>OGOP01000267.1_pt1:32500-50163 | contig 50163 bp, 35 predicted proteins | sample 1552591 | NCBI WGS metagenome assembly OGOP01 (sample SAMEA2580120, study PRJEB22360) | human gut metagenome | biome: human gut; feature: human-associated habitat; material: faeces | place: Denmark | collected 2008/2010 | reverse complement strand
AACAGAGAACGTGAAGCTCCACGGCTTGGGTCTCAGTACTTTATGGAATCCTGCCCTCTATTTTAGGAGACCAGAAATCCATAATTGATTGGAACAGAGAGTGTGAAACCCCACAGACTGAATTTCAGTACGTTATGAGATCCTGCCCTCTATTTTAGGAGACCAGAAATCCATAATTGATTGGAACAGAGAGTGTGAAACCCCACAGACTGAATTTCAGTACGTTATGAGATCCTGCCCTCTATTTTAGGAGACCAGGAATCCACAATTGATTGGAACAGAGTGTGTGAAACCCCACAGTCTGAACCTCAGTACGTTATGAGATCCTGCCCTCTATTTTAGGAGACCAGGAATCCATAATTGGTTGGAACAGAGAACGTGAAGCTCCACGGCTTGAGTCTCAGTACTTTATGAGATCCTGCCCTCTATTTTAGGAGACCAGAGATCCACAATTGATTGGAACAGAGTGTGTGACGTTCCACAGGTTGAAGGTCAGTGCATTATGAAGTTCTGCTCCCTGGAATTGACTACCAGTAATTTATAAGTAACGAACCCATGATGTTTTACGGTCCACACTCTTGCTAATCATAGATTAATTTCCCATATTTGTGAAACATCGTTCTCTGGTCTGGAATCAACCAGTCCACCTGAAAGAATGATGTGGGTTAACTATGTAAAACTTTTAAAAAGAGGGGAAGGCTATGAGGCGTCGAAAGTTTCTGTCCGGTTCACCGAACCACATTTATCAACGGTCACAGAACGGTTCTGTGATATTTTACAGTCTGGAGGATTGTCTGGTTTATTTCACTGTGTTCTGCACCTGCGCCAAACGGTACGGAGTGACAGTTCTGGGTCTGTGCGAGATGTACGATCATATTCATCAATTGGTTGAGGCTCCGGATTTACCTACGCTCAGCGGGTTCGAAAGAATGGTGAATATGACGTTCTCCTATGAATATTACGGTGACTTGAAGCGGGGGGCTGAGGGCTTTGTGTCGGATAGGAACATCACTTCCGGTTCTGTAAGCGTCACGATCCCGAACATTGGCCATCTGTTCCAGTCTCCATTCGGAAGCGCTCCGAAAATCGGAAACAAAAAGATAAGGACCAGCATTGCCTACCTTTATAACAATCCGGTTGAGAGGAATATCCATCAGGAGGCGATCAAGTGGCGATGGAACTTTCTGGCCTACGCGTTTTCCGATCATCCGTTTTCGGAAAAGCTGTCGCGTAGAGTGGCCTCGACCAAGATGCGTAAAAACCTCAAGGAGATTGAAGGATGTTGTTCACGTGGCAGCTACCTGAGGTACCCTCAACTTCACAGGATGTTTGATGGCCTATCACCTGAAGAGAAAAACCAACTTATCGATTTCATTGTCATTACCTATAATGTTATTGAATATGACAGGCTCTCTTCCTATTATGGAAGTCCGGAAAAGATGTTGCTTGCCATCAACTCCAACACCGGCAGTGAATATGACATCAGGGAGGAACGGCATCATAATCCGGACACCTCCTACGGTCAGATGATGAATTATGTTGTCAGGTATGACTACGTCACCAGGGCCAAGGATGTCATCCTACTGCCCATCAAGGAGAAAAACGTCCTTATGCGGATTCTGGTCCGTGACACGATGGCCGATGAGTGGCAGGCCCTGAAGTTCCTCGGAATGGATCTCCCTTCAAGGTAGTGCAACGGTTGGGGCTTGGTTTGGGACTCCACTCAAGATGCCGCTACGGTCTTTTGGTTGGAAACGGCTAAGGTCGCTATGTAGCACTTGGTTTGGGACTCCACTCAAGATGGCGCTACGGTAGAAAATGATAACCGTGCACTTAATTGTCTGGCGTTTAGAAAGATCTGAAGTCCTGCTGGTCATTTTAAGAGGCCAGGAATCCATAATTGGTTGGAACTTGGAGTGTGGTGCCCCATGGCTTGAAGGTCAGCGCGTTATGAAGCTCTGCCATCCATTTGGGGAGACCAGAAATCCGTAATTAATTAATATGTATCGTAAAAAGAGTTCGCCCACCATACATATTCTGGGATGAGATATGAGACCTGTTGAGCATAGATTGCCACGATTTGCGGAAAATGAAATTGCCGTTGAATGTCGCTTGTTAATTCAACGAGCCTAGAGACGAGTTGATTAACAGGTGATGAACTTGCTGAATCAACGGGCTGCGTAAGGTGGAGATGATTCCGGAGTCGTTGGAGCCTATGTGACCGACAATGCGGGTGTCGCTTACGGGCTGTGACCGCACTAATTCCGCGGAAAGTAGAACGGGCTGCGTAAGGTGGAGATGATTCCGGAGCCATCAGCGTCTATGTGGCCGACGATGCGGCGGGCGCGGACAGGCTTGCGGTTGTAGAAATCGGCAGCGCTGGAATCCAATGAGTTGACACGCACGACCTGGGCGGAGTGGATGAACTTGCCGTCACCGATGTACATCCCCACGTGCGTGATCCGCTCCCTGGTGGTGTCGGTCGCGGCCTTGCCCCAGAACAGAAGGTCGCCAGGAAGCAGACCGCTCCAGTCAACATCCCCGTTGTCCTTGAATATTCCCACATCCTCTCCGATCCTTGCCTGTTGGGAGGCGTTGCGCGGAAGGAGCACTCCGTTGGCGAAATATACGCTGCGGGTGAATCCGCTGCAGTCCACGTTCTTGATGGACGTGCCGCCCCACATGTACGGTACGCCGAGGAACCTGTAACCCGTGGTCAGAAGATCCTGCCTGAAATCATTCCCGGCCGTGGTTCTGTCCTTGCGGTCTTTGGCCCATTTGTAGAACACCGCGACATCTTTAGCGGGAACATAACCGGTCTTGCCTGACGGCAGCACGACTCCGACAAACTTCTTCTTCAGAACCGCCTGCCCCTCCTCATAGCCTTTGTAACGTCCTCCGGCATGCGTCCTGACACTGTACATGATTCTCACGATGTCTCCGAGCACGAAATCGGAGACAATCCTGGAATCCATCGAAGGCTCCTCGTAAATGTGTGAGAAAGCCGCTGTGCAGATGTATTTCGGAGCCTCAAGGTAGTCCTGAAGCTCTTCCTCGCTCATCGGCACGAGCCCCATCTCGTTGACCCAGGCCGTGTAAGGCTCCGGACTCTTTATCTTGACCCAGTAGCTTGACTTATCCAGGACCTCGACCACCGTCCCCATCAACGCCTGGTCTCCAAGCTCGGCGGCGTAGTCCGGTGCCTCGCGCATAAAGTTGGCGGAAAACTCAACCACAGCCCATTTCTTAGGGGCTTCCTGCGCTGAGGCGGCACAATTGAATGACAGAGCGACCGCGGCCGCCGAAGACAAAATTTTCAGGAATATGTTCATATCGACATCTGTTTATAATCAATAAACTGTTCTGCTTGAAATGCCCTTTCGTGGTTCAAACCAATCAAAAACCTTCTCTTTCCGGAACCAATGACGGATCCAACTTGTAAAAATATTCACAATTCATTAGTTTTGCAAGGAATATGTCGTACTTTTCGGTGGCACGTGTCGGGAAAAGGGGATAGGGCAATCACATCCGGACGTGGAACAGGAGTTCTCCTTAATGGATTTCTTTGAAAACCGAATGCCCGGAATAGGACAATCACAATTGAACGTGGAACTGAAGAGGACGCGAAGGAAAGGTGAATCGGAAGAAGGAGTAACGGCTGCATTATGTTTGGTTTTTCAGAAGGGAAAAGATACAATTCGTTCGTGGGTTATTACCGCCGCAGGTACGGTGAGCGGCTCCAGAAACTTGTTCTGGACGCAGGATTCTCGTGCCCTAACCGGGACGGAACCGTGGGGCGGGGAGGGTGTACCTACTGCGACAACGCCGCTTTCCATCCTGGTTACAGTACTCCGGGGAAGCCGCTTCTGACACAGATTGACGAAGGAATAGAGTTCCAAAAGGTGCGATATCCGAGGGCGAGGCACTACCTGGCATATTTCCAGGCATATTCAAACACATACGGTCCGTTGGATCGGTTGAAGGCTCTTTATGAGGAGGTCCTGAGCCATCCGGAGGTGGTGGGGATCGTGATCGGCACGCGTCCGGATTGTGTCGATGAGAAGAAGCTGGACTATCTGGCTGGCTTGGCGTCGGGGCGTGTCCTTTCAGGGTGGCAAAGATCCCTTCGGCGGGCTCCGGGACCGACTGTCCAGGCCCCGGTTCCGGATACCCTCACCGCCCCCATAGTGGTGGTAGAGTACGGCATCGAGTCCTGCCACGACAGCACCCTGCGTCACATCAACCGCGGCCACAGCTTCGAGTGCGCCCGCAAAGCCGTGGAAATGACCGCCGAAAGAGGCATCGACACCGGAGCCCACTTCATTCTCGGCCTCCCCGGCGAAACCAGAGAGATGCTCCTCGACCAATGCGGCCTTATCTCCTCCCTCCCGCTGCGCTCCGTCAAATTCCACCAGCTCCAGATCGTCAGAGGCACAGTGATGGAAAAGGAATATGCCGCCGACCCCTCAGCCTTCTACCGTCCCGGTCTTGATGAATATCTTGACTTTGTCATCGACATCCTCGAACGCCTGCGTCCCGACCTTTACATCGAACGGGTCGCCGGCGAGGTCCCGCCCCGCTTCGTGAACGACACCCCTTGGGGACTCGTCCGAAACTTCGAGATCCTCCGCCTTCTGGACAAACGTCTTGAGGAGCGGGACACGTGGCAAGGCCGTTTATATTCAAAGCCTTCTTCTGGACAAACGTCTTGAGGAACGGGACACGTGGCAAGGCCGTTTATATTCAAAGCCTTGATTAATCGGCTGGCACAACTTTCGCTTGCCGGAAGGCCGGCTGTCGGGCCGGAAGCCGAATTTTTTGAGGCCATAGAGGCAGAACAACCCTCCGGCCAAGCAACTATTGCGTGAAAATTCTTATATTTGTCAAATTTATTTGATTACAATGGCGAAGTTTGTAAACCGAGAGATTCCTGAAGGCCTCACCTTCGATGACGTTTTGCTGGTTCCGGCACATTCCGATGTACTTCCTCGTGACGTGGATGTCACAACAAATTTCACGACTGACATCAAGCTCCACACCCCGATCGTGTCGGCCGCGATGGACACAGTCACAGAAGCCGATCTTGCCATAGCGATGGCGAGGGCCGGTGGTATCGGTGTGATTCACAAGAATATGACCATCGAGCAGCAGTGCGAGCAGGTGCGTCACGTGAAGAGGGCTGAGAACGGAATGATCTACGATCCTGTGACGATCAGCCCGGACGCGAATGTCGGCAACGCCCTCGCGATGATGAAGAAGCATCACATCGGCGGCATTCCTGTCGTGGACGCCAACGGCTTCCTCATCGGAATCGTCACTAACCGTGACTTGAGGTTCCAGGAGGATATGCAGCTGCCGATTTCCGAGGTTATGACAAAGGAGAACCTCGTGACCGCGCCTAAGGGCATCACCCTGGCCGACGCCACGAAGATCCTCCAGCACAGCAAGGTCGAGAAGCTTCCTGTTGTTGATAATGACGGCAAGCTCGTCGGCCTGATCACCTACAAGGATCTTATGAAGATCAAGGACAACCCTATCGCCTCCAAGGACAGCAAGGGCCGCCTCCTCGTCGCCGCCGCCGCCGGAATCAAGTCCGACACGCTCGACAGGATCGGTCTTCTGATCGACGCCGGAGCCGACGCTGTTGTCCTCGACACCGCCCACGGACACTCCGAAGGTGTGCTCAGGATGATCAAGAAGGCCTGCGACGCCTATAAGGATTTCCAGATCATAGCCGGAAACGTCGCCACCGCCGCCGGTGCCAAGGCTCTCGCCGATGCCGGAGTCAAGGCCGTGAAGGTCGGAATCGGCCCGGGCTCGATCTGCACCACGAGAATCATCGCCGGAATCGGCGTGCCGCAGCTGACGGCCGTAATGGAGGCCGCATATGCCCTCAAGGGAACGGGCGTGCCTGTGATCGCTGACGGCGGTATAAGATATTCAGGAGACATCGTCAAGGCGCTTGCCGCCGGAGCCAGCACCATCATGGCAGGCTCCCTGCTCGCCGGAACGGAGGAATCCCCAGGCGAGACAATCATCATGAACGGCCGCCGCTTCAAGTCCTACCGCGGAATGGGATCCCTCGAAGCGATGGAGCAAGGCTCGAAGGACAGGTATTTCCAGGACATGGAGTCCGACATCAAGAAGCTCGTACCAGAAGGAATCGTGGCCCAGGTGCCTTACAAGGGAACCGTCTCAGAGGTTGTCTATCAGCTTGTCGGCGGACTCAGGGCCGGAATGGGCTACTGCGGAGCGCATACTGTCGAGGAACTCAGGAACGCCCAGTTCGTGCGCATCACCAACGCCGGCTTCCTTGAGAGCCACCCACACGATGTGACCATCACCAAGGAAGCCCCTAACTATTCCCGTTAATCAATGATGCTCAGGAGGTTCCGCATATTCATGATGGCCGTCGCCGTTGCCGCCCTTCCGTCCTGCAAGGCAATATCCTCGCTGATTCACGACGGGGAGGTTGTCGCCAGGCTGGGAGACCATAAACTCTATCGCTCGGAACTGGACGAAGTGATCCCCAAGGGCACGTCTCCGGCGGACAGCGTGAACCTTGCGAACCTCTACATCAACTCGTGGGTGAAGGACAAGGCTTTCCTCGACATAGCCCAGCAGCGTCTTTCCAAGGAGGAAAAGGATGTCTCGAAGGAGCTTGAGGCCTACCGCCAGTCGCTTCTGCGGTACCGCTACGAGCAGCGCTACATCAACGAGCGCCTCGACACCACCGTCTCAAAAAAGCAGATTGATGAATATTATGGCTCCCACAAAGAGTCCTTCAAGCTGGAGCGGCCGATCCTCAAAGCCCGTTTTATGAATATTCCGAAAGATTCTCCGAATCTTCAGAAGATCAAGAAGCTGATGTCTTCGGACAATGTTGAGGACGTGGTGGCCGCTGACAGCATCGCCTTCAATTCGACCCGGCGTTACCATGACTATTCCAATGGCTGGATAGACGCGGTGAAACTGGCCGCCGAGTTCGGTGTGGACTATGTTCAGATGCTCTCACAGCGTAGCGGCAACTTCATAGAGATGCCGGACGGGGATGCCAACATCTCTGTCGCGTTCATAGTGGATTACCGGAGGGCCGGGGAGATCGCTCCGGTGGAATACTGTGAGGACAGGATAAAGGACATCATCATCAGCGGAAGAAAGCACGAGCTCCTGGCCGGTTTGGAACGGGACTTGATAGAAGACGCCAAGGTTAAGGAGAATTTTGAAATATATTCGAAATGATAAAGAAAACAGCAATCACCATCTTCGCCCTCGCAGCGACCTGCGCGATGGCTTCTGCCCAGAAATACAAGTACGTTGACAAGACCGTCGCCGTTGTCGGCAACGAGGCGATCATGATCTCCGACATCGAAGGGGCGGTCAAGGACCGCAGCGCCCAGGGCTTTTCATCAGACAGGAATGTCCGCTGCGAGGTGCTGGAATCGATTCTCGAATCGAAGATATTCCTGATGCAGGCCAGGATCGACTCTCTCACGGTCAATCAGGACATGGTTGAGGGAAGCCTTTCCCAGCAGGCGGACAGGATGCTGACCTACCTCGGCGGCGAGGACAAGGTTGAGGAATATTTCGGCAAGCCTCTCTACCGCCTCCGTCAGGAATGGCGCAAGCAGTACGAGGACATGAGCCTCACACAGCAGGCCCAGCAGGAGATCATGAAGAAGATCCCGGAGATGACACCTTATGATGTAAAGGAATATCTTGACACGGTTGACACCAAGAATCTTCCGATAGTTCCTATCAAGTACCAGCTCAGTCAGATCTGCCGTTATCCGGACCGCGAGGCCGCGAACATGGCCGTGCGCGAGAAGTTGCTGGAACTCCGCGAGAGGATCATCAACGGAGAGAAGTTCTCCACTCTTGCTCGAATATATTCGGAGGATCCTGGTAGCGCCCGTAAGGGTGGCGAGCTTGGAATGGCCTCGAAGTCAATCTTCTGGCCTGTGTTTTCAGACGCCGCTATGGCTTTGAAGCCGGGTGTTATCTCGCAGATTGTCGAAACTCCTGACGGATTCCACATCATCGAGGTCATCGAGAAGAAAGGCGACATGTTCAACGCCCGCCACATTCTGATGAAGCCTAAATACACTGATGACGACAGGGATAAGGCGTTCAAGACTCTGGACAGCCTCCGTACCGAGATCAACAATAACGCCGTGACGTTCCAGATGGCGGCGAACTTCTACTCACAGGATCCGGCCACCAGGACCAACGGCGGTCAGATGTCCGATCCGAACACCGGCTCGGCATATTTCGAGATTGACCAGCTCAAGCCGGAGGACTATCTGGCCATCAAGGACTTGAAGGAGGGCGAGATCTCCGAGCCTGTGGAGTCCACTGACAATGATGGCCGTCAGGATCAGGTCAAAGACTATGTCGTTGGAAAGACCATCTACAAGATCATCCGTGTTGACAAGATCATTCCGGCCCACACTGCGTCGTTTGAGGAGGATTTCAGCCAGCTTCAGGAGCAAGTCCGTCAAGACAAGCAGATGAAGGCCATCGATGACTTCCTCGCCGGCAAGATCAAGGAGACCCACATTGTCATCGACCCGATGTTCAAGGACTGCGAGTTCCGTCGTCCGGGTTGGGCTTCAAAGTTCTCTGAAGACTGATGCTTGCGAGACGTCTGGCATATTCATTAATCCTTCTGCTGGTTTCGTTCGGCCTTTTCGCCCAGAACACCGAGCAGAAGGACAGTCTTGTGCGCCTGCTGGGATGTGATGAGCTTCAGCAGGTCGAGGAATATGGCCAGAGCTACAGGAAGGCTTTGGGACATGCCAGATTCGAGCACAATTCAACTCTTCTGATCTGCGACACCGCCTTGTGGAATGTCAACCAGAATGTTATAAACGCTTTCGGCAACGTCCAGATCATTCAGAACAACACAGTGCTCAGCAGCGAGAGCCTCGACTATCTCATCGACCAGAACCTCGCTCAGTTCAGAGGCGCGCTGGTCCAGCTTAGGGACAAGGACGGGAACACCCTGCGTACCACTGACCTGGACTATAACACCAAGGACAGTGTGGCCGTGTTCAGGAACGGCGGTGCCTTGCGCGACAAGGACGGCCAGATCATCGAGAGCGATGACGGCCATTACTATTCCAAGCTCAAGACGTTCAGTTTCACGAACAACGTCAACATGTACACTGACTCGATATTCGTGAAGACTGATGATCTGGACTACAACACAGGCACGAACGTAGCCACTTTCGGAACCGGCACCAACGCATGGAGGGACAACAACATGCTTTCTTCTCAGGCCGGTTTTTACGAGCGGACTTTGGAAAAGTTCACGTTCTTCAGGAACGTGCATATTCTTACCGAGAACCAGGAGGCATGGGCTGACACCTTGGTATATTACCGGGTTCCGAACAATGTGGAGATGTTTGGCCATGTGGAACTGCTTGACACGACTCGCAATGTGGCCGCGGTGGCCGGTTATGTGCAGTATATAGATTCCTTGTCATTCATAAAGTTGACCCGTGAGCCGGCTGTGATAGCGATCAGCGAGCAAGGGGAAAAGAGAGATACAGCTTACATCGGCGCGGACACATTGATTCTGCGCTCCATACCGAAATGTGATGTGGATTCATCGGAGATTTCCAATTCGGCAAGCCGTCTGAAAGAGATAAACGTGGATCCTGTCACGGAGTACCGTCGCAAGGCCTACGAGGCAGCCAAGGCCGCGGCCGAAGAGGCCCGCAAGAAGCGGGAAGAGGAAGACCCTAACGCCGCCGGAGCCTCCGACAGAGGCGCCTCCGCTGTCAAGCCAGGTGGAAAACCGACCGGGAAACCGGCTGGCAAGGCAACTGGAACGGCTATAGGAAAGACGGCGGGAACAACGGCTGGAAAGACAGGTGATAATTCAGGAGGAAAGGCGATCTCGAAATCCGGAAAACTGTCAGGTGACGCGATGATCGGCGATCCTGTGACGAAAGGCCGTCAAGGCCTTCCCGCTCCATGGGATGATGTCATTGAATATGCTCCTCCACGGTTCCAATTGCCGGACACCCTGAAAACGTCGCCCGACACTGTACGTGTTCCAAGCGACAGTCTGGCGGCGAAGACCCTTTCTGCGGTCACTGAACCTGTTTCGGTCACTGAGCCTGCCGAAGTGACCAATCCGCAATCACCGGATTCCCTGACCGTCCCTACGGATTCCCTGACCGTGCCGGGTGATTCCCTGCATGTTCCCACTGACTCTTTGTCTTTGGCCCCCAAGGATTCCACGAAGATCAGTTTCATCTATGGCATACGTAACGTCAAGGTGTTCCGTAACGACATGCAGGTCGCATGCGACTCTCTTGCCTACACGGATCTTGACTCTTTGATAAGGTTGTATGAAAACCCGATTGTCTGGAATGAGATCAAGCGGCAGTACAGTGCCGACAGTATAACCGTCATTGTCAAGAACCGGTCCATTGACCGCGCCAGCTTGATGTCCAATGCCTTTATAATAGTGCAGGAGGACACCTTGTCCTATGACCAGATCCGTGGAACAGAGATGATGGCATACTTTGACAGTACCGGTGCGTTGAGGCGGTTCGACTCGATGGGTGGCGCGTCCGGAGTCTTCTACATCGAGGAGAACGGAAGTCTGGCCACCGTCAACAAGTTCGAGTCAAAGATGTTGACCGCGACATTGAAGGACGGTAATATTCAGGACTTGAACTACTTCGATGCCGTGAAGACAGATGCCTACCCGGTCGTCCAGATGAAAAAGGACGAGAAGATTCTGAAGGGATTCGACTGGCAGCCGGACAAACGTCCCAAGGGACCGGAGGACATCACGCCATATAAGCCGCGAGAGTCCCAGAGGAAAGTCTATGAGAATGTGCCGAGAGCCGAATTCGCGCAGACGGACATCTACTTCCCGGGCCACATGAACAGCGTCTATAAGATGCTGGCCAGACAGGATTCCTTGAAACGGGTCCGTAAAGCTGAGCGCAGAAGGCTTGAGGCCGAGCGCAAGGCTGAGGCTGCCAGGATTGCCGACAGCCTTAGGGTCGTTGCCGCCGCCGACAGCCTTGCTTTGGCGGACAGCCTTGCCCGTGCCGACAGTCTGGCTCTGAGAGACAGCCTTGCCAGCCGTGATTCTTTGGCGCGACAGGACAGTCTTGCCGTGAAGGACAGCCTTGTGGTTTCAGATTCGTTGTCGGTCAGCAAGGCCGATTCATTGGCCAATGATCCTTCGGCCATAAAGAAGGCTGAGCAAGAACGCAAAAAGGCTGAGAGAGAGAAGGCGCGAAAAGATCGTCAGGCGGCCAAGGAGGCCAGATGGGCTGAACTTGACGCCCGTGATGCCGCCAAGGCTAAGGCCAAGGAGGAGAAAGCGTTGAAGAAGAAGCGTCAGAAGACCCTCAAGACATTGAAGGCGATGGAGAAACGTCGTGCTAAGGAAGAGAGGATGCTTGAACGCTACAAGGCTCGTTACGAAAAACAGAAAGCCAGAAAAGCCGCACGGAAAGCCGGTAAAAAATAAGGACTGACCTGAAGGCCAGTCCTTGATCCTTTATAATAGAATCCTTTTTTAGAGAAGTTTCTTCTTGAGGGCGTCGATCATGTCCACGGTCATGGTCTCCAGATCATAGGACGGTGTCCATCCCCACTCCTCGCGGGCGCAGGAATCATCCATCTTGTCCGGCCAAGAGTCAGCGATCGCCTGACGTACCGGATCCACCTCATAGCGCATCTTGAATCCTGGAATATGTTCCTGAATCTTGTGGTAGATAATCTCCGGATCAAAGCTCATGGAGGCGATGTTGAACGAGTTGCGGTGTTTCAGCTTGGAAGGATCCGCGTTCATGATGTCCACGGCGGCCTTCAGCGCGTCAGGCATGTACATCATGTCCATGAATGTCCCGGCCGCGATAGGGCAGACAAACTCTTCGCCTTTTACTGCCGCATAGTAGATCTCAACGGCATAGTCTGTCGTGCCGCCTCCAGGAAGTGTCACATTGGAGATAAGTCCAGGGAACCTTACCGAACGGGTGTCCACACCGTATTTGGTGTGATAATAGTCACTAAGCAACTCGGTGGCCACCTTGGTCACGCCGTACATCGAACGAGGCCTCTGCAGCGTGTCCTGAGGAGTGTTCTGATGCGGAGTCTCAGGGCCGAACGAACCGATCGAGGATGGTGTGAACACAGCGACATTGTTCTCCCTCGCGATCTCAAGAATATTCATGAGTCCGTCTATCTGGATGTGCCATGCCAGCTGCGGCTTCCTTTCCGCGACAGCCGAGAGCAGGGCGGCGAGATTGTAGATTGTGTCGATGTTGTACTTCTTCACGATGCCCAGAAGTTGCTCACCGTTGCAGACATCAGCCTCCTCGGCGGGACCGCTCTCAAGCAGAACACCCTTTGGCTCAGCACCTTTGATGTAGCCGGCGACAACGTTGCCCTCCGGGTACATATTCCTGATTTTCATTGTCAGCTCCGAACCGATCTGTCCGGTCGAACCTATCACTAGTACATTTTTCATTGCGGATCGCTTGTTTATTGCTAAATTAGCAAGTGCAAATTTACATTATTTTCTGACAAGAGCCCTTATTTATAATAAAATATTATCGATTTTGTCAAAAATTAATATATTTGTCAGTGCGAAATCGAAACGTTTTAAAATTTTATCAATATGTACGGAAAATTCCAGGAACATCTACAGGCAGAGCTTGCCTCCATCAAGGAAGCCGGACTCTACAAGAACGAGAGAAACATCGCCTCCGCACAATCCGCCGAGATCACTCTCCAGGACGGCAGCAAGGCTCTTAACTTCTGCGCCAACAACTATTTAGGTTTGGCTGATTCCCCGAGGCTCATCGAGGCAGCCAAGAAGGCTATGGACGAGAGGGGATTCGGAATGTCCTCTGTCCGTTTCATCTGCGGAACCCAGGATCTTCACAAGGAGCTTGAGGCTGCCATCTCCGACTTCTTCCACACAGAGGACACCATCCTCTACGCATCATGCTTCGATGCCAACGGTGGGGTGTTCGAGCCTCTGCTCACGGCTGACGACGCCATCATCTCAGATTCCCTGAACCACGCCTCCATCATCGACGGAGTGCGTCTTTGCAAGGCTGTCCGTTACCGTTACGCCAACGCTGATATGGCCGACCTTGAGCGTTGTCTCCAGGAGGCTCAGGCCCAGAGGTTCCGCATCATCTGCACCGATGGAGTCTTCTCAATGGATGGCAACGTCGCTCCGATGGACAAGATTTGCGAGCTGGCCGAGAAGTATGACGCCCTCGTGATGGTTGATGAGAGCCATTCCGCCGGCGTTGTCGGCAAGACCGGCCACGGAGTCGCAGAGCAATATGACTGCTATGGCCGCATTGACATATTCACAGGCACCCTCGGCAAGGCGTTCGGTGGCACCGTCGGCGGATTCACCACAGGCCGCAAGGAGATCATCGACATGCTCCGCCAGCGCTCCCGTCCGTATCTCTTCTCCAACTCTCTGCCGCCTATGATCGTGGCCGCCGGCATCGAGATGTTCAAGATGCTCAAGGAAAGCAACGAGCTTCACGACCGCCAGCAGGAGAACGTGGCTTACTTCCGTGACAAGATGCTTGCCGCCGGCTTCGACATCAAGCCGACCCAGAGCGCCATCTGCGCCGTGATGCTCTACGATGCTCCTCTGTCCCAGAAGTTTGCCGCCAAGATGGCCGAGGAAGGAATATTCGTGACCGGCTTCTACTATCCGGTTGTCCCTAAGGGCCAGGCCCGCATCCGCGTCCAGCTCTCAGCCGCCCACAAGCGCGAGCACCTCGACAAAGCCATCGCCGCCTTCATCAAAGTCGGCAAGGAACTCGGTGTCATCAAATAACCTTTCTTTGAATATCCCGACGGTCTCCCTGAGCCTCCCTCGTCGCTTCGACAGGCTCAGCGACCAAAATCAAGGCGGTCCCTGAGCTTGTCGAAGGTCCGCCTTGTTTTGTGAAATATATTTGTAGGTTATAAAATTATTACCTATATTTGTCGGTGAGAAAACGATTAGAGGATGCCGACAATATTCTACTTCTTTGGCTTCAGATTTATGTTCTATGCCAATGATCACTGGCCTATTCACGTACACGTTGTGAAAGCTAACATCAGTGCCAAGTTTACTATATTCCCTGTTAGTCTGATAGAAAACAATGGCCTGAAGCCAACGGAGCTGAAAATGGTCGAAGCCGTGATAGAGGAGAATGTGGAAGTGATCGCGGAACATAGGAACCGCTTCTTCAATAAATTGAGTGATAAATGATTAATGTGACAGAAATATGGTTGACTGATTCCGCTGTGTGGATTCGTACAGAGGATGGAAGGGAGGCGAAAGAGCGTTTCTCTGACTATCCGAGGTTGAAATATGCCACAGAGGAACAGCGGTGTAATTTCGTGTCTGACGCGGACGGGATCCATTGGCCGGAATTGGACGAGGATCTTTGCTTTGAAAGTTTTTTCGACAAGAAAGACCAGACAATCCTTTATAGGATATTTATTGAACACCCCGAGCTTAACGCTTCTGCCATAGCCCGCCGTCTGGGAATATCCCAAAGCCTCTTTGCCCAGTATATCAGTGGCGCCAAGAAGCCTTCAGAAGCCCGCTTAAACCAAATTCTGGAACAAATCCGTGCCATTGGCCGTGATTTGTCCCAGATTTCAGCCTGAAGCCCCGGACGCTGAGCCAGTCGAAGCGCCCGGGGCTTTTGGCTTACCTTTAGCTGAAGATCAAGGCAGTCCCTGAGCCAACGGTGCGCTGAGCTTGCCGAAGTGTCGAAGGGGGAGACTGTCTTAAAAGTAAAAGTACCCCCAGTGAGGATTGAAAATTCGTTGTCGCCCCTGTATAGGGGTACAGACTTTTCTACTCTCGCCGAGACTTTTCAGACAGTCTGGGGGGACCGAGGGAGTGCGCCTGCGTGGCGTTTAATTGCTTAGTAACCAATAAAATAAACATTCTCGTGGTTCGGTTTTGTCCACCACGAGAATGCTTTTATTGTTGATAACCAGTTGGTTATCTGCCACGGAAATTTACTCCGCGTAGAGCGAGATGATGTTTAGGATGACCTGAGAGGCCTTCTCGATGCTCTGGAGAGGAACGAACTCCATCTTGCCGTGGAAGTTCAGGCCGCCGGCGAAGATGTTCGGGCAAGGCAAGCCCTTGAAACTGAGGTTAGCCCCGTCGGTACCGCCACGGATCGGCTGGATCTTAGGCTTGATTCCGGCCATCTCCATAGCCTTCACGGCTTTCTCGACAACGTGATAGTGCGGCTCGACCTGCTCGCGCATATTGTAGTACTGATCTTTGATCACAGCCGTCGCCGTGCCCTCACCGTACTTTACATTGATGAAGTCCACGCACTTCTGCATAATAGCCTTCTTGCTCTCGAACTCCTTGCGGTCGTGGTCACGGATGATGTAGGTGATGTCAGCCTCCTCGACCGTTCCGTTGAACCCGACGATATGGAAGAACCCTTCGTACCCTTCGGTATATTCAGGTCTCTGCTGGACCGGCAGCAGTCCGTTCAGTTCAGTCGCGATCAGAATGGCGTTCTTCATCTTGCCCTTGGCGTAGCCAGGATGCACATTCCTTCCTTGAATATGTATCTTCGCCGAAGCCGCGTTGAAATTCTCGAACTCCAGCTCTCCGATCTCGCCGCCATCCATCGTGTAGGCATATTCAGCCCCGAACTTCTTGACATCGAACTTAACGACTCCGCGTCCGATCTCCTCGTCTGGCGTGAACCCGATCTTGATCTCACCGTGCTTGAACTCAGGATGCTCCACGATGTACTGCACCGCGTCCATAATCTCCGCCACACCGGCCTTGTCGTCCGCGCCAAGCAGCGTGGTTCCGTCCGTGGTGATCAGCGTCTGACCCACGTAGTGAAGCATCTCCGGGAACTCCGAAGGCTTCAGCGCCAGGCCCGGCACACCTTTTAAAGGAATATCCCCGCCGTCATATTCATTGATTATCTGAGGTTTGATGTCCGCGCCTGATGCGTCCGGAGCGGTGTCCACGTGGGCGATGAAGCCGATCGCCGGCACTTTCGCCTCGATGTTCGAAGGGATCGACCCCATCACGTAACCATATTCATCCAGAGTGGCTTCCACTCCGAGAGCCTGAAGCTCGTCGCGCAGCATCCGCAGCAGATTGAGCTCTTTTTCCGCCGAAGGCTGGCTCTCTGATTCCTCGTTCGACTGAGTGTCAACGCTGACGTACCTCAGGAACCTGTCCAAAACTTTTTCCATGTTGTTGTTATTTTCTGGTCGCCGAGCCTGTCGAAGCGACTTCCATAACGGCACTTCTGCAGGCTCAGTGGCCGTTTGTTTATTCCTTAGCCCTCAAAGAAGCGATCACCGTGTAGGCGATGATTCCGATGAACGGAATGATCGCTATGGCCTCGCCATACTGCGCGTTCCAATCCGCCATGAACCAATCCACGTTGAAGAACTTCAGCAGCGCGCTCACGACACCCATCAACGCGCCGCCGGCGATGAATCCCGAAGCGATCAGCGTACCCTTGTTCAGACGCGCCTCGTTCAGAGCCTTGTCCTTCGAGCGTGTGCTCACGTACCAGGAGATCGCGCCGCCGACCAGCAACGGCAGGTTAAGATCGATAGGAATGAACATTCCAAGCGCAAACGCCAATGCTGGTATCTTGAAGAAAGTCAGCACGATGGCCAGCACCGCACCGATTCCGTAAAGCAGCCACGGAGCGCCTCCGCCGTTCATCATCGGCTGGATTCATCGCGGTCCACCAGCGGCTGATCCCCCGCCGCCATGGCGTTGGCCTGAGGAGCCACGAGAGCATGGTCGCCGACGAATCCGTAGGTCTTGTTCAGCACAAGCATCACGCCGCAGACTGTCGCCGCCGCGACAGCCACACCCACGAACTTCCAGCCTTCCTGCTTCTTTGGCGTGCTTCCGATCCAGTAACCGATTTTGAGGTCGGTGATGAATGAACCTGCAACCGAAAGCGCCGTGCAGACAACTCCACCGATGATCAAGGCCGCGGCCATACCGGCGTTGCCCTTAAGTCCCACAGCCACAAGGATAAGCGCGGCGATGATAAGCGTCATAAGTGTCATTCCGCTCACTGGGTTTGTTCCCACGATGGCGATGGCGTTGGCCGCCACGGTAGTGAACAGGAACGAGATGATCGCCACGATCAGCAGCCCGACAACTGCCTGCCAGATGTTGTTCACAACTCCTCCGAACGCGAAGAAAGCGAACACAGCCAACAGCGTCAGCACAATGCCGAACACAATGGTTTTCATAGGAATATCCTCCTGTGTCCTCTCGGTGTTCTCAACCTTTCCTCCCTTCTTGCCGAACTCGCCGACAGCCAGTCCCACAGCCGACTTGATCACACCGAACGACTTGATGATGCCGATGATTCCGGCGGTCGCGATGCCACCGATGCCGATGTGCCTTGCATAATCCTTGAATATCTGGTCAGGGCTCATCTCTCCGATTGTCATTGTCACTCCGGTGTTCATCAGATCAATCACCTGTCCGCCCCAGATGAGGTTCATCAGCGGGATGATCACCAGCCACACCAGGAAACTGCCGCAGCAGATGATGAAGGCATATTTCAGGCCCACGATGTAGCCGAGGCCCAGCACAGCCGCTCCGGTGTTCAGTTTCAGAACGACCTTCG
>OGOP01000267.1_pt1:0-27500 | contig 50163 bp, 35 predicted proteins | sample 1552591 | NCBI WGS metagenome assembly OGOP01 (sample SAMEA2580120, study PRJEB22360) | human gut metagenome | biome: human gut; feature: human-associated habitat; material: faeces | place: Denmark | collected 2008/2010 | reverse complement strand
TCACTCCGGCGGTCACGGCGAACGATAGGTAATTGGCGTAACCCGGCTCGGTCATTATGATCTCATCGCCGGGATTCAGACAGGCCATGAATGTCAGAAGAAGAGCCTCAGAGCCTCCTGTTGTGACAATGATCTCATTGGCATTTACTTTTATCCCGAATTTGTCGTAATAACCGACCAGCTTGTCTCTCAGAGATTTGAGACCTTGGCTTGGACTGTATTCGAGAGTCGTTCTGGTTATTGTCTTCAATGAATCCAACGCTTTTTGAGGCGTAGGAAGATCCGGCTGCCCGATGTTTAGATGATAGACCTTTACCCCTTTGGCTTTTGCCGCGTCAGAAAACGGGGTCAGTTTTCTGATCGGTGAGGCGGGGATTTTTTCCCCACGAATAGAAATCTTCGGCATATTAATTATGTAGTTTGTCCAAATTTAGAAAAAATGTGGTTACCTTAGCAAAATAAATACAACTTTTTTAATATGAATGCCCGAATTCTTGTGGTCGATGACGAGGAGGACATCTGCGCGATTCTGAAATTCAATCTTTCCAAGGAAGGTTACGAGGTTGTGACCGCTAATTCCGCAGAGGAGGCACTGACGCTGGACATCGCGTCATTCAATCTGCTTCTTCTGGATGTTATGATGGGCGGAATGTCCGGCTTTGAGCTGACTGGGAAGTTGAAAACCGATCCAAAGACCGCCGGGGTTCCCGTGATATTCATAACAGCTCGTGACACGGAGGATGACGCAGTCGAAGGGCTTGATCTGGGTGCGGACGACTACATCTCCAAGCCGTTCTCGATCCGGGAGGTGGTTTCCCGGGTGAAGGCTGTGCTGAGACGGACCGCCGCGATACCGGATGCCAGCACGGGCATATTCATAGATGATGAGAAGAAGGTTGTTACGGTGGATGGTGCCGCTGTGGCGCTTACAAGGATTGAATATGAGATATTCAGACTCCTCTTCACCAACAAAGGGAAGGTTTTCCCGCGCGAGGATATTCTTTCAAAGGTTTGGCCTGACGATGTGATTGTCACCGACAGGACTGTGGATGTCAACATCACCCGCCTTCGCAAGAAGATCGGTGAATATGGGAACAGGATAGTCTCGCGCCACGGGTTCGGTTATCTATACGAGGAACAATGATAATACTGTTGTCTATAGTCGTTGTATTGCTGGCTCTTGCGTTGATTACGATGCAAGGACGGTATGTTCATCTTAAGAAATCCATAGATAAGGGGAAGGTGAGTATGTACGACAAACTGCGTGACAGTGAGGAGGATAAGACTCGCTTGAAGAGACAGCTGACTCAGAATGTGGCTCATGAGTTGAAGACCCCGGTCAGCAGCATCCAGGGCTATCTTGAGACGATAGTGTCCAACCCGGACATTGACAAAGAAACAAGGGACCAGTTCATACAGCGCTGCTATGCCCAAAGCCGCCGTCTGTCAAACCTTCTCGCGGACATCTCGACACTCAATAAACTCGATGACGCCCCTCAGGAATATGAGTTTCAACCAGTGAATATCCCGGATCTGCTTCAGTCCATCCAGCGGGACGTGTCCATGCAGATGGAGGATAAACACGTGACATTCAGGGCTTTGGTTGATCCGGAAGTGGCTGTGGACGGCAATCCTTCGTTGCTATATTCAATATTCAGAAACTTGACTGACAATTCCATCGCATACGGGGGCGAAGGGGTTACAATCACCGTGCAGGTCTTGTCGGAAAGCGCGGATTTCTATACCTTCAGCTTCTCTGACAATGGCCCAGGAGTGGCGTCCGAGCATATTCCTCATCTTTTTGAGCGGTTTTACCGCATTGACAAGGGACGTTCCCGCAAGATGGGAGGCACTGGTCTCGGGCTTGCGATAGTCAAGAACTCTGTGCTGCTTCATCATGGCAACATCTCTGTCCGCTTAGGCATCGCCGGAGGGCTGGAGTTCGTCTTCACGCTGCCTAAGGCGGCTTAGGCTTGCTGTAAGTGTGTGGTGGCTCTTCTCTGTTTTTTGTCACCACTTGTAATTTGGAAAAAAATTATTACTTTGGGAATAATATATTTGTTTTTATTAACTGGCGTAAGCCACAAAATCCATTTTTTTATGAAAAAAGTATTTGCCGCCCTTGCCGCCCTTGCGATGATGGCAGCGGTTGTTTCGTGCGAGTATGACTCGCCGGACATCAGGTTTCAGCAGACCACAACAATCACGAATGACTACAGTGAGGTCGTGAAGGCCCTTCTGGATCAGACACTGGCTCTCTCGAAAAAATGGAACTCATGGAGGACGCCATGAAGAGCCAGACAATGACCATCTCTGAAAAGATGAATCTTCTTGATGAGGCCTTGAGGAACCTATCCTTGACCCTTTCCCAGAAAATGGAACTCTTGACAAAGGCCTATGAGAACGGAGTCCTGAAGTACGAGGAAATGACCGGCAAACTGATCGGCGAGATTAATTCCATGAATATATCCACGGCGGAGAAACTTGACGCTGTCAAGAAGGCCATCGAGGCTCAGTCTTCCGACCTTTGCGCCAAGCTTGACTTGATAGGGAAGGCTCTCGCTCTTATCGAGAAGACCGCCGGTGAGGGCTTTGACAGCAACGTCCAGGCTTTGGCTCTTGTGAAGGCGGCGATTGAGTCGCTTTCCGGGTCGCTGGAGGAGAAACTTGCGGCTGTCGAGAAGGCGGTGAGGGATCAGACGACGGATCTTAGCGCGAAGCTGGTTCTTATAGAGGGGACGGTCAAGGCCGGATTTGCCGACAACGCGAAGGCGATTGATCTTGTCAAGGATGCCATTGGCACGCTTCAGGGTTCTCTGGAGGAGAAACTTGCCGCTGTGGAGAAGGCTGTGAAGGATCAGACGATGGATTTGAGCGCGAAGCTGGTTCTTATCGAGGGTGCGGTCAAGACTGGTCTTGCGGACAATGCTGAGGCGATTAAACTTGTGAAACAGGCGGTAGAGTCTCTTGAAGGAACTGTCGAAGAAAAACTTAAGGCTATCAATGAGACAATAGAAAGCCAGACCAATACCCTGTCCGGGAAACTTGCCGCGATTCAGGGTTCGTTGGATGCCGGTCTTGTGGGAGAAGACAGCACGCTTGGCCTTGTGAAGAAGGCTATAGATGCCTTGAACGCTACTGCGGGAACGGCCAATGATAAACTGGACGCCATCAAGAATGCGATCGACTCGCCTACTTCTGGGCTTAACGTGAAGCTTGAGGCTATAGAAGAGGCTTTGTCTCAGGGGCTGATTGATGTGACTAAGAAGCAGGATTTGATTCTGGCCGCACTCAACAGTGCGTCGACATACCATTTCACTGATGATGAACTTCTTGAGAAGGGGCAGGATTATTTATTGGTTGACGCCGCCTTCTGGGAGGCCAATCACGAGAACTATGAGGTGGTAAGGAAACTTAAGGAGTTGATTAAGTTATCTGTGCCACATAAATATAAGTTCTGGATCAAACTACCTTCCGGCAAGTACCCGATATCAGGCTCCGAGGACACAAGTTTTTATGGCCCCCTTTACACCGAAGGAGGAATTATGAAAGACATCATGAACTCGGGAGAAGTGATTCTTGCGGTTGATTGTGACTCTTATCTCAATCCGAAGTGGCACACTGTAAATGGACACAAATGTTACTATCTTAAGAAAGTCCATAAAGGTTGCAGATACAATTTTGTAGTGAAAGTGGGCGAAAGGGCTGCCGGCAAGAAACTCAAGGTGGAGGGTATGAATTCCAAAGATCGTTTCATTCAAGTCACTTATGCTCAAGTTGGGGAATGCATTGAATATTGGCATCGGTCTGATGCGGTAAAGACCAGAACAGGAGTATGGGGATTTCAAGAGTTGCAGTATTACCCGTATCAATACCCGGATAATTCCGTAGAGTTTATAATAGTCGAAGATAATTAGTACCATTCGCTACTTATGAAAAGATATTTGACAATCATAATGTTGGCCTTGTCCTCGGGTCTCTTCGCTGATGTGGTGGCGCAGGAGCGGGGGAACAGTGCCTACCGCACCTCCACCTGGAGCCTTTATGCGGAGGGCGGCGCAACGATGGTGCACGGACTGGGGATGTCAAGCGTGGACGCTCCACCGGGTATGAATATCTTCCCGGAGATCGGAGCCGGTGTCTCGTTCAACATCCGTCCTTGGATCCGGCTTGGCTTGAACTACGATTTCTCGAAATATGCCCGTGAGCAGCGGTTCTCCGAGTTCCAGCCTCTGGGTGTTCCAACCGGTGATGGAACGCTTTCAGAGCAATACGGTGGCCTTGCATATTCAAAGATGTGGACTCATTATCATGCGGCTGACGCCACTGTAGAGTTCAATTTGATGGAATTTTGGCGGAATCGTGAGGACAAGCGCTTCAACCTTTATGCGGGAGCCGGTTTCGGCTGGCTCTTCGCCAAAGGGAACACTTATGACATCTCGATGGGGCACGAGCGGTGGAGCGAACCTTACAAGGAAACGATCAACACTTGGCTGGACGCCGTGAACACCAGGCATAAGTACGATGTCGGTTATGTTCCGATGCTGCTGTCCGCCGAGTTTGACGTGAGTCCAGTGGTGACGGTTGGCCTGCAAGGTAACTACAAACGGCTTCTGAAATGTGACAACGCTCCAAAGGGAATAGGCACCGCCTCAGTGGTTTTGAGACTGAATATTTTAGGCTCAAAATCCGGCTACAAGAGCACTGGACGGAAGTTGCGTGAGTCCGAGCTCGCTCTGGCCGCGATGACTGTGGCCGGCGCTGCCGCGAAGGCGGACTGTGAGGCTTCCGGAAAGGCTAAGGATGAGGCTCTCGCATCTGCCAATACCGAGAACGCCGCGCTGAAGTCCCGGGTGGAGGCCCTTGAGAAAGAAAACGCAGGGCTTAAGGCGCGCCGCACCAATGAGGTTCTTCAGGATCTTACCGTTCAGTTCTCCAATGACAGTTTCAAGCTCAGCGCTGCCGCAAAGACTGATCTTGAAGCTTTCGCCGGACGGCTTAAGTCCACGGAGGGCGTTGAGCTTGTTGTTGTCGGAGAGGCTTCCGCCACCGGAGGCAGCGGACATAACCAGCGACTCAGCGAGCTTCGCATCGAGACCGTTCTTGACTACTTGAGAAAACAAGGAGTTGATTGCAGCCGGGCTTTCCGCCAGCCTCTCGGCGATTCCGGCAAGGACACTTCTGACGCGGCTCGCCGCGCGACAATTCTTGTTGTCTCCCGTGGGGAATAAATAACAGATAATCAACGTGATAAAAGGACGTCCTCCCACCATGTAGGAGGATGTCCTTGTTAATGTAAAGATATTCAGGCGATTGGCTTCCACAGTGCCACCATACCCCTGCTAACTATTCCCTGAAGCCTTTGGAGGCGCGGAGGAGGTGGCGGAGGGAGCTGGTGAGCTCACGGGTCTCCTGAAGGAGGTTCAGGTAGAGGTAGGCCACAGCTATGTTCTCCTTGGATGACTGCATCCGCTGCATCTGGGCCTCACGGGCCTTCTCAAGACAATCCTTCAGTTCCTCGGCCTCGCGGCGAACCTCATCGACCTCATCGTAGGAATCTGTCTGGAGAATCTTCTCGGTGCGTCTCAGGAGGAACAGAACCGTGTCCCTCAATGGGATATATTCCTTGACCTGCTCTTTGCTCAGCGGCACGAAATTGTTGTCCACGTGCTCCTCGCAAGGGTCGGCGATACGCCTCAGGCAGTATAGGATCTCTTCACAGGAGTTCCTTCCGAGGTGGAACCAGGTGTTCTTCTCCATCGCGACCTCCGGGTCAATTTTACGGAACCCGATCATCTCCTTACGTCTGCTGTTCTTCAGCTCCTCCCTCTTGCGTCTCATGGTGCTCTCAGCCTTGTGCAGCATCCCGAGATCCTCCTTGATGAAGCCATCGGTGATCTGGCGGAAGGTTGTGTTGACATATTCAAGGAAATAAGACTGGCTGTCGGCTATGTGCTTGCTCAGAAGCGTAAGGATCTCGCTCTTGTCGGTGCTGAGCATCATCTGGTTGAAGGTCACGTCTCCGTTCTCTTCCTCCGCCTTTTTCTTGTAGCGGATGTTGCTGCGGATGAGCAGGAAGATCGCGAGCGCCATCATGATGCAGGCGGCGACGAAGCCTCCGACGTGCATCAGCATAGCCACGAGGAAGCAGAGAATGAAGGCCGCTCCGGCTGTGATGAACCAGCCTCCGATGACGGAGACGACACCAGTCACTCTATAGACAGCGCTCTCTCGTCCCCAGGCACGGTCGGCCAGAGAAGAACCCATCGCTACCATGAATGTGACGTAAGTTGTTGAAAGAGGTAGTTTAAGGGATGTTCCGAGGGCTATCAGCAGACCTGCCACAACCAGATTGACCGTGGCCCTGACCTCATCGAACGCCGCTCCTTCCGGAAGTCTGGCCTCGTCGGTGTTGAAACGCTTCTCGCACCAGGCCTTGACGTTGTCCGGTACGACATCCTGGAAGAAATTGGCGGTGTTGTTGGAGAATCTGACCAGAACCCGGGCTATCTTCGACGAGCCGAACATCTCGTCACCCTCGCTCTGCCTGGAAAGGTCCACGGAGGTCTTGATCACGTTGTGGGCTTTCTTCGATGTCGCGAGCGAGAACACCATCACCGCGCCTGCCGCCACAAGGAATATCATCGGACTTTTGGCCGGTCCCTCAAGGGATGACATCATGAAGGTGGAAGGGTCCGAGGCTCCGCTTGCGGCAAAGTCAGTGAAGGCGGAATATCCCGCCAGAGGCACTCCGATGAAGTTGACGAGGTCGTTGCCGGCGAATGCCATCGCAAGGGCGAAAGTTCCCATCAGTACCAGGATCTTGAACACATTGACTTTCAAGAAATAGAGAAACTGCATGATGGCTGTTGACGCGAGGAAGCATATTCCCAGAATGGCAAGGGTGTGATTTTGGATATATTCGTAGATTTCCGGCGTGACGAAAGACATGCTTTTGATGCCTTTGAACAGCATGAAGTAGAAGATGGCTGTCGTGGCGACACCCCCGAATATTCCTATCTTCCACTTGAGGTTCTTCTTGTAGGTGAATGTGAAGACAAGACGGGAGATGTACTGCAGGACGATTCCGAAGAAGAACGCTATGGCGACGGAAACGAATATGGCCATGATCATGCCGAGCGCCTTCTCCGTGTTCATCAGGTCGCCTACCGTCAGTCCGGTGGTGTCGTTCGCCAGCTTCAGAAGCACGAATGCCGTGGTGCCTCCAAGCAGCTCAAACACAAGGGAAACCGTGGTCGAGGTCGGCAGTCCGAGGTTGTTGAATATGTCAAGCAGGATCACGTCAGAGATCATCACAGCGAGGAAGATGAACATCAGCTCCTTCAGGGAGAACATCGCCGGATGGAATACTCCATTCCTTGCGACTTCCATCATTCCGTTGCTCATCGTCGCTCCCATGAACACTCCGACAGTGGCCACGATGATGATTGTCCTGAACTTGGCCACTTTGGCGCCTATCGCTGAGTTCAGGAAGTTGACAGCGTCGTTGCTGACTCCGACCATCAGGTCGAACACCGCCAGCACGAACAGGAACACCACAAACACAAGGTAAATCTCACTCATAATTTTTCTCTACTATTACGAACGCAAAATTCACCATAAAATGTTACCGGACGATTGCAACCGTGTTACATTTCGGTTACAATCTATTGTTTGTATTGGTGGAGCTTCGGCAAGCCCAAAGCATAGCCACTTGACAGCGGAAAAATCAAATGGCGGATTTTGGTAACGTGCAAAATCCGCCATTTGCCTTTTTTCCGCTGTCATCAAGCACGGTAGAAGCCGGCTTATGATTGTGAGTGCCCCTGTCTGGGTATAATGTTCCAACCCTTGAACCGAAGTGACTACACAACATAAAAATCCCTCTGAAAGATTTCCAGAGGGATAGCAAATGGATGTGTCGGAAAATTATTTAGCCTTACCCTGCTTGGCCACAGCCTCCTGCTTGCGCTTGAGCTCCTCAGGATCAGCGAGATAGTAATCCTTCACGAGATTGAGGTCGTCATCGAACTCGAACACGTAAGGAGTCGCTGTCGGGATGTTCAGGCCGACGATGTCAGCGTCTGAGATTCCCTTGAGGTGCTTTACGACACCACGGAGGCTGTTGCCGTGAGCCACAACCACGATGTTGTCGTGCTGCTTGAGGGCAGGGAAGATCTCGCACTCCCAGTAAGGCATAACACGCTCGATGCAGTTCTTAAGAGCTTCTGTGCGAGGAATGTACTGGTCTGGAACGAGAGCGTAGCGAGGATCCTTGGTAGCGCTGTTAGGATCGTCCTCAGGAAGGTTGTGAGGAGCCACGTCGAAGCTGCGGCGCCAGATGAGCACCTGCTCGTCACCGTACTTCTGGGCGGTCTCGGCCTTGTTCAGACCCTGAAGCATTCCGTAATGCTTCTCGTTGAGCCTCCAGGTCTTCTTTACAGGGATCCAGTCGAGATCCATAGCGTCGAGGACGTTGTTGAGGGTCTTGATGGCTCTCTTAAGATAAGAGGTGTAGGCCACTTCGAAGGTGATTCCGGCCTCTTTGAGGGCCTTTCCGGCGTCGAGGGCTTCCTGAACGCCCTTCTCGCTGAGGTCAACGTTGGTCCAGCCTGTGAACCTGTTCTCCTTGTTCCACTGGCTTTCGCCGTGACGGATAAGTACTATTCTTTTCATATTCCTAAAAATTTTGGTTTATTCCAATTGCCCGGTCACTGAGCATGTCGAAGTGACCGGGCTGCAAATTTACATCATTATTCCGATTCGTCAAATTGGTTGCCCATAATCATAAGCAGCTTGTCGCCGACCTTGAGCTTGACTGATCCGTCAGGAACAATCAACTCACCGTCCCTCTTTATCATCACAACACGGGTCCCCTCCGGTAATGCGACTTCCTTAAGTGTGTCACCGGCAGCGAGATCCGTCTCCGTCAGCCTGTGGTCCATCAGCTTGCCGGCCTCCTCCGGGATCTCGATTCCGAATGTCTCCGGAGCCTTCTCCTGAGGCAGGGCAAGGTTCAGCTTGCGCGCCACCGCAGGAATGCTCATGCCTTGGATCAGCATGGAAACCATCGTGATGAAGAATACGATGTTGAAGATCTGTCCGGAGCCCGGAATGTCAGCCACGACAGTGAATATGGCGAAGATGATCGGAGTGGCTCCTTTCAGACCTACCCAGGAGATGAACACCCTTGCCCTGAACGAGAGCTTCCTGAAAGACAGGAGCGAGATGAACACCGCCAACGGACGGCCTATAAAAGTGAGGAATATTCCGATGAGAAGTGCCACGGGAGCCACGGACAGCATCTCCTTAGGGTTCACGAGAAGCCCAAGCGTGAGGAACATTCCCATCTGCATCAGCCAGGTGACCGTGTCGCTGAACCTGAAGACCTCTCTCTTGTGGGCCATCGGCTTGTTGCCTATGATCACACCGGCGAGGTAGATGGCGAGGAATCCGTTGCCGTTGACGAGTCCGGTGATCGAGTAGATGAAGAACCCGATGCTCAGCACGAGGATGGCATAGAGTGAGGCTCCGTTCAGTTTCAGTTTCCCGAGAGCCCAAGAGAAAGCCCTGCCGAGACCCACACCCATAATAGCTCCGATTCCAAGCTGCATCGTGAATGTCAGCAAGGCGTTGCCGATCATCCGTGGGTAGTCGATGTCGATTCCGGAGGCCGGCTCGAAAAGCTGCTGGGCGCATTGGATCAGCACGATGGTGATGACGTAGGCCATCGGGTCGTTGGAACCGGACTCCAGCTCAAGGACCGGCTGGAGGTTCTCCTTCAGCTTCATCTTTGCGTTCCTCAGGATGTTGAACACTGACGCTGAGTCGGTTGACGACATCACGGCCGCAAGCAGAAAGCACATCACGGTGGACATTCCCTCGGAGAGGTGTCCCACCCTTGTCAACAGATAAATGAATCCGCCCGTGAACAAGGCCGTCAGGAACACCCCGACGGTGGACAGCACGATTCCTTCTTTTAGTACGGGTTTTATCGTGTCGAACTTCGTCTCAAGACCGCCGCAGTATAGGATTACACATAGCGCTATGGTACCGATGAACTGTGCGATGTGGAAATTGTCGAACGCGAGTCCTAATCCATCGACACCGAACGCCATTCCGACGACGATGAACAGGAGCAGGACCGGGATTCCGAACTTGAAACCGGCCCGGCTGATGAGTATCGCCGTGAAAATCAGGATGGATCCGATGAGGAGTATATTCTCAGGGGAAAACTGTATCATAATATTCTGTGTTTCTGTTCATAGTCGCGGCACCAGTCCCGCAGCGGGCAATCGTCGCATTTCGGGTTTCGGGCCGTGCACGTGTACCGTCCATGGAGGATCAGCCAATGATGTGCCCTTGCCCTCAGTTCCGCCGGGATGTACGACTCCAGTTCCTTCTCGACAGCCTCGACTGTCTTTCCGTCCGACAGTCCCATCCTGTGGGATACACGGAAAACGTGCGTGTCAACAGCGATGACCGGTTTGTCATAGATCACGGAGGCAAGCACGTTGGCCGTCTTGCGTCCGACTCCCGGGAGTGTCATAAGCTGGTCTATGTCCGACGGGACTTCGCCGGCATATTCCCGCAACAATTTTTGAGCCATTCCGATGAGGTGCGCGGCCTTGCTGTTGGGGTAGGAGATGCTTTTTATAACCGCCAGCACGTCCTCGAACGACGCGGAGGCCAGATCCTCGGGCTTCGGAAACCTTCTGAACAGTTCCGGTGCGACCATATTCACCCTTTTGTCCGTGCATTGCGCGCTTAAAATCACCGCCACAAGCAGCTGGAAAGGGGATTCGTAGTGCAGTTCGGTCCTGACTTCCGGTTGGTTGGCCTGGAACCAGGAAAGTATGTGATGGTATCTGTCTTTTTTCAGCATAGGTCTAAATGGTCAGAGCCAGATCAATAACCTCGTCGTTAAGGTTCTCCTTGCACCTCTCGTCCTTGCAGACGAAGACCCTGCCGGGATATTTCTCGAAGATGGTCCTGTTGTGGGTCACCATCACGATGGCCGTGCCGTCCTCCTTGTTGATTCCGGTCAGCAGGCGCAGGATTCCGTCGGCGGTCTCGTTGTCAAGGTTGCCGGTCGGCTCGTCGGCGATGATGAGCCTTGGCCTGTTCAGCAGGGAACGGGCTATGGCGATGCGCTGCTGCTCGCCTCCGGAGAGCTGGTGTGGCATCTTGTGCGCCTTGTTCTCCATCCCGACATCGGCCAGGACCTCGACGATCCGTTTGTCGATCTCGTTCCGGTCCTTCCATCCGGTGGCCTTCAATACAAACTCCAGATTGCTCTCGACCGTCCTGTCCATCAGCAGCTGGAAATCCTGGAACACGACTCCGATCCTGCGGCGGAGATAAGGAATATCCTTGTCTCTCAAGCCGTTGAGCTTGAAACCGCAGACCTCTCCGGAGCCCTTCTCAAGAGGGTTCTCGCCGATCATCGTGCGGATGATCGAAGTCTTGCCGGTTCCGACCTTGCCGACGATGTAGATAAAGTCTCCCGGAAATATGTCCATATCAAGCCCGTAGATCACGGTACTTTCTCCGTTCACGATGTCCGCGTCCTTGAATGAGACCAGCGGCTCGCTTTTTGATGCTGATAGCGCGTTCACTTCCATAGTAACGCAAATATACTTTATTTTTCGGGTATATTTAGGAAATATGTATGTTATTTTTCATTTTCCTTAAGTAAATTTGTAGAATATTTTTCGCTGATGAAAATGATTGGAAACTATATGAAAAGCAAACTTGCCGCAGCGTTTCTGGCGGCGCTCTCACTTGGCGCGGGGACGGCCGTGTCGGCTCAGGAGGCCGGACAGGACCAGTACCGTCTCGCCACCGAACTCTACGGACACGGGATGTTCGAGAGGGCGGGAAGCATATTCGGAGAAATCTATGCCGGAACAGGGGATGTGACCGCAGGCGGCTATGAGGCCCTTTGCTCCGTCCGGCTGCAGGAGGTCGGGAACGAGACCTTGGCCGATGAATATATCGCCGCGCACCCGTATTCCATCCTCGTGCCGCAGATTCATTTCTACAAGGCTCTGAATCTGTTTGACAGACAAGATTATAAGGCTGCCGCCGCCGAGTTCGACAAAGTGCCGGAGAAAAGTCTGCCGGCCGATCTGGTCGCTGAATATGCTTTCAAACAGGCATATTCATACTTCGAGACCGGGGATCTGGCGAAGGCCAAGTCTTTGTTTGAGAAGTCGGAGAAGAGGGTGCAGTCGGACTACACCGCGCCGTCGAGATATTCATTGGGCTACATCAACTATTCGGAGAAGAATTTCGATGAGGCGTTTGATTGGTTTGAGAAGGCGGCGAGAGACCCTCGTTTCACCGAGATGTCCAATTCCTATATGGTCGAATGCCGCTTTATGAGGAAGGATTATTCATACGTCCTGAAAAATGGTGTCAAGGTGTATGAGAACGCGCCGAAGGAGCGTCAGAGGCATCTCGCGAGGATAATCTCCGAGTCCTACCTGGCCAAGGGCAACACCGCCAAGGCCAAGGAATATTACGATGTGGCCCGGAGCGGGGATAACGATATGGACCGCAACGATTATTTCTACGCCGGCTCGCTTCTCTACGCCACCGAGGACTACAAGGGAGCCATCGAGAACTACTCGCTGATGCGGAACAGAACCGACTCGATCGGGCAGATAGCGAACTACAATCTGGCCTACAGCTACATCCAGACTGGTAACAAGGTCGCCGCGCTCGACGCATTCAAGGCCGCCTCGGAACGGTCGTTCAACCCGGACATCCAGGAAGACGCGCATTTCAACTATGCCAAGCTGTCTTTTGACCTGAACCACAACCCTTCGGTCTTCAACGACTATCTTGCCAAATATTCCGACAAGAAGAAGGGAGAGAGGATCTACAGCTATATGGCGCTGGCCTCGCTCTACAGCCACGATTACGCCGGAGCCGTGGAGGCATATTCCAACATAGATATGCTGGACAAGGACCAGAAAGCCAACTATATGAAGGCCAATTACCTGCGTGCGGAGCAGCTTGTGGAGACCGGCTCCTGGAGGGACGCTGTACCTTTCCTCAGGGCCTCCTCGTTCTATTCGGACAAGCGCTCTCCGTTCTCGCAGCTTTCGAGGTACTGGCTCGGCGAGTCCTACTACCGCAGCGACCAGTTCGACAAGGCTCTGGAGACTTTCAAGGACCTGTACAACAACTCGGCGCTTGAGGGCAAGACGGAAGGTCGGCTGATTCCTTACGATCTGGCTTACTGCTACTTCCGCCTCGGCGACTACGACAACGCCGCCAAATGGTTTGATGAATATCTCCAAGGCCGCAACCTGACCGAGGGGGAGGATGCCGCCGTGCGCCGCGCGGACTGCGATTTCATCCGCAAGGACTACAAGACAGCCGTCACTGAATATGAGAACGCCTTGAAGCGTTTCCCTTACAAGGACAATCTCTACCCGAACTACCGCGCCGGCATAGCCTACGGACTTATGGGGGATATGAACGGCAAGATCGGAGCGCTTTCCAAGGCTATGAACACAAATCCGTCAGTGGAATATTACTCTGACGCTATGTTCGAGCTCGGAAGGGCCTACGTCGCCGCCGGCAGGATCGATGACGCTGTCTCCGCTTTCACGAAACTCCGCTCCTCCACCAAAGACAAGACCATTGTCGCCCGCTCCCTCATCGAGCTTGGAATGATTTCAAGGAATATGTCCGAGTACGACCAGTCCCTTGGCTACTACAAGCAGGTGATCACCGAGATGCCCGGCACTGAATATGCCCAGGACGCTCTTCTGGCCATCGAGTCGATCTACCAGTCGCAGGGACGTACGGACGAGTACATTGATTTCGCCGACAAGGCCGGTGTGATCAAGGACAAGTCTGACAGCGAGAAGGAGACTATGTACTTCAACGCGGCCGAGCAGGTGTTCCTCACGGAGAACTACAATAAGGCTTTGGCCTCTCTCCAGACATATCTTGAACGTTATCCGTCCGGTCAGAAAGTACCTGAGGCTGAGTTCTATGTCGCTGAGTGCTACAGGAATATAGGCAAGAAGGAACAGGCTTGCGATTGGTATAGGAAGTCTATGGAGAAAGGTGATGGATCGGCGTTCGCCGAGACGGCCATCCTGAACTTCTCAAGGCTGTCCTATGACCTGCAACGCTACAAGGATGCGTTCGGTGGCTATTCCTCACTGCTTCAGGAGGCCAGGATAGAGAACAACAAGCACACGGCCAGAGTAGGGATGATGCGTTCCGCCTACAAGGCCGGAGACTGGACATCGGCACAGTCCTGCGCGGACAAGGTGAAGGCTGACGGAAAGAGCACGGCGGCGGAGATCCGTGAGGCTGACTACTTCAAGGCCAAGTCGTTGCTTTCGATGAACGAGCGCGAGGCTGCGTTTGAGATATTCGCAAGCCTCAGTTCCGCTCCGTCCACCGCCGAAGGTGCGGAGGCTGCCTATATGATCATTCAGGATGCCTGCGACCAGGGTAAGTATGACACCGTCGAGAAGAAGGTCTATGCGTTCGCCGAGAAGGCCGGGGACCAGAGCTATTGGCTTGCGAAGGCGTTCATCACCCTTGGTGACTCGTTCGCCGAGCAGGATAATCTCGCTCAGGCCAAGGCCACGTTCGAGAGCGTCCAGAACGGCTACAAACCTGCCGAGGGTACGTCAGATGATGTGCTTGACAATGTCAGGATGCGTCTTGAGAAACTTAAAACCATGATGTAGTGGAAATGAATATGAGGAAGATATATCTGGTTTCCGCGGCAATGCTGATGACCGCCGCGGTCTCTTTCGGACAAAATTTCAATCCGACCGTCGAGGTCACCAACACCTATCAGGGCAACGCTTCGGAGGTTCACAAGCCTTTGCTCGGGATGAACGTGCCGGACTCGCTGCTCCGCTTCGACCTGGACTTTGACTATGAGGTGTTTGAGAAGCCTTACCAGGGAGCCTACAGCTTCAAGCCTTATATGCTGAATATGAGGCCGGCCAAGGATGCCTGGAGGGGACGTAAGCTTTATCTCAAGGCCGGCGCCGGTTACACTCTCCACCCTCGGTTTGAGTTCGTCTTCAGCCCTGAGCAGAGTGGACCGTTCCAGATGAGCGTGTACGCCAGCCATAAGTCGTATTTCGGTAACTATCACGAAATCAAACCTGAATTGAAGGACGACCTTTATCGTCTTGAGAAATCCGGAAACGGATTCAAAGGTTATGACGCTTTGACTTCCGCCGGTTTTGACGGGCGTTATAACTGGGACAGGGCCATTCTTTCATTCGGCCTTGGCTATTACGGAGTCGCTGCCAAGGACTCTCGCATGTCCCGTTGCCTCAACGCTTTTGATTTCAAAGCCAGAGTCCGTTCCAACAACGATGCGGAGTCGTATTTCTATTACGATGTGGCAATGAAGGGGAGAATCGCCAGTGACAAGATGGATCTTGACAAAATACCTGTCAGGATGTATTCCGGCGGGTTGTCGGGCAAATGGAATATACTCTCGCCGGACAGGCAGGGAGAGTCATGGTTCGTCTTGGATGGTCTGGCCGGAACGGTTCTTGACAGCCGTCGGAGCATCCTTGTCGGATTCGAAGGAGAGACGGCTTCCTACGGTAGGTTCTATGACGGTAACATAGGACGTGTCGCCCTGGTTCCGAGCTATCGGCTGCAGTCCGGGCGTTGGAACTTGAATCTGGGAGTGAAATTCGAAGCCATGTTCAGAAATGATGCCTCTGACACTTTGGCTTTCCGTAAGATGGGGGGCGGTAAGGGACAGATTGTCTATCCCGATGTCCATGTCAGTTTCGCTGCCGGGAACGGTGTGGCTCTTTACGCGGACGCTACAGGTGGAAGCCGCCTGAACACATATTCATCCCAGATCGCAGGCACTCATCATTATAACCCATTGTTCCTTACTCCTGCCGATCATGGTTTGATGACATCCATGATTGACAATTCGGTTGAGAATCTCAATGCCAGAATAGGTGTGAAAGGGACAGTCTCCTCCCTGTTCCGGTTCGATGTCAATGGCGGCGTGGGGATTTATGAGAACCTTTTGATGGAGTCTGGCCGGTTCGTGGAGTCATCTTTCTTCGCCAATGCGTCGTACTCCGATGCGAACCTGATTTTTGCCAATGTTTCGCTGGGGTATCAGTCCGAACGTTTGGATGTGGAGGCCGACTTGCGGTACAGAAGCCTGTCGTTCCCGGACAAGGATGCGGACAATCTCGGATTCGCTCTCCCGAATTATAGCGGGGATTTGAGGATGAAGTACAACATCAATTCCCGACTTTACGCCGGGGTCTCTGTCTCGGCTTCCTCATGGCGTGAGGGACGATGCGGAAGATTGGCTTTTAAGGAACACCCTGACTTGGTTGAGGATTCTTTTGAGTATGCTTTTGAGGAGATGGTTGAGGCCCGGATTCCTGGCTATGTCGATTTTGGACTGAACTGCGGCTACAAGTTCAATCGCAAGTGGACTCTGTGGCTGGAGTCCGGCAATCTGCTTTGCCAGACGATCCAGAGGACGCCGTTCTATGCGGAGAAAGGACCTTGGGTCACCGCCGGAATATCTCTGAATCTTTAAGAATATAAATACAGCTCGATTGAGGGCAATGTGGAAATAAATTTCGCATTGCCCCTTAAATTTATTATATTTGTCTGTTTTATGGGCAAACCATATTAATAGATAATTATAGGCGATAGAATATGATTGAGAACGAAGAGATGAAGAAAGCGGAAGAGCAATATTCCGCAAGTAGTATCCAGGTGCTGGAAGGACTTGAGGCGGTGAGGAAAAGACCTTCGATGTACATCGGCGACATCGGGGAGAGGGGACTCCATCATCTTGTCTATGAGGTGGTTGACAACGGTATTGACGAGGCGATGGCCGGTTACTGCACCGAAATCGGTGTCACCATCCTTCCTGACAACTCGATAAGGGTGTCAGATAACGGACGTGGAATCCCTACCGGAATGCATCCAAAGGAGCACCGTTCCGCCCTTGAGGTCGTGATGACAGTCCTTCACGCCGGTGGTAAGTTCAACAAGGACAGCTACAAGGTGTCCGGAGGTCTGCACGGAGTCGGCGTTTCCTGCGTGAACGCCCTTTCTGACAGCCTGATCGCTGAGGTTCACCGTGAGGGGCATATATTCGTGCAGAAATATTCAAAGGGCAAGCCACTCGCCCCTGTGGAGATTGTCGGAGACTGCAATGACACCGGAACCATCATCACCTTCCATCCCGATCCGACCATATTCACCCAGACAATTGTTTATAAATATGACACCCTCGCCGCGAGGATGCGTGAGCTGGCCTATCTGAACAAAGGCATCAAGATCACCATCACCGATGAGAGGGAACTGGTTGATGAATATGTCACCGATGAGAACGGCAACTCGAAGCCGACCGGAAAACAGCTTTACCGCGGGGATATTTTCTATTCCAAGGAAGGCCTCAAGGAGTTCATTGACTATCTTGACGCCGGTGCCACACAGCTCATCCCTGAGCCTGTGTGCGTGCAGAGCGACAAGGTGATACCTATCGACATCGCCCTCTCGTACAACAACGGATTCTCCGAGAAGATATATTCATACGTCAACAACATCAACACCATAGAGGGTGGAACCCACCTTCAGGGGTTCAAGATGGGTCTTTCGCGTTCGCTGAAGAACTATGCGGAGAAGAACAATCTGCTCGCGAAGTTCAAGGGTGACCTCGCGCCGGAGGATTTCCGTGAAGGTTTGACCGCTGTGGTTTCGGTGAAGATCGCCGAGCCGCAGTTCGAGGGACAGACCAAGACGAAACTCGGTAACCCGGAGGCGACCTCCGCTGTGTCCCAGGCCACTTCAGCGGCTATGGACCAGTATCTTGAGGAGCATCCTAAGGAGGGTAAGCTGCTCATAGAGAAGATCGTGCTTGCAGCCACCGCCCGCAGCGCCGCCCGCAAGGCCCGTGAGATGGTGCAGAGGAAGACCGCTATGACGGGAGCCGGAATGCCTGGCAAGCTGGCTGACTGCTCTGAAAGGAATCCTGAGATCTGCGAACTCTTCCTCGTCGAGGGAGATTCCGCCGGTGGAACAGCCAAGCAGGGACGTGACAGAAGGATCCAGGCCATCCTCCCTTTGAGAGGTAAGATCCTGAACGTGGAGAAGGCCGCGGGTGACCGCGCGTTCGACAGCGTTGAGGTCAGGAACATCTACACCGCCCTCGGAGTCACTGTCGCCCAGGAGGATGAGAACGGTGAGAAGAAGATGGATCTGAGCAAGTTGCGTTACCACAAGGTCATCATCATGACCGATGCCGATGTCGATGGAAGCCACATCGCCTGCCTTATCCTGACGTTCTTCTTCCGCTATATGTTCGACCTCATCAAGAACGGCTATGTCTATCTCGCCACACCTCCGCTTTACCTTGTGAAGAAAGGCAAGGAGGAAGTATATTGCTGGACCGACGAGCAGAGGTTCGAGGCCACGGCACGTTTGGGAAAGGGTTCCGACAAGGGTGTTACCGTACAGAGGTACAAAGGTCTTGGTGAGATGAGTGACCAGCAGCTTTGGGACACAACTATGGATCCGGCCAAGAGACGTCTGCGCAAGATCACGATCGACAACGCCGCCGAGGCCGAGAGGACATTCTCGATGCTTATGGGAGACGATGTCCCTCCGAGAAGGCAGTTCATCGAGGAGAACGCCCACTACGCTAATATTGACGCATAAATAATTAAAACAGAATACAAAATGCTTGACATTTTTGACAGAATCGAAAGGGACTCAGGCGGTCCTATCGGACAGTATTTCAATCAGGGCTTCGGCTATTATATGTATCCGAAACTTGAGGGCGAGCTTGGCCCTCATATGACATTCAACGGGAAAGAGGTCCTGAACTGGAGTCTGAACAACTATCTCGGACTCGCTAACCATCCTGAGGTGCGCAAGGCTGACGCCGAGGGTGCCGCTAAGTGGGGACTGGCCTATCCAATGGGAAGCCGTATGCTTTCCGGCCACACCGCCCTGCACGAGAAACTTGAGAGGATGTTCGCTGATTTCGAGAAGAAGGAGGACGCGTTCCTGTTCAACTTCGGCTATCAGGGAATCGTCTCCGCGATCGACTGCCTTACCGCCCGTCACGATGTGATCGTCTATGACGCTGAGGCTCACGCCTGCCTCCTTGACGGAATCCGTCTCCACATCGGCAGCAAGTACAAGTACCGCCACAACAATATCGTTGACTGTGAGAAGGTTCTGGCGAGAGCCTGCAAAGAGGCCGAGGAAAGCGGCGGAGGTGTCCTTCTCATCACCGAGGGCGTTTTCGGTATGACCGGTGCGATGGGAATCCTCGACCAGATCGTCGAACTCAAGAAGAAGTACAGCTTCCGGATATTCATTGATGACGCGCACGGATTCGGCCTTCTGGGCGAGCACGGACGCGGAACTTCCGAGGAACTGCACTGCATGGACGGCATCGATCTTTACATCGGCGCGTTCGCGAAGTCGATGGCCTCGATCGGAGGCTTCATCGCCGGTCCTCGCAAGATCATCAACTACCTGCGTCTGAATATGCGCTCGCAGATGTATGCCAAGTCACAGCCGATGGCGTTCGTGTACGGCAACATCAAGCGTCTGGAGATCATCATGTCACCGGAAGGCGACGAGCTCCGCAAGAAGTGCTGGCACGTGACCCACACTCTTCAGGAAGGCTTCAAGAAACTCGGATTCGACATCGGTGAGGCGCAGGCCTGCGTGATTCCTATCCACATCGACGGCGGCGGCGTGGCCCAGGCCACAAAGATAGCGATGGATCTCCGTGAGAACTATCGCATCTTCTGCTCGATGGTCATCTACCCTGTCATCCCTAAGGGAATGGTAATCTTCAGAATAGTATGTACCGCCGCTCACACCGACGAAGACATAGCATACACTCTCAACGCTTTCAAGGAGATCAAGCAGAAACTTGACGCCGGAGCGTACGACGGTGATGACATCGCTGCGAAGACCATTATGTAATTAACTGCTGATTAGTGGCTTATATGCATCCTGAATATTTCAAGGATAAGGTCATTATCATAACGGGAGCCAGCTCTGGAATAGGGTTGGCTTCTGCCCGTCTCTTCGGGTCGTTCGGAGCGAACGTCGTTATGGCCGCCCGCTCGCTGGACAAGCTCCAGGAATCGGCCCCGTCGGTGAACGCCGATCCGGACAAGGTTTTGTGCGTCAAGACGGACGTCACGAAGGAGGATGACTGCCGGAATCTCATCGATTGCACCGTCAGGAAATATGGCCGCATCGACATCCTGGTGAACAATGCCGGAATCTCGATGAGGGCTATGTTCAAGGACTTGGATCTCAGCGTTATCCGCTCTTTGATGGATGTGAATTTCTGGGGCACGGTGCAGTGCACGAAATTCGCCCTGCCTTACCTGCTTCAGAGCAAGGGACAGGTTGTCGGCGTGATTTCGATCGCCGGGTTCTCAGCCCTTCCGGCGAGGACGGGATATTCAGCGTCCAAGTACGCCATCCGCGGCTTCCTTGACACAATCCGTATCGAGCATCTCAAGGACGGACTCAATGTGCTCGTCTTCGCTCCTGGCTACACGGACTCCAATGTCCGCAAGGCCGCACTGACGGCTGACGGCAGCCCTCAGGGTGAGACTCCGCTCAAGGAGGACAAGCTGATGAGCGCGGAGAAGTGCGCCGAGTATCTTGCCAAGGGACTGGAAAAGAGAAAGTCACAGATGATCCTTACCGGACTGGGGAAGGTCACTGTTCTGGCTCACAGATTGTTCCCGAGACTTACTGACAAACTTACTTACGGTTTTATCGCAAAGGAAGCGGGAAGCCCGTTCAAATAACAAGAAACAATGAAACTGCCTCGCGTGTCCATAAACTACAGGGTGCTTATTCCTCTGGTCGTGCTTTTTCTGGTCCTCACATTGATTTTCCCGAGGACAGCGAAATTCAGTTATGATTACAGGAAAGGCTCGCCGTGGTCTCATGAGACACTTCTTGCTCAGTTTGACTTTCCCATCCTGAAGACCGACGAGCAGATCCGTGAGGAAAAGAGCAGAAGCAAGTCGGTGGTCATTCCTTACTACAGGTATCGTCAGGACATAGTGGACAACTGCCGGAAGGCCGCTGAAGGGATTGATATGGGAAGATATTCATACCTCCGCCCTTTGATTGTGGCTTCGATGGACGGTATCTATTCCAATGGGGTGGTGCCGGACGAAGGGGTGAAGCTTGACGGACATTCCGACCCTTCCGGAGCGGTCTTGTATATTCAGAAAGACAAGAGAGCCGGGAAAAAACCGGTGAGCGAGGTGTTCAAGGAGTCAGAGGCCAAGAACCGTCTGCTTTCCGACATCGCGGCAAAGTACCCGAGAATCAATGCGGATTCGGTTCTCAGGTCTGCCGGGATCTATGATTTCATTGTCCCTAATCTTGAATATGACCCCAAGACAACTGAGCTCGTCCGCTCGGAATCCTCAAACCAGGTTTCAACGACGCAAGGTTTCGTGAGCGCGGGCCAGCTGATTGTCTCCGAAGGAGAGATCGTGACGGCTGAGATCGCGCAGATGCTTGATTCCTATAAGGTTGAATACGAGAACAGTATGGGGTATGGTGGCCCGAGGATTCTATTCTGGCTCGGCAACGCCTTTATCGCGTTCGCGCTTGTGCTGCTGTTTTTCCTGATGATCTATTTCCTGAACCGGAGATTGTTTATGGATCACCGTAAGTTCTGGTATTTGATCTTCATATTCATCATCGCTTCGGTTCTGGCTTTGATAATCAATAAGTTCGCGCCACGGTGCCTCTACATGGTACCGTTCACGCTGACTGCCTTGTACCTTGAGGCTTTCTTCAAGAACAAGGTGATCTTCCCGATCTGCTGCGTGTCGTTCCTGCCGCTTCTGGTTTTCGCCGAGAATGGTGTCGTGCTTTTCGTGATGTTCCTTCTGGCAAGCATAGTCGCGGTATTCACGTTCCGTTTCTTCAACCAGGGATGGCAGCAGTTCATTATGTCCGGAATCGTGTTCGTCAGCATCCTGGTGACTTATTTCGGTTTCCGGATGATCGACATGGTGAACGATGACCCGTACATGGCGGTGCTTTACATGTTCATCGGTTCGATGCTCATAGTTGCCGGCTACCCTCTCATCTATTTGTTCGAGAGGATGTTCAACCTCGTTTCCAGTTCGAGGCTCCGTGAGCTTTGCGACACGAACAATAAACTTCTTCGCGAATTGGAGCACAAGGCTCCCGGCACGTTCCAGCATTCCCTGCAAGTCATGAATATGTGCGATGCGGCCGCTCGTGCCATTGATGCCAACGTGCTGTTGGTCAGGGCTGGAGCTCTTTATCACGACATCGGTAAGATGAAGAATCCGCTATGCTTCATCGAGAACGAAAGCATGTCGCCGAAAGGAGTGCATTATCACGAGCATCTTTCTCCTAAGGAGAGCGCAAGGGCGATAATCAAGCATGTCTCCGATGGCCTTGAACTGGCGGCGGAGAACAGATTGCCGGATGTGATCCAAGACTTTATCCTGACGCATCACGGCACGTCCAACACATCGTATTTCTACAACAAGTACCTTAACGAGGGCGGAGATCCGAATGACGTTTCGGATTTCTTCTACAAAGGCCGCAAGCCTCAGACGAAGGAACAGATCATCCTGATGATTTGTGACACGCTGGAGGCGGCCTCAAGGACGTTGAAAGACAATTCCGCGGCCACATTCTCGGTCTTTGTCGAGAATATCGTCGCGTCCAAGATGAAAATCGGCCAGTTTGACCAGGCCGACATTTCAATAAAGGACCTGAATACTGTCAAGGAAACGCTGAAGGCTTACCTTTCGCAGATTTACCACGAGAGGGTAGTTTATCCTCAAAGAAAGAATAATTAATTTAAAATAATATTTACAGAATTATGGAAGTAAAAAAAAATCAAATCGATGATCTTAACATCGAACTGACCATCGCCCTGAAGGCGGAGGACTATGCCGAGCAGGAGAAGAAAAGACTCTCCGCTTACAGGAGAAACGCTGACTTCAAGGGTTTCCGCAAGGGAATGGTTCCCGCGTCGCTCGTAAAGAAGGTCTATGGCGACCAGGCTCTTTACGAGGCCATCAACGGTGTTGTCTCGGAGCAGCTCGACAAGTTCATCAAGGACAACAATCTGCATATTCTCGGCGAGCCTATCGCCAGCGAGTCCCAGAAGGAATTGGAGTGGAAGGATGGCAACGATTTCGAGTTCAAGTTCGACCTCGGACTGTCTCCAGAGATCAACATTGATGTTGACAAGGATGACAAACTGCCGTATTACAATATCGAGGTGACCGACAAGGCTAAGGCTGCCATGAAGGACAGCATCCTCAGGCAGTACGGCCAGCTCGAAGAAGGCGAGGCCGCAGGTGAGGAAGACTATGTAGTGGTTGACTTCAAGCAAGGCGAGAAAGCTGTCGAAGGTGTTTATGTCGCTGTCAGCAAGGTTGAGGGTGACGCGAAGAAGAATTTCCTCGGAGCCAAGGTTGACGCTCAATTCGACGTCAATGTCAACGAGGCGTTCACCAACGAGACCGACAGGGCTTCCATGCTCAAGATGAAGAAGGAAGAGCTTGCCGCCCTTGATCCAGTCTGGAATGTCACCATCGTGAACGTCAAGACTTTCGTTCCGGCCACCGAGTGCCAGGAGACTTACGACAAGGTCTTCGGCAAGGATGCCGTGAAGACAACCGAGGAGTTCGACGCCAAGATCGCCGAGAAGCTTGAGGCTAACTACAAGCAGGAGGCCGACTACAGACTTTCCCAGGATCTGCGCAAGTACCTCGTTGACAAGGCCAACGTGAACGTTCCAGAGGCTTTCCTCAAGAGATGGCTCTATGAGAACAACAAGGAGAAGTTCAGCAAGGAGGACATCGAGAAGGAGTTCGACGGATTCCTCGGCGACTTCCGCTGGCAGCTTGTCAGAGGCTCTCTGATGAAGAAGTTCGAGCTCAAGGTTGAGGACAAGGATATGCTTGAGGCAGCCAAGGCTTACGCCGCCTACCAGTACGCTATGTACGGAATGGGCAACGTTCCTGAGGAACTTCTCACCGATGCGGCCGCGCAGATGCTCAAGGACGAGAGGCAGATGCGCAACATCGAGGAGAATGTCGAGAACGAGAAGGTAATCGCCGCCGTCAAGGAGAAGATCACCCTCCAGAACAAGAAGATCTCCGAGGAGAAATTCCGCGAGCTTAAGTAATTATGGACAAGGAGTTTCAGAAATATGCGACCAAGGGTCTTGGACTGAGTTCAATGACCCTTGACCGCTATCAGAGAGCCACGGACGCCTACATCAATCCGACCATCATCGAGGAGAGGAAACTTAATGTGGCCTCGATGGACGTGTTCAGCCGTCTGATGATGGACAGGATCATATTCCTTGGTGTTCCGATTGATGATGATGTCGCGAACATCATCCAGGCTCAGCTGCTGTTCCTTGCTTCCACCGATTCCACCGCTGACATTTCCCTGTACATCAACACTCCAGGGGGGCAGGTGACTTCAGGTCTGGCCATCTATGACACGATGCAGCTTGTTGAGCCCGACGTGGCCACGATCTGTACGGGAATGGCGGCCTCTATGGGTTCTGTCCTGCTTTGCGCCGGCGAGAAGGGCAAGCGTTCCTGCCTGCCTCATTCCAGGGTGCTGATCCATCAGCCTCTCGGAGGCGCCCAGGGTCAGGCTTCTGACATTATGATCGCGGCCAAGGAGATCGAGAAGACCCGCAAGGAACTCTATGACATCATCTCCCAGCATTCCGGACAGCCTTACGACAAGGTGTTCGCCGATGCGGACAGGGACTTCTGGATGACAGCCCAGGAGGCTCTGGAGTACGGAATGGTGGATGAGATCCTCACAAAGAAATCCAAGTAATGCCTCAGAAAAAGAATACCGGTACAACTAAACATTGTATGTTCTGCGGCAGGTCGGAGCGTGATGTCCCGTTCCTGCTTCAGGGCTTGGACGGCTTCATCTGCAGCGATTGTGTCGAGCTTGCCCACGACTACCTCAAGGACACTATAGGCGGCGCTTCCAAGGACGGCAAACCTTTGGGACGGCTTGAGGCCTTGAAAAAACCGGTGGAAATCAAGGAGTTCCTTGATGAATATGTCATCGGGCAGGATCGTGCCAAGAAGATGTTGGCCGTCGCGGTCTATAACCACTACAAAAGGATCAACCACAACCTTGTGGACCGTCCTGACGATGGCGTGGAACTGGAGAAATCGAATATCCTGCTGGTAGGTCCGACCGGAACCGGAAAGACATTGCTGGCCAAGACGATAGCCAAACTTCTGGACGTTCCGTTCACCATCGTGGACGCGACCGTACTGACCGAGGCCGGCTATGTCGGGGAGGATGTCGAGAGCATCCTCACGAGGCTTCTTCAGGAGGCCGACTTCGATGTGGCTAAGGCCGAGAGGGGAATCGTGTTCATCGATGAGATCGACAAGATCGCCCGCAAGAGCGACAATCCGTCCATCACACGTGATGTTTCCGGTGAGGGAGTCCAGCAGGCTATGCTGAAACTCCTCGAAGGCAATGTCATTAACGTCCCGCCGAAAGGAGGCCGCAAGCATCCTGAGCAGGAGTTCATCCACGTGAACACGCAGAACATCCTGTTCATCTGCGGAGGCGCTTTCGAGGGAATCGAACGCCGCATCGCCCAGAGACTTAACACACAGGTGATTGGTTTCGGCGCCGCCCAGAAGCAGGTCGTTGACAAGAATAATCTCTTGAAATATGTCGATGCTCAGGATTTGAGGGCTTACGGTCTCATCCCGGAGATTATCGGCCGTCTGCCTGTCATCACCTATCTTGACGCTCTGGACCGCGAGGCTTTGCTTAGGATTCTGACCGAACCGAAGAACGCCATTCTCAAGCAGTATGCGAAACTGTTCGAGATTGACGGAATGACTCTCAAGATTGAGGATGGAGTCAGGGAACTCATAGTTGACACCGCCATCAAGAACAAGCTCGGGGCCCGTGGCCTGCGCTCGATCTGCGAGCAGATTTTCGATGACGCGATGTACGACGCTCCGTCATCCAGCAAGAAGACATTCACCGTCACACTTGACTACGCGAAGTCCAAGCTGGAAAATTCGCTGTAGCCCTCGTGGCGGCCAACTGATTGCCCATCAGTAGAATGATATACCCTTCTCCTACCCGTAACAGGTGGAAGAAGGGTATGTCTGTGTATTCATTTATAATTAGTTGGCCGCTACGCTCCTAAGGGTGGCGACGACATATTCGGATCGGGTGCCGATGCGGAACTTGCCGCCCCAGATGCCTATGCCTGAGCTGACATAGTAGCGGGTTTTGCCGCGCTGATGCTCGCCCCAGGAATCCTCGAAGAGCCTGTCGGTGATCCACGAGGCCGGCCAGATCTGGCCACGGTGCGTGTGGCCGCTGAACTGGAAGTCAATTCCGTGATCTTCCGCTTCTTCCAGATGGTACGGCTGGTGGTCTAACAGAATGGTGTAGAGACTGTCGGCTGTCCCGCTCATCAGATCGTCCAGGCTCTTGCGTTTCGGATTCGACCTGTCATCCCGACCAATGACGCGAAGAGAGCCTATCGCGGAGACGCTGTCCCTTAATAGGTTGATTCCGGCTTCGTTGTAGAATGACAAGGCCTTCGGGATTCCGGAATAATATTCGTGATTGCCGAAGCAGGCATAGACCGGAGCCTCAAGGCGGTGGAATTCCTCGGCGACATTTTCCCTTATGAGCGGCTGGACGTTGATATCCACGATGTCGCCACCGATGAGAATGAGGTCCGGCTTCTCGGCGTTGATGATGTCCACCCACTTGGCGAAATCCGCCCTCCGGTTGTGATAGCCAAGGTGCAAGTCGCTGATCATCACGATTTTCAAATCCTTGTCAAGATGCTTCTCCGTTGTCAGTTCAAGCGGCTGGCGCACCTTGTGCTTGTAATGAATATTCCCGTAAATGAATATTCCTGCGATGGCTGCGAGGACACAGAGTGAGGCCAATCCGTTGCTGACCAGCCAGGCTTTCGGCACGAGGTGAACCAGTCTGCCAAGATCCAGAAGGACGAAAATCATCACCAGATAAAGCAGGATGAATATGGAGGACGTGCCTATCTCGTAGATTGTGGACGACAGCCAGAGAGGGACTTTGCCGAGGAATGGCATAAAGTTCAGGAACAAGAAAAGGAAAGCCCCGAGGCATCCTCCGACTATGAAGATTCTCCACACAGTGTCCAATGGAAGAATCATCCAGATGTGCCACAGTGTATAACCAAGACCCGCCAGGGCCAGCAATGTCATAAAAATCATTTCCTTAAATTTAGTGATATTCAAAAATCCATCCCGGATTTTTATCTCAGTCAAGGCTGCAAAAATAGTCAATAATTTATTACGGAACTATGCAGTTTAGGCTTGCATCGAATGCCTTCGGTAACACTTTCGGCCTCTTTTGCTCCTCAAGAGTGCAGCCTG
>OGOP01000259.1_pt1 | contig 50955 bp, 66 predicted proteins | sample 1552591 | NCBI WGS metagenome assembly OGOP01 (sample SAMEA2580120, study PRJEB22360) | human gut metagenome | biome: human gut; feature: human-associated habitat; material: faeces | place: Denmark | collected 2008/2010 | reverse complement strand
CGAATATCGGTTCTCAGCTATGCTTGTAAAATAATATAGTTGCTAATCGGAAGCCATGCCAATCATCCCATCCGGGGATGGTAAGTCGGGAAAGGAAGCCCGGCGGCAAAAAATAGAATATGTTGAACGGTTTTGGTAGGGCGCAAGCCCGAAGAATCCTATTATTCAAGCAAACGAAAAACTTTCAAGAATGAAAAGAATTGGAAACCTTTATGAAAAGGTCATCGCGATTGATAACTTGAAACTTGCGGACGAAAAAGCCCGCAAGGGCAAGTTGCATTCCTATGGCGTGCAGCAGCACGACAAGAACAGGGAAGCGAACATTCTTGCATTGCATGAAAGTTTGAAAAATGGAACTTTCAAGACATCCCAATATCACGTTTTCACAATCTTTGAACCAAAGGAACGGCAAATCTATCAATTGCCATATTTTCCCGACCGCATCTTGCATCATGCGGTGATGAACATTCTTGAACCAATATGGGTGTCCGTGTTCACGCACGACACATATTCATGTATCAAGGAACGCGGCATTCATGCGTGCGCCATGAGCGTGAAAAAGGCTTTGAGAAAAGACCCGGTCGGCACGAAATATTGCTTGAAGATTGACGTTCGCAAGTTTTACCCATCCATCAACCATGAAGTGTTGAAAGATGTGGTAAGGCGGAAAATAAAAGATGGTCGCCTTTTGGCGTTGCTGGATGAAATCATTGATTCCAACATCAACACGGACATTCCGATTCGGAATTTTGTCACCGACCCGAACACCGGGGATTTGGTGGCAACATCCTTGAACGGCGTTCCGATTGGCAACTATCTTTCCCAATACTTTGCAAACCTTTTCTTGGCGTATTTCGACCATTGGTTGAAAGAAGAAAAGCGCGTGAAGTATTATTGGCGTTATGCCGATGACATCGTTGTTCTTGCACCGGACAAGGAATCCTTGCACGCGTTGTTGCGTGACATACGGGCATACATGAAGCGTTTGCAACTGAAAGTGAAACGCAACCATCAAGTGTTCCCGGTTGACGCGCGCGGAATTGATTTCCTTGGATTCGTGTTCTATCACGACCACACATTATTGCGCAAGTCCATAAAACAAAATCTTTGCCGCCGGGTGGCGAAGTTGAACAAGCGCAAGAAACAACCAACAAAGGCAGCTTACAAGCAAGCCATTTGCAGTTGGTGGGGTTGGTGCAAGTATTCGGATTCAATTCATTTATTCGACAAACTTTCAAAATCGTTTCCTTATGAAATTAAATTCAATCGAACCAAACGCGCATTATGACATTGCGCATGGTATGCCCGCCGTGCTGGAAAAGGACAATGACGGGTCGGTGATTTATCGCGTGAACATCGCCGAAGAAAAAGCCATTCCGGAGGGTGAAAAGGAAGCCCGCCCGATTGGTTGGTCATGTTATGAAGTGCGCACGTTCGCGAAGCCTACAAAGGCAAACTTGAAGCGTGTGTTCATCCGTTCAGTCATTGACGAAACGGCGGAATTTGACCTTGTAAATTCGTACAACAAGCACGTCATTGGCATTGCGCCGGATGAAAAGGCAGTTGCCGAATACAAGGAATATTTGAAGTTTACCGAAGATTTGGACAACCAAATCGTTTCGGATTTGTCACACATCTAAAAAGAAGAAAATGCCACGATTCAGCGATTCTAACATTGAATCGGACGCAATAATTGGTAAGGGAATAGACCTTGAAGAACTTTTTGACCGCCGAATTGTCATTGAGAAAATCAAGATTGAACCGACCAAGTTTCCGGGAAAGAATGCGTCCGGTATGCGTATGCAAATGCAAGTTGTCATCAATGCCGAATTTATGGACACGCCCGATGCGGATGGCGACTTTTTTAAAAAGGATGCCAACGGAAAGGCAATCGGAACGCGGCGTTCCGTGTTCACCGGGAGCGACAATTTGATGTCGGAAATGAAGCAAGTGCAATCGCAATGGAAAACCGAACGTGTTTCCCAAGGGTTGCCCGCCGTTGATTTAGTTGTGTTTGATACGACAATCGCGAAAGTTGGCAAAATGTTTCATTTTACATGATTTTACGATTATGACATCAAACATTCATTCAACAATAATTCCTATCTTGGCAAGATACATGATGACCGCATTCGGCGCGTGTTTCGCCATCATCAAGCCGACATTCCCGTTCATCTTTGTGTGTACGCTTGCGGTGCTTGTTGATTGTTACACCGCATGGTCGTTGAGCCGGAGAGTGAAGAAACGTTTTCCCGGTGCGAATGATGGAAAATTCAAATCCAACTATGCCGGGCGTGTGTTCCGAACACTTATCAAGGTGTATGTCTTGACCGTCCTTGTTCACTTGATGGACGTGATGGTGTTCCCGGAAGTGTCTTTGCATTTGCCGCAAATTGTAGCCGGGGCGGTGTGCTTTTGGCAAGTATGGTCAATGCTGGAAAACGAATCATCTTGCAATGATGCAAAATGGGCAATCATCGCCCAACGCATCATGGTTGACAAGACCGAACGCCATTTTGACATTGACTTGCACGAACTGACAGAACACAAGCCAACGCCGCCGATGGATGGCGTGCCGTGTGCCAATACATTTTGCGTGTTCCGTGGTGGCGGTTCATGTGACCCGCCAAAGTGTGAATTGTATGTAAAACCAAAAACAAACGATAATGGCGGACATTAAGAACTTGATTCCGTTCATCCTCAAATGGGAGGGCGGATTTGCGAACGACCCGACCGACCGGGGCGGCGCAACCAACAAAGGCGTGACAATCGCGACTTATGAAGCGTATTGCAAGAAGAAAGGTTTGCCCCGTCCATCGGTGGCGGACTTGAAGCACATTTCGGATGCCCATTGGCGTGACATCATCAAGACGATGTTTTGGGATAAATGGCGTGCCGATGACATCCATTCCCAAAAGGTTGCAAATATCCTTGTGGATTGGGTTTGGGCATCGGGCATCCACGGCATCAAGAAGCCGCAAGCATTGCTTGGCGTTGTCGCGGATGGTATCGTTGGCAACAAAACATTGTCGGCGGTCAACTTTGCCGACCCCGACCAACTTTTTGAAGCCATATTCAAAGAACGCGTGAAGTTCATCAATGGGATTGTTTCGCGTTCCGTTGTGGCATACGAAAAGAAGATTGGGCGCAAGGCAACTGAAAAGGAGTTGTTGAAGTACACACAAAAGCGGTTCTTGTCCGGATGGATGAACCGATTGAACGACATCAAAAAGTTGCGATGATATGAAACAGGCATTGAAATTCTTCGCGCTTTGTCTTGTCGCGTTACTGATTGCCGCGTGTTCGACATCGCGCAAGCTGGAGAATAACACCGACAAGGTTGTTGCGGATAGTGTGTCGGAAAGCATTTCCAAGGTCGCGGATGTTTCCAAGGTTGTTGACACGACCAAAGCCGAATCCGGGGAATCCATCATCACGGAAATAATCTTTTTCGGAGATTCAGCGCGCGCGCCGGATTTGCCCGAACTGATTATTGACAAGGACGGAAAGATGACCATCAAGGGCGGAAAGGGCGTGAAAAGCATCAAGCAAACCGCCATCCGGTCAAACGTGGTGAAGAATGGAAAGACAACGGAAAAGGAACGCAACACCACGACCAAGGACAAAGCGACCGTCCACAAGGAGAAGAAACACAACGAAGTTGCAAAGACAAGCAGACGTTCAAATGTATGGACGTGGGCAATCGCCGCATCAATCGTTGCCGTTATTGTCTTGTTCATGCGGTACAGAAAGCCAATATTGGCATGGTTGCGCAAATTGCTTGCGTCCATGCGCAAGGATTTGGAATAATTTGTGTATCTTTGCACCACATTGTTGCGAAAGCCCCTTGCATCGCACGGGGAACAATGTTGAAGCCCGGTTCATCGCCGGGCTTCTTTCGTTTGGTATGTACACGGATTTTCTTGTTTTTGGACACAAAAAAACGCCCGAAATTGTTAAAATTCGGACGTTTCGTGTACATTTTCGTGTACGCCTTTTTTCTTTACTTGTTTTCGTGTACACCGGACTTTATAACTTGTTGAAGCGTTCCATCGCCTTTGCTTTCAATTCGTCAACAATTGCCATATAAGGTTTCATTGCTTTCATGTCTGAATGCCCCGTCCATTTCATAATCACTTCGGATGGGATGCCAAGTTGTAACGCCGTGACTACAAAAGTACGCCGACCGCAATGTGTTGTAAGCAACGCCCATTTGGGAAATACTTGTTCGTGTCGTTCGTGTCCTTGAAAGTACACGATTCGTGTCGGTTCGTCAATTCCGCAAACTTGCCCCATGACTTTCAATTGTGCGTTCATCTTGACGTTGGAGATTACAGGCAACGCCAAATCGCCTTTGATGTTGTCATTCTTGTATTTGTCAAGGATGGCTTGTGCGTGGTCGTTGAGTTCGATGCGCAATCCGTCATGCGTCTTTTGTGTGACCACATCAAAGAATCCATCCTTGATGTCGGTGCGTTTCAGCTTTGCAACGTCCGAATATCGTAACCCGGTGAAGCAGCAGAACAAGAACACATCGCGCACACGCGCAAGGCTTTGTTGTGTCGCGGCAAATTCCCATGATTCAAGGCGTGATATTTCGTCGCGTGTTAAATATATGATTTCCTTGTTCCCGTCAACGCCTTTCATCTTTGGTTTGAATGTTTCATGCAAGTTGCCTTGGTAATATCCTTTTTGATGCGCCCAGCGCAAAAACCACCGGAAGAACGCAAGGTTCTTTGCAATGGTCGTATTGCGCATATCCTTTCGCAAAAGCGCGTCAACATACCCTTGCATCTTTTGTTCGGTCAACGATGGAAACGACAACTTGGCATCATACGTTGCGATGTGATGCCGGAGGGCGGCAAACTTTTCAAACGTCCCGTCCGTCCATTGGTTTTTCTTGCCCATTTCGCGCGTGAACATATCGAACACCTTGAAGAAGTTTTCATCCGGTGATGGCAATGTGTCGTTCAATTGCGTTTTGCGCCCGACCATATCATTGAACAAGTCTTTGATTTCCCCCGGTGTCGGCACGCGCTTTTCAATGAGTTCGTAACGCGCAAAGATTTCGTTGCAAACGGATGTCCATTCGTCAATGGTTCGGTTGATGTCATCGCACACCGGACACGATGGCAACGCGCGCATGGTGTCGGCGTTCCAATCGGCGGCATCAATGTTTTGTCGCAACGGGAAATCCAACGGGCGTTCGCCATGCAACGTGACGCGCATCCGGATGGCAAGATTTGTCGTTTGCCCGGCGGCGCGCTTATGCAACAAGAACTTTATTCCTTTTTTGATGTGCATTTTGATGAATCTTTTTTTGTTAGCATATCACCAACACCCAGCAGCAGCCACGCCGGATTCACGCCGCCATCCTTGCAGATTGCCGAAAGCGCGTCCAAATCAATGACCCGGTATGTCATCGCGTCCGTTCCCAATGTGTTGCGCAACAACGAATATTTTGTGCGGTTGAAATTGTGGTCGCGGCAAAAGCCTTTCAACCCGGAAATCTTGCCGGATTGAATTGCCAATTCAAGGGCTTTGAAAAAGCGCGCTTGGATTGCGTTTGCTTGTGGGTTGATGTATTTTTTCATTTGCTTGTTCGCTTGACTTTTATTGTTTGATTCTGATTCGCGGTTTTACCTATTATATATAAGGTGGCGTTTTCGTTTACGGCAAAGTCAAATTTGATGGTCAAATCCCATCCGCGCGGTTCTTTGATTTCCGCCGTGCGTGTTCCGGGATTGTACGTCCATTTGCCTTGTGTCAAGATTTCCTTTTCCCCGTCCTTGATTTGATATTTCGTGAACGCGTCCGGGCGTGCAAATTCATAAACGCAACCCGTGCCGGATATGTCCACAAAGTAACCATCGGAACATTTATAAGCATATTCCGTCCATGTGCCGGATATGTCCGACAATACAACTTGCGGTTCGTCATCGCCATCATCGTTCAAGGATGATGAACAAGAACAAGCCAAGTTCACCAGCATCAAGGCGAACGCCAACCATGTATATTTCACCTTTCGCATAATGCCATTTTCTTTTTGTAGTTATCAACCATTTCCGTGAACAATGCTTTGTCCACATCCGTTTCCGTTTCGCCTTTCAGCGAAGCCAATTCCAACGCATCAAAGATTTCATTCGGCATAACCGAATAATAAGACGGGTTGCCGTAATAATCGGCGACCTTGATTTTTATTGCATCCATATCATTGTTGTTTTGTTAGATTGTCAATTATAGCCAACAGGCGGTCAATGTGTGCTTGCGCGTTCTGCAAAGATGTTTCCTTTGCCGCAAGCAAATCAACCAGCTTGGAGAGTTCGTCAGTAAACCCGGCGTTTCCGCCTTGGATGTTGTTGTTGCCCATTACGTTCGTTTGTTCAACGTTGCCGCCGAAATACGTTTGCGGTTTCAGTCCACGCAATAATGCGTGTTTACTTTCGGGAATTGTCGTGCCGGATTCCCAATTTTGAACCGTCCTTTCACTTACACCAAGCCTTTTTGCAAGTTCGGCTTGCGTAACGCCCAAATGTGCGCGAATTTCTTTAATATCTAAATCGTTCATAATCAATGATTTATCTAAATGAAACACTTTTTAACACGCATAAAGCGAAAATTTATCACGAGATATTGAGTGATTTTGCGAAATATTGTGTATCTTTGCAAACGTAAACGGAAAACCTTGCAAAGGTAAAGCAAAATGAACGCAAAACAATAACAAATTTACGTCATTTTTCGCGAAACACCAGCAAGAACACCGAAATATTAACAAAATAAAACTTTCGCAACAATGATGAATTTCAACATTACAATCGTAAAGAACGATGATTTCAAGACCGTGGGATTACACGTTTATGCAGAAAAGGAACAAATCTTTTCTTGGGGATGTGCAAGTTATATGTATTACAACAAGAAAATCACCGCAAAGCCGGAACACATGGACAAGTTGATGGAACTTGTCAAGACCCAAGCCGAACTTTCATTCCTTGAATCTTCAATCCAAGATTGGTTTGACATCGCAAAGGAAAACGGGATTGACACAAATCGCGGTTACAAGTTCACCAAGATTGAGGAAAAGACAAACAACTTGAACAAGCGTTTGTTGAACATCATCAATTCATTCAAATAATAACAACCGGGGTGGCACGCCCGCCCCATCAAATACTTTCGCAACAATGACAATCCAAGAATTTCAATCAAGAACACAAGTTTCGGTGGATGTTTCCGAATTTGAATCCATTACCACGGTGTATATGCAATCCGATGTTGACAAGGACACATTTTGCAAGATGTGGCGCAAGATGAACGCAACACGCGTGATGGCTGCAAAGGAGCAAGCCAAGAAGCAACAAACCATTGACAAGGTGTTTTCAATGGTGATGACAAATCCGGAATGGACGGACGTTGAACATTACAACGACATCGCCGTTGTCGTTTTATCCAGCAAGGACAAATCCTTGATTGAATCAATCGGCATTTCGCTTGAAAGCGAACCGGACAACATCGGATTCCGTCATTTCAAAAGATTTAGTGAATTGCGTCCGGAAATCAACGCATTCTTGAAAAACGCATAATAATCACGGGCGGTTCACGCCGCCCATAAATCACATATATATGAGTAAAGAACAATTTTCATTCAACAAAGGATGGTTGCAGTTACGCCAAGGCGATATTGCAGCGTGCCGCAAAGAATTGATGGTCGTGTTCAACGTGACAACACGCGCCGCGTTCTTGCAGCGATTGAAAGGCAACGTCATCCCGAACGTGCTTGAAGCGCACAACGTGGAAAAGGTGTTTGCCAAGTATGGCATCAAAGACGTGTGGGGGGCTTGATTATGGATGCCGTGAAACTTACCAAACGCGAATCCGAAATTGCGGAATTGTTCGCATGGGGCGCAAGCAAAAAGGAAATTGCAAATCGCCTGTTTATTTCGGAACGAACCGTTGAGAACCATGCCCGGCGAATCTTTGAGAAAACCGGATGTTCAAAGGTCAACGAGTTATCCGCGTGGTGGTTTTGCACAACATTCCACATATCATTCAGCTTGTCGCCCATCAAACGCAAGTTCATCGCGCTTTGTTTCCTTGCGATGCTTATGCCAACGATATTCAACAACGACAATGTGATTGTAAGAGTGCGAACCGCACGATGCATAACAACCCGCGTTCAACGTTCACGCCGTGACAATGACAATGGAACGGCAGATTTTCAAATCTTATAAATACGCATAATATGGAAAAGTTTAATTCAGCAATTCAATTGGTGTTCGCCGCGTTCATCGTCCTGTTTGGATTTGGCACAATGATTCGTTGCATCATCGCCGGACGTGATTTCTTCTATATCATCATGTTTGCGTTGATGGGAATCATCGGACGCGCAATGTTCCGGGTTTTGCTTAAAGAATACAAGGAAGCGAAATGATGGAGATTACAAGCGACACACGAATCATTGATTTAACCGTTGGGCAACTTATGGATTTGTTCGCCAAGGCGCAAGCACCATCGACACAAGCGCAACCGAAAGAAGAAAAACGCCTTGTGTATGCTATCGCCGGAATCGCACAAATATTCAATTGCAGCATGACAACGGCAAACCGAATCAAGGCATCCGGGCGAATAGATGACGCGATAACCCAGCACGGACGCATCATCGTTGTGGATGCTAACAAAGCGTTACAATTATTCAACAATAAATAATATCGCAACAATGAAACAAGTAACATTGAAATCCATCACCTTTTGCAATTTCAAGGGTGAACAGGAACGGACAACGACATTCAATCCGGATGTCACGACCATTTCCGGCGGAAACGGACTTGGCAAGTCAAGACATTTTGACGCGTTCATTTGGCTTTTGTTCGGCAAGGACGCGCACGACCGCAAGGATTATGAAATCAAGACCCGTGTCAACGGCGAAGAATTGCACAAGTGCGAATGTAGCGTGACGGGTGTCATCATCGTGGATGGTGAAGAAATCACCTTGAAGCGCGCTTTCGTTGAAGATTGGGTAAAACCACGCGGACAGGTTGAACAGGTGTACAAGGGCAACCACACGGAATGTTGGTGGAACGAAACCCCGGTCAATGTCGGCGAGTATGACAAGCGCATTCAAGCCATCGTTGATTCATCCGTTTTCAAGATGATAACCAATCCGGCGTTCTTTGTCGGCATGAAGTGGCAATTGCAGCGTGAACAATTATTCCAGCTTGCCGGAAGTGTGACCGATGAAGAAATCGCCGCGGACAACCCCGATTTCATCAAGTTGTTGGATGCCATATCCGGCAAGTCGCTTGCGGACTACAAAAAGGAAATGGCAGCACGCAAGAAACGCTTGAACGAGGAATTGAAGCAGATTCAACCGCGCATTGACCAAACGCACAAGATGATGCCCGAACCGGAAGATTTCGCCGCCCTTGAATCACAGCTTGCCGACATTGACAAGGAAATCGCCGACATCGACAACGCGATTGCAGATGTGAACAAGGCGATTCGCAAGCAATATGAAGCGGAACAAGCCAGGCAAGCCCGCGTGAACGAGTTGACCACACAGGCGCAACAAGTAGTGTTTGACGCAAAGACAAAGGCACAGGATGCCGCGTTTGAAGCCAACGCACAACGCCGCGAGATTGCCAACGAAATCAAGACGTTGCAATCACAATTTGACACGAACAAGCGAAATTGCGCCACAATACAAGTTGACATCGCCCGTATCTATCGTGACATTGACAAGTGCAAGGGAGAACAAGACACGTTGCGCGAATCATGGCACAAGGAGAACGCCAAGGAGTATTCCGGCGAAACAACTTGCCCACATTGCGGACAAGCATTGCCGGATGATATGATTGCGAAAGCAAAGGACGTTTTCGACAAAGCCAAGATGGGCAACTTGACCGACATCACGAACAAGGGAAAGCACCTTGGCGAAAAGATTGCGGAACTTGAAGTGGATGCAGCCGAAAAGCAAAAGTCCGTTGACGCGTATCGCGAGGAAAACAACGGATTGGATGAACGTATAAAATCCGCACAAGCAAAACTTGAAACCTTGCCGGAAAAGGCGACCGCCGAAGTTATCCCCGATAATATCCCGGAATGGGTGGAACTGCAAAAGCAGATTGCCGACATCAAGGCGACCATCACAACCGACAATACGGGCGTTGACACAAGCGCGTTGCAAGCATCCAAGAAAGAATGGATGACCAAGCGCAACGATGTTTCAACACGTCTTGCCAAGCGTGGCGCAATCGAAAGATGCAACAACGAGATTGCCGACCTTGAAGCGCATGGAAAGGAAGTCGCCCAGCAAATCGCCGACATCGAACGCGAAGAATACACGGTTGAACAATTCAACAAGACAAAGGTTTTGGAATGTGAAAAGCGCATCAACGCCAAGTTCCATTTCGTGACTTTCCGGTTGTTCGATTACACATTGGATGGCAACCCGGTTGAAACGTGCATCCCATTATGCAATGGCGTTCCGTATGGCAGCGCGAACACCGCAAGCCAAGTGAATGCCGGACTTGACATCATCAACGCTTTGTGCGCGTTCTATGGTGTATGTGCGCCGATATTCATTGACAACCGCGAATCGGTGAACGAAATCATCCCGGTTCAATCACAAGTTATAAACCTTGTCGTGACAAACGACAATAAATTAACAATACAATGAACGAATTACAAAAACCGAATGGTGGCGCGGTCGTAATGCAGCCAGCCACAACAACCCCGGCGTTCAATTTCTTTGACCCGGTACAATTTGAAACCATGCAACGTGTTTGCAGTTTCTTCGCATCGTCCGACCTTGTTCCGGAGAATTACAAGGCACAATTGAAGCCATTACCCGCCGGGGCTGATGAAAACACCATCGCCGCAATCAAGGCGGAAAACACCGCAATCAAAACAAAGGCAATTGCCAATTGCATGATTGCCGTTGAAGTGGCATCGCGCATCGGCGCAAGCCCATTGATGGTGATGCAAAACATGGCGGTGATTTATGGTCGCCCGTCTTGGTCGTCCAAGTTCTTAATCGCCACGGTAAATTCGTGCGGTCGCTTTGAACCGCTTCAATTCCGGTTCACCGACAAGGGCGCGTTGGGCATGGTGGATTACACGGATTACACATATAACCCGCAAACACGCCGAAAGGAAGCCATGACAAAACAATTCGATGGCAAGAAGATTCACGACATCGAATGTGTGGCATTCACCACAAAGCGCGGTTCGGATGGCATGTTGGAATCATCCCCGGTGTCGGTTCGCCTTGCGGTTCAAGAGGGTTGGTACACCAAGAACGGGAGCAAGTGGCAAACAATGACAAAGCAAATGTTGATGTACCGCGCCGCGTCCATGTGGACAAACGCTTATGCCCCGGAACTTTCGATGGGTATGCGTACCGTTGAGGAACAACAGGACATTTACACCGAATATGAGGATGTAACCGCCGAAGTTGCCGCCGAAAAGGAAAACAACGCAAATAAGAAGCGCATTTCCCTTGACATGGGCAACGGCAAAACACAAGTTGTGAACACGGAAACGGGCGAAATACAGCCCAAAAAAACCGCGGCAAAGGAAACGCCCGACAACGCGCCGAAAGCCTCGGAAAAGGCAAATAACACCCCAAATCCGGGATTCTAAACAAGTAAATCCGAAAGGTTATGGAATTAAAAATTTTGGGTTCAAGTTCAAAGGGCAATTGTTACTTGCTTGACAACGGCAATGAAGCATTGATGATTGAATGCGGCATCGCGTTCAAGAACGTGCAAAAGGCGGTGGATTTTGACATCAACCGCATTGCCGGGTGCATCATTTCGCACGAACATGGCGACCATGCCAAGCATGTGGGAAAATGCCTTGATGCGCGAATCCCGTGTTATATGTCCGCCGGGACACGAAACGCCCTTGGGTTGGCATCGCAACCGTTGGCACACGCGATGGAAGAACAGGTATTGAACGTTATCGGCAATTTCGGCGTGATGCCGTTTGCCACCGAACACGATGCCGCCCAACCTTTCGGTTTTTTGATTTGCCACAAGGAAACGGGAACGGTTCTTTTTGCAACCGACACGTATTATTTGCAATACACGTTCGATGGGTTGAACAATATCATGATTGAATGCAATTACCGCCAAGACATCTTGGATGCCAACGTGGAAGCCGGAACAATACCCGCCAAGTTGCGGGCGCGAACAATGAAAAGCCATTGCAGCCTTGACACATGCAAGGAAATATTGGCGGCGAACGACCTTTCCGGCGTGCATAACATCGTATTGATTCACCTTTCCGATGCAAATGCGAATGCCGTTCAATTCCAAGAGGAAATCCAACGGCAAACCCTCAAAACCGTGAACGTGGCATCGCCCGGCATGATTATCAATTTCAACAAATCACCATTTTAACAACAAAGAAAATGAAAAAGTATATTATCAAAAACGCGGATGGAAGCGAGCAAAGCGAAATGCAAGCCATCCACGAATCACGCAAAGAAGCCGGGGAAACCTTGATGGACTACATTTGCGACCATAACGAAGATTTGGACGTTGACGATGACGATTATTTGTCGCCGTTTGATTTCGTCCTTGAAGAAGTTGAATGCAAGGAAGTGAACGAAGTAATCACGGACTTTGAGAGCGCAAGAAAAGCCCTTGGCGGCAAGCCGAACGCGGACTTTACCGTTGCAAAGAAGATTCTTTCCGGAAACGTTGTCCAACTTGAAGATGTCGCAAGACTTGTGACCGACATCAACCCCAAGCACATTGAAGCGTTGATTGCCTTAAACAAGTTGTTCACAATCGCTCAGGCATGGAACAAGGAAGATGGATTTGTACCCGATTTCTCGGATTGGGAACAAGACAAGTGGTTTCCTTGGTTCGTGTATGACAAGGATGCTGCGGGGTTCGTGTCTGCGAGTGCGAATTACTCGCCTTCGAATGCGAGTGCGTATTTCGGTTCTCGGATTTGCTTCAAATCGTCCGCCCGCGCCGCACAATTCGGCGAGCAATTCGCCGACCTTTTTAACAAGGTTTACTTGTAATGTGTTTCACTATAAAACAAAGTAGCAATGAACAACAAGACAATGGGCAAGGATATTGCCAACCCAATCCATCGTGAACAGTTCATCAAGGACAACGCGGATGCGTGCGAGAACAAGGGTTACATGAAAGCGTACACCCCGGAAGAACTGCAAGGACACAAAGAGAAACTTGCGAACGTTTCCATTGAGATTTCAGAAATCGAAAACGAGATTAAGGAAATCAAAAAGGAGTACGCCGAACGCTTGAAGCCTTTGAAAGAGGCACGCGAAAACATGGTTTCCAACATCAAGGCGAAAGCCGAATATGTGAACGAAGTTTGTTATCGTTTCACCGACCGCGATGCCAAGATGACGGAGTATTACAACCGCGATGGCGACCTTGTGGAAATGCGCCCGGCAACCGCCGAAGAGTTGCAGCCAACACTATTTATGAACGCACAATATATGAACACCGCCGCCGTAAAGGATGGCACAAACGATTAAAATATGAACAACGAGAAAATGAACATCAATCTTGCACCGGGAATGAATGAAATCATCATCCGCGAGGGTGCAGCACCCAAGGTTCTTGACCCGAAAGCCCCGGTCAATATGAACATCAACGGAACAATCGGCGCGCCCGTGGAGTTCTTGAAGAAGCGTATCAACGCCGGACAATTTGAGCAGAAGAATTGCCACATCATCGTTGACCGCGAGAAAATCACCATCGAACTTGTGGTGAACGAATCCGATGAATACACGCGCGGCACAATCAAGGGAACATTGCAGTTCCATCCCAAGTTCATTGAATTTGGCATCAACACGGGCAAGGTGTGGTCGCCGTTTGAATTTTCGATGTTCTGCAAGATGAACCGCACGTTCTTTACAGACAAGAACGCAAACATGACCTTGGTTTCGGCTTGCAAGAATTTCACGGCAACCGTGAACAACGCCATCGAAAGAAGCATCAAGGAGAACGGCGACCGAACGGACAATTTCGCCCAAGTGGTCAATTCCAGCTTGCCGGAATCGTTCACGCTTTCAATCCCTGTTTTCAAGGGTGGCGACAAGGAGAACTTGGAGGTGGAAACATTCGCCAAGATTGACGGACGCAACGTTGCATTCGTTTTGATGTCGCCGGGTGCGGAAGAAACGCTTGAAACATTGCGCGACACCGCGATTGACAAGGAACTTGAAGCAATCAAGGAGATTGCCCCGGAAATCGCAATCATCGAAATCTAACAACAAGGCTATCCCGCCACCTTTCCATCCGGTCGGGTGGCGGGAAAGCCATTAAAACGCATTCAGCATGAAAGATTCATATTATTTCCAGCATGACTACAACGCGCGAAACGACCCCAAGTTGCAAGACGTGTTGATTGAATTGGGCGTTGAGGGCATCGGCATTTATTGGTGTATCATCGAACAACTATATGAGCAAGGAGGAACGTTGCCGTTGCGTTACTGCAAAAGCATTGCATTTGCATTGCACGTGGATTACAAGACCGTTGAACGACTTGTGAACAATTACGGATTATTCGCCAATGATGGTGAAAGTATGTGGTCGGATAGTGTTTTGAAGCGTTTAGGCAAGCGAAAGGATATTTCCGACAAGCGCAAGCAAGCGGCAATCGCAAGATGGCGGCAAAGCCTTGACAATCAACGGCAAACGACAATTCAAGATGGTAATGAAGAAACGTCCGGGGATACACAAGCAATACAAACGCAAAGCACAAGCAATGCAAATGCAGAACATAAAGAAAAGGAAAGAAAAGAAAAGAATAATATATCTACTAACGTAGATACGTCAACTTTCGTTGACTCGCCGGAGCAAAAAAGGGAATTTTCGGTTGATTATTCAAGATTGTTGGCATTATGGAAAGAACAATGCCCATCATTCCCACAACCGCGTTCCCTTGCTGATGATGACAAACGCAAGATTCGGCAAAGGTTTGGCGAAATGATGACCGCAAAAGACCCGGAAACGGCATACCAGCGCATCAAGACGATATTCCAAACCGTCAACGCGTCCGATTTCTGCAAAAAAGGTAAATGGTGTACATTCCGATGGATATTCACGAACGCGACCAATTGGCGCAAGGTTGAAGATGGCAACTATATAGACCGCCCCGGCGGAAACAATAAAAGAGCAAACGAAGAATGGTAAACAACGAGAACAAGAAACCGACAATGCCAAGCATCGAACATGTATTGAACGCGATTCGTCAACGCGATATGTTTTCCGGATTCCAGCGTTACCAATACACTAAGCCGGGTTGGTACGACCTTGACAACGCGATGAAGATTGTTGAAGCAATCGGGAAAAGCCGGAATCCGGCATTCGTCATTGACGATGAAAACCGATTCGCATTTGAAAATTTCATCAAATGGGCGCATTGCGACACGTCAATGAAGTGTCTTGACCCTGTATCGGGACAAGTCATCCCCGGCAGACTGAAACGCGGAATATATATCGCCGGAAACACCGGAACGGGCAAAACGTGGTGCATGGAAATCATGCAAGCGTACATCCAAGCCATCGGCATCAAGGTTTTATGGCATACCGACAACGACCCGCGCCCGTTGTATTGGCGCACAATACGCGCCGATGGTTTGTGTGACGTGTGGGCGGAATCCGGCAACATTCAGCAATACAAGACCGCGCCGATGCTTGCCATTCAAGACCTTGGCAACGAACCGCCGGAAACGCTTTACATGGGCAACCGTCTTGATGTGGTGCGTTACGTCATCGAATACCGGGGTGATATGCACGCCGAAATGACTTTCATCACATCGAATTTGAGGATGGGCGGCGAAATCCTCAAAGAACGATATGGCGACCGCGTATCAAGCCGATTGCAAGAAATGTGCAACTATCTTGTGATAAAAGGCAAAGACCGCCGCAAACTTTGATTTGGATTACTAACAATGAAAATTTACAATTATGAATGAAATCATCCAATCAAGCGTTTACAAAACGCAAAAGGGAACGCCCGTGACCGATTCCGTCAAGGTTGCACAGGTGTTCGGCAAGATGCACAAGAACATAATGAAGTCAATCCGCAACATCATGGGGTCGGCTCAAAATTTAGCCAACGAACATTGGTTTGCCGAAACCACATACACGGATGCGCAAGGGAAACGACAACCCATGTTCTTGATGAACCGCGATGGCTTTTCCTTGCTTACGATGTCATTGACCGGAGAAAAGGCGATGGCGTTCAAAGTGGCATTCATCAACGCATTCAACAAGATGGAGGAAACGATAAAGGAACTTGCGCCAGCATCCCCGGCGATTCCTCAAACGTTCGCACAGGCTTTGCGCCTTGCAGCGGAACAGGCGGAAACAATCGAAGCGCAACAAAAGCAACTTGAAGAACAAGCCCCAAAGGTGGCATTCGCAACCGCCATAATCAATTCGCCATCATCATGTGGCATTGATGAACTTGCCAAGTTGTTGAAGCAAAACGGCGTGGATATGGGCGAAATCCGGCTTTTCCAATGGTTGCGCGATAATGATTACTTGTGCAGCGTTGGCACAGCACGAAACCAACCAACGCAAAAAGCCCTTGACATGGGGTTGTTTGAATTGAAACCGCAAACGTGGACGAATCCACGGACGGAAGAAGTGATGACAACCACACGCACGATGGTAACAGGGAAAGGCAAGCAATATTTCATTAACAAATTCATATACAAACGGGAAAGGGAAAGCCAATGAAAATTTATGTTTCCGGCAAGATTTCGGGCTTGCCGTATGAGGAAGTAAAAACCCGGTTCTATGATTGCCAAGCATTGCTTGAATCAATCGGTTTTGAAGTCGTGAACCCCATTGTTATGGGGTTGAACCAAGAAGCGACATGGGAACAACACATGGTCAAGGACATTGAATTGCTTTTGTCGTGTGATTCCATTTACATGATGGACAATTGGACGGGAAGCACGGGCGCGGGCATTGAATATGACATCGCCTTTCGTCTTGGCAAGGACATTTGGTTTGAATCCAGCTTTGCCCGTGACAACCGGAACGTGATGCGCATCCAAAACGCCATCCACGAAGTGATGGGCTTGAAGTTTTCGGATTATATCACTAAGTCGCGCAAGCGTGATGGGTTCTATGCGCGCATGATATTCGTTCACCATTGCCGGGAAATGAAAATGAAGTTGACGAAGATTGCGCAATATGTCCACCGTGACCATTCATCCATGTTGCACTTGTTGAAGAAGTACAACGATGATATGCGATTCAACCCGCCGTTTAGAGATTTAGCAACGAAAGTGAATGATATATTAAATAGATAAGTTACAATGCACAAATTTGATTATCGTTGGACTTTGGCGGATGCCCATTTCACCAAAGACAAAGGCACGGTTTTTTCGTGCTTTGCTTGTGGGGGGGTAGTTCTATGGGCTACAAGTTAGCCGGATTCGATGTGATAGGATGCAACGAAATAGACCACCGCATGATGTACACGTATTGTCAAAACAATAATCCACGTTTCCCATTCCTTGAACCAATCCAAACGTTCAAGGAAAGGCAGGATTTGCCCCCGGAGTTGTTCAACCTTGACATCCTCGATGGTTCGCCCCCTTGTTCCACATTCAGCATGGCAGGAAGCCGGGAAGAAGCATGGGGAAAGATGAAGAAGTTCCGGGAGGGACAAGCCGAACAAGTTCTTGACACGTTGTTTTTCGATTTCATCCAGCTTGCAAAGCGGTTGCAACCGAAAGTCGTTGTTGCGGAAAACGTGAAAGGATTGTTGCTTGGCAGCGCGAAAGAGTATATGACAAACATTTATCGTGGATTTGATGATGCCGGATATTATGTGAACCATTACTTGCTTGATGCCCAAACGATGGGTGTTCCTCAAAGGCGGCAACGTGTGTTTTTCGTGTGCTTGCGCAAAGATTTGGTCGGGTTCGTTCCTTGCGAACAAACGTTGTTTGATGCCGTCCCGTATTTGGACTTGAACTTTAATGAACCACCAATCCTGTTCGGTGAGGTCGCCGATTACAACGGAGATGAAATCAAAAGCAAAAGAATGCGTGAAGTATGGGAAGCGCGCCAACCATCCGATGATGGCTTTGGTGACATAACAAAGAGAATAAATGGAAAGGAATCAATGTTTAACATGAGATTCGGGAAGCCCGGCGAAGTTTCGCATACGTTGGTAACGGATAAATCATACATGGTGCATTATGAACGCCCGTGTTATTATTCGGACACCGAGGTTGTAAAGGTTCAATCCTTTCCGGTTGATTATGATTTCGCCGGGCAACGTCCGCATTACGTTTGCGGAATGAGCGTTCCACCAGTGATGATGGCACAAGTGGCATCCCGCATATATGACCAATGGTTATCAAAAATTAGAAAATAAGATTATGAACAAAGTTGAATTATTCAATGACCATTTTCAGAATTTCAAGGTTTATGGCATACCAAAGGCGCAATTGATTATTGCCGACCCGCCATATAACCTTGGAAAGAACGCATACGCAAGCAATCCATCGTGGTATGTTGACGGGGACAACAAGAATGGGGAATCGGACAAAGCCGGAAAGGAGTTTTTCGACACCGACAAGGATTTTCGCCCGGCTGAATTTATGCACTTTTGTTCGCAAATGCTTGTGAAAGAACCCAAGGAATCCGGCAAGTCCCCTTGCATGATTGTGTTTTGTGAGTTTGAGCAACAATTCAAATACATTGAACTTGGCAAGCGGTATGGGTTCAACCATTACATCAATCTTGTATTTAGAAAGAACTTTTCGGCACAAGTCCTTAAAGCGAACATGAAGATTGTGGGTAATTGTGAATATGGCGTTTTGCTTTACCGTGACAAGTTACCCAAGTTCAACAATGATGCCGTTGGGGGGGGTATGGTGTTCAATTGCATAGATTGGATGCGTGACAATAGAACCCCGAAGATACACCCGACACAAAAGCCCGTGCCATTGCTTGAATATCTGATAAGGATTTTCACAGACCCCGGCGATGTAGTGATTGACCCATGCGCCGGAAGTGGTTCAACGCTATTTGCCGCAATGGAACTTGGGCGGCGCGCATACGGATTTGAAATCAAAAAGGACTTTTTCAATGCGGCACAAGAAAAGGTTTTGAGCCGCCCTATTCAACAAAGTTTATTCTAATAAATATAAAATTATGAAGTTATTATTTTTCGACCTTGAAACAACAGGAACAAACCCCGGAAGAAACGGAATCCATCAAATTTCCGGTCAAGTCGTAATTGACGGAATCGTGAAAGAATCGTTTGATTTCCACGTCCAGCCAAACCCGAAAGCAGCTATTGAGGATGAAGCCTTGGCGGTTGCGGGTGTTACCCGTGAACAAATCGCGAAATATCCGGCGATTGGTACGGTGTACCGTCAATTTGTCGCAATGCTTGGCAAGTACGTTGACAAGTACAATTCAAAGGACAAGTTCTTTTTGGTTGGGTACAACAACGCCGCATTCGACAATCAATTCTTGCGCGGATTTTTCTTGCAGAACAACGACAAGTTCTTTGGTTCATGGTTTTGGGCAAATTCAATGGACGTGATGGTTCTTGCGACCGTGTATCTTGCAAACAAGCGCACGGAAATGGAGAATTTCAAGTTGTCAACGGTTGCGGCAACGCTTGGCGTGCAAGTGGATGGTGATTCGTTGCACAATGCAATGTATGACATCGAATTGACAAAGGCGGTGTTTGACATCGTGACGGACATTAACATTTAGAAAATCTTTCGCAACAATGAAAACTTTATTTCTTGATGTCATGTTGAATGACCGATTTGTTTGCACGTTGAAATACAAGTTTTGTCCATTGTTCCCAATCGAACTTGACGACTTGATGAAGTTCATCGAAAGCAAACGCCCATCGTTAAAGGGCAAAGATTATCGAATTGCATTCTAATATTCGCAACAATGAAAACAACAAATGAAAGGATATTCGCCAACGACATAAAGATGTCATATTGGCAACAAGACAATTGCTTGAGGTGCGCCAAGGCGGTATGGTACAACGCCCAGCTTGGCAGATGCCCGAAATACAAATGCGCCTTGCAACGCGACATGGAAGCGCAAGCAGCCGGGAACATGGAAATCAACGAAAGGTCATTCAACGCGTGTCACAACGCCAAGACTTGCCCTTTCATCAAGCCAAAGGAACAGGAAACCGCGCCGGGCGATGAAATCCTTGATTTCTCAAAGGGCGAATCCATGTTCCATGAAACGGCGGCGTTCAATCATATTGAACAAGCCCCGGAAATTGGACACGGACACGAAGAAAAGCCAATGGCAGCACCGGAAGCACCAAAGGAACACAAACCAACGCCGGAAGAACTGAAAGCGGCGGAAAAACGGATGTATGACACCATCTTTGAGAAGGAGATTTTGAACAATATCAATGGTTTGTCGCCGATGATGACCGAAAAGCAATTCAAGGAGAGTGTGCGCCATGATACCGATTGGATGATGAAAACATTCACGTTCAACGAAAACATGATGATTGCTTTCGTGCCGTTGGTCATTTCGCATTTGGCGTGGGTGTATGCCGACAAGGTGATGAAGTATTGCGCCGAACACAAAATTCCGGAAACCGTCAAGTTGTCCCGTGCCGTGAAGCACGTCCGCCAAGAATATGTTGATTCCTTGAAAAAGGACTTGGATGCAAGGCACATCCAGCATATAGAAAAGCAGACGGAGGAATTTTTCAAGGAGTACACAAGCGATTTCACGATATTTTGGTATTGTGTCAATTCGCAGTATAAGAAGCAATTTCCGGGCGACATCTACAAGGACATGAAAACGAATGCGTTCCTTGGTGTTCTTATGTGTCGTTTCCTTGTTGACCACAACAAGCGCATGGACAAGATAATTGAAGCCAAGATGGGATTTGCCCAAAGCATCAAAAACCCATACATGGATAAGTTGGAAACCTGTTTGGATGCGTATTGCGGAAACCAAGTCATCGAATGTGATACCAACATCAAGGCGTGCTTGAAAGTCCTTGAAAAGAACATCAACGAGATTGATTTTGAAATAACCGGGTAAGTTTAACACAATAAATTTTGAAAACATGAATTTCAACAAATTGGCAAAAGAATCCCATGCCAACGCCGTGAAGCACGGATTTTGGGAAAAGCGAGAGAGCAACGAGCATTGTTTGATGCTTGTCGTTTCGGAGATTGGCGAAATGGTTGAAGCGCATCGAGCCGGGAAGCGCGCCAACCTTGAAGCCTACAATGAACCATTATTGGGAGGTTGTGCGCCGTTCACGTCATTCATCAAGGACACCTTGGAAGATGAAATGGCGGACGTTGCCATTCGTCTTGGCGACCTTGCCGGAGCGTTGGGCGTGGATTTTGACAAAATGAATCCTTGCAAGTATCATCGCGCGTTTGACAAGTTCACATTCACTGAAAACGCATTTGCCTTGACCAAAGGTTTGTGCCGTGACATCATCGGCATTGAAAAGCGCATCCAATTCGGTTTGGAGTACGTCACAAAATGGGCGAAGTCCATCAACGTTGATTTGGATTGGCACATTGACGAGAAGATGAAGTATAACGCAACGCGACCGCCGAAACACGGTAAGGCGTATTAACCAAGTGCAATGTAAATGCACAACAAAAGCATTGCTTATGCGCTATATCGTCATAACCGAAAACCCAATGACCGGGGAACGCACAACGGTTGAAACCAAGGATTATGAAGCCTTGCGAATTGACCGCGCCGAAATCGTTGCAATCGTGGATAAGACCGCGCAACAAGTAACGTATGATGGCGAAACGTGGAATGATTTTGAAAAAGTATATTTTTAACCTTTAAAATTAAATTGTTATGTTACAAATTGAAGTAATCGGAAACATCGGCAATGATGCCGAAATTAAGGATTTCAGCGGCAAGAAGTATGTTGCTTTCAATGTCGCACATTCGGAACGCCGCAAGGATGCCAATGGCACAACGGTTGAATCAACAACGTGGGTGTCCGTGCTTTGGTACGGCGATGGCGGCGGTTTAACGCCACACCTCAAACGTGGTGCGAAAGTGTTTGTCCGCGGTCGCATGGCGTTGAAACAATACCAAGACAAAAATGGGCATTGGCAAACCGCCGTGAACTGCAATGCAAGCGAAATCCAGCTTTGCGACATCAAGGGCAACGCCCAGCAGCACGGAAACGGCAACAATGACCCGTTCACATCAAACGACAATTGCCCATATTAAAGCCAAGAATTATGCAACCAATGTATGAATATCGCATCATCAAGGAAGAAATCAACACGCAAGTTGCATTTCCGCAAAACGGATTGGGCGACACAATGCCGGATTTCGCGATGGTGCAGCCCTTGGAGGTTATAATCAACTACAAGGTGCAAGTGAAAGGTTCGTTTTACTTTTGGCACGATGTGAAATCGTTCAAGTCTTTGCGCCGTGCCATTGAGTTCAAGAAAACGTTGGAAACATTCGCCGATGCCAAGCCGGATGAATCCAGCAACAACGCCAAAGACGATGAAGCATGAAAACGTCATCGCCATTGACCCGGACAAGGAAAAGTCCGGCGTGGCGTTCCTCAAAGTCAAGACAAGACAATTGGAGGTGACAAACCTTTCATTCCCTTTGTTGCTTGAATACTTGCAGCACGCGAAAGCGAAAAGGGATGAAACGGGCGAATCCTTGATTGTGGTCGTTGAAGCCGGGTGGATGAACAAGAAGTCTTGTTTCCATGCCGCACAAGGCAAACAGGCGGAAAAGATTGCAAAGGATGTCGGCGCGAACCATGAAACCGGGCGCAAAATCATCGAAATGTGCGAACATTGGGGAATCGAAGTCTTGCCACACATCCCGTTGTTGAAGTGTTGGAAAGGCAAAGACCGCAAGATAACACATGAGGAACTTGCATCATTCACGGGAATCATGGGAAGGACGAATCAAGACGCACGCGATGCCGCGTTGCTTGCGTGGACTTATGCCGGATTGCCCGTCCGCATGAAAGCATAAGTGGATAACTTTTTGATAACTTAATTCGATAAAGGGTGTTTTATAGTGAAACGCCCTTTATCTTTGCATTGCATTTGCATAATATCAAAAAGTTACATATATGCGACCAATAAATTTCAAGCAATCCACAAAGGTTTTGCAGAAGCCCGGCACATTGTCGGATTCGGAGTGTGGCACGTTGCCCGTTTGGTGTGATGGCAAACAATGTGTGTCATGTTGGAAGCCATCAATCAAGGAAAGAATCAACATCTTGTTCGGCGGCAAGGTGTGGTTGGGCGTAATATCCGGAAAGACACAACCGCCCGTTTTCGTTGCCGGGGAACGTGTTTTTCAGAAAACGCCGTTTTTAGCCCATTTGAGGGCGTCTTTTATTTCAGTTGGTGAAGTTATCGCGAAAGCGTGCAAAAGCCTTGCAGAAGCCGCCAAAATGCCCGACAAGCGCAAGCATTACAAAGTTGGAATGACAATCGGTTTGATTGTGGGCGTTATTTCCGCCTTTTACGTTGGTTTGGCATGGGGCGCGTTGATTGGATTCATCGCCGGATGTATTGCCGGAGCAATCAAGGAATGGTGGGATTCAAAGGGACATGGAACGGTTGAATTGATGGATTTCGTATTCACCGCGATGGGCGCAGCGTCCGGCGCGTGCGTTTCCGTTCCTGTTATGATGTTGTTGCGCTTATTCATTCAGCTATGACGAAAATCATTGAAACCAACATCGAAAGTCTTGTGCCGGACAACAAGAATTTCAACAAGGGAACGGAATATGGCGACCGATTGATGGATGAATCATTGCGCAAATTCGGATTGGCACGTTCCATCGTTATTGACAAGAATAACCGCATCATCGCCGGAAACAAGACCGCAGAGAAAGCCGCCGACATTGGATTCACCGATGTTTTGGTGGTGGAGGTTGACGGAAACCAGCTTGTCGCGGTCAAGCGAAAAGACATTGACCTTGATTCCGCCAAGGGACGTGAACTTGCGCTTGCAGATAACGCCACAAGCAAAGCTAACCTTGCATGGGATGAATCCTTGATTGAAGAAGTTTCACAACAATGGGGTTTTGAACCGCAAGAATGGGGCGTTGATGTTTCCGTGCAAGAAGAACCCGAACAAGAAGAATCATCGGGGAAAAAGGAAATATCAACCCGGTTGATTGTTGAGTGTGGCGATGTCACAAAGTTGTCGTTGTTGTTTAGCGAACTGCAAGACCGTGGCTTTATGGTCGAACTGAAAGAGTGATTAAAGTGATAAAAATCAACTAAAAAAGGCAATTATGGCAAAGTACGGAAAAAAGATTGTTGACAAAATTGTCGGGCTTATCAAGTCGGACACATACACCATCGCCGAGATTTGCCGCCAAGTGGGAATAACACCAAAGACATTCCATCAATGGAAAGAAGAACATCCGGAGTTTGGGCAAATGATTGTGGATGCCAAGGATGAACGGATGCAATTCTTTGTGCAAGAAGCAAAGAAATCATTGTTGAAGAAGATACAAGGGTATGACGTTACGGAAACAAAGGTTGTCACCGTTCCCGGCAAGGTGAAAGACGAGAAAGGCAACCCGAAACCGATTATCAAGGAGCAGACGAACACAAAGAAGCACATCCAAGCGGACACGGCGGCAATCATATTCACGTTGACCAATGGCGACCCGGAACATTGGAAGAACAAGCAATCAACGGAAGTGACCGGGAAAGATGGAAAGGATTTGTTTGCGGGCAAGACCGATGAGGAATTGGCAAGCACAATCGAAGAACTGAAAAGGAAATTGGAGTAATGGCAGCGACAAGAAGCGAACGAATACGACTTATCCAAGCGATGCAAGAACGACTTTATCGTGAAAGTCGTTCCGATTTGTTGCGCTTTACACTTGCCACGATGCCGACATTCCGCCCGGCTGATTTCCATCGCCGATATTATCACGTCTTATCCAAGTTTGCGGATGGTGGTGTGAAAAAGTTGATGGTGTTCATGCCGCCGCAGCATGGAAAATCCGAGGGTTCAACGCGCCGTTTGCCCGCGTACCTGTTAGGGCGCAACCCGGACTTGCGCTTGGCGGTCGTTTCCTATTCGGCAACAAAGGCGAAGAAGTTCAACCGCGAAATCCAACGTGTTATTGACACGCCGGAGTATCACAACATATTTCCGGAAACAACGCTTGGTCAATCCAGCTTTGCCGATGATTCCGGGCGTGGTTACATCCGCACAACCGAAGAATGCGAGATTGTGAACCATGTTGGCGGATTCAAGACGGTGGGCGTTGGTGGTGCGTTGACAGGTGAACCCGTGGACATCCTAATCATGGATGACATTTACAAGGACGCGAAAACTGCATGGTCGCCCATTGTCCGTGAAAATATATCCGATTGGTACGATACCGTTGCCGAAACACGTTTGCACAACGATTCGCGCCAATTGATTGTATTTACTCGATGGCATGAAGATGACCTTGCGGGCAAGTTGTTACGCGAACAAGGCGTTTATGATGCCAAGGACAACCCGAATGGATGGGTTGTCGTTGTGTATCAAGCCATCAAGGAGGGCGCGCCGACCGAATATGACCCAAGACAAGAGGGTGAACCATTATGGGCGGAACGACACAACCTTGAAAAGCTGCAAGCCATCCGAAGCAGAAATCCACAAGTGTTTGAATCGCTTTACCAACAAGACCCGCAACCCCGTGCGGGCTTGATGTATGAAGCCGGATTCGTAGAATACCTTATCCGCCCGGCAACGGCATACGTCAAACGCCGTTGTTATGTGGACACCGCCGACACGGGCGCGGACTACCTTTGCGGCATCGTATATGACGAAACGGAAATTGGCAATTACATCGTTGATGTGCTTTACACCACGCGCCCGGTGGAGTACACGCAAACCGCCCTTGCCAAAATGCTTTGCAAACATGGTGTGGCGGATTGCATCGTGGAAGCGAACAACGGCGGACGCATATTCAAGAACAATGTGGAACGGGAATGCCGATTGATGGGCAACGGAAAAACCAAGTTCACGGCGTTCCACCAAACCGAAAACAAGGAAACGCGCATTTACGCCAATTCGGCGATGGTGCAAAACCTTACATTCATGCCCCAAGGATGGAAACACCTTTTCCCGGATTTCGCCAAGGCGATATGTGGCTATCTTAAAGCCGGGCAGAATGAACATGATGATGCGCCGGACGCATTGACCGGGACAATTGAGAAACGCAAGCAAGGCAAGCAAACGAGCGTTGCCGCCCTGTTTGGTCAAGTATGATAATTCAAAACAATAAAATGATATGACAATACAAGAAATTTTTCAGCTTGCAACGGCAAACGATGTGATTTCCGAATTGAAGTCTTGCCGTTTCATTCCACAACCCGATGTGGAGAGTGCGAACAAAGCACTTGACCCGAAGTTGCATGATATTATGTCGCCGATATTGCGCCCGGATAAGCGCGTTAAAGTTTCGGCGGACAATGAAGCGGATTCCGCGCAAAAGGTTATTTCAACCGATGGGGAAAGTACCAATTTCAAGACGGTACGCGTGGCGCGTGTCGCCGTTGCCATTCAAAAGTTGATAATCAAACGTGCAGTATCATTCGTGTTCGGCAATTCCCCGGCATACAATTCAACGCCGGAGAACGAACAGGAAGAAGCCGTTGCGCGCGCCCTTGACCGCATTTTGTATGGCGTAAAATGCAAGTCGCTGAACAGAAAAATTGGACGTTCCATTTTCGGATATAAGGAAGCCGCAGAATATTGGTATCCGGTTGAAAGCCCCAACACGAAATATGGATTTCCATCGCAATTCAAGATGCGTTGTACCATCTTTTCGCCCGCCTATGGTGATACGCTTTACCCATATTTCGATGAAACGGGCGACATGGTGGCGTTTTCACGTTCCTTTGCCCGAACCCGTGATGGTGTTGTCACGAACTATTTTGAAACGTTCACGGACACCGAACATTGGTTGTGGATAAACGGCGCGAACGGATTTGATTGCGTTGATGGTTATCCAAAAAAGACGGGCATCAACAAAATTCCTGTAATATACGGACATCAACCGGAGTTTGAAACCGAGGATGTGAACGCGTTGATTGACCGATTGGAAACATTGTTGTCGAACTTTGCAGACACGAACGATTATCACGCAAGCCCGAAGATTTTCACGACCGGACAAATCTACGGATGGGCGCAAAAAGGCGAATCCGGCGCGGTCATCGAGGGCGAAGAGGGCGCAACAATGCAATATGTGTCATGGCAGCAAGCACCGGAAGCGGTCAAGTTGGAGATTGACACATTGTTGAAACTGATTTACACCATCACGCAAACGCCCGACATTTCCTTTGATGCTGTCAAGGGATTGGGCGCGATGTCCGGCGTGGCGTTGAAGTTGCTTTTCATGGATGCACATTTGAAAGTGCAAGACAAGTGCGAAATCTTTGACGATTACTTGCAACGCCGTGTGAATGTCATCTTGGAGTATATCGCGCAGATGAACACCAGCTTGACGGATGCGTGCGAAACCATTATGATTGAACCCGAAATCATCCCTTACATGATTACGTCAGACATTGACGATTTGAACTATTGGATGACCGCAAACGGCAACAAACCCGTTGTGTCGCAAGAAGAATCCGTCATCGGCGCGGGTATTTCCAAGAATCCGGAAAAGACCATGAAGAAGTTGGAAGAACAGGACACGCGCGACAATTCATTCATCATCGGTGAACCGCAATTGGAGGGCGATGCGTAATGCCACGTTATCCAAGAACAACAAGAACCCCGGCAAAGGAACAGGCGAAGAAGCCACAATTCAGATGCCGGGATTGCGCGGAATCATACGATTGGCATTCCAAGGCGATTGATGGGCATTTGATATTGTGCCGTTGCAAGCAAGACCACAAGACGGAATACGGGCGATGGTGCAAGTTCCTCAATGACCTACAATGTGAACATTTCAAACCAAGAAAGAATGAGTAAAACGAACCTTTGCGACAACTGCAAATATTGGGCGCGTGCGCTTGACAATCTTTATTGTTGCGTATGCGCCAAATGCCATCCGGGGGATGATGGGTTTTGGCGTTGTCGCTATTACACCAAGAAGTAATGGCAAAAAGGCAGAAAACAACACGATTTTCTATTCAAGGATGGGACGCAAGGCATTACAGGACAACGGACGCGTATGTTCAAGCAGTGCAAAGCCTGTATGACAAGGCGACAACGGCAATCACAAGGGCGGCAGCGCGCGGCAAGATTGACCCCGACAAGCCTTTTTCGTTCGATATGTACCCATCCGTGAAAAAGGAGATGCAGCGCATCACGGAACAATTGGCATCCCGTGTGACAACCGTCATCGAATCCGGTTCAAAGAAACAATGGCTTTTCGCTTGTGCCAAGAATGACGGGTTCATTTCATCCATCATGGACACATCCAAGTTGAGCAAGGCACGCTTGAAGAAGATGCAAGACCGCAACTTGGATGCGCTTTCGGCGTTCCAAAGTCGCAAGGTTGAGGGAATGAATCTTTCGCAACGCGTATGGAAGTACGTTGACCAATACAAGGCGCAAATGGAATCCGCCCTTGATGTCGGACTTGGTGAGGGAAGAAGCGCGGATGAACTATCCCGCGATGTCCGGCAGAACTTGCGCGAACCGAACCGATTGTTCCGGCGTGTTCGTGACAAGCGCGGAAACCTTGTGTTGTCAAAGGCTGCAAGGGCTTTTCATCCGGGGCGTGGCGTTTATAGGTCAAGTTATAAGAATGCAATGCGCCTTACAAGGTCGGAAATCAACATGGCTTATCGTGAAAGCGATTACCAACGATGGCAACAATTGGATTTCGTTGTTGGTTTTGAGATTCACCGGAGCAACCACGAACCATTGTGCAAGTGCGACATTTGTTCAAAGTTGGTTGGACGTTACCCAAAGACATTCAAATTCAAAGGGTGGCATCCACAATGTATGTGTTACGCAACGCCTATATTGATGGACGAAGAAACTTTCGATGCAAATGAACTTGGCGACCTTAAAGCAGCTTTGCACGGCACGGAATACAAGCATTTGCAAGCCAAGAACGTTGTTTCCGAAATGCCAAAGGAGTTCATGGAATGGGTAAAAGACCATATCGAAGCGCAAAAAGGATGGTCATCAACGCCATATTTCATCCGGGACAACTTTGTTGATGGGCGACTTGGCAAGGGATTAAAAATCGCAATGCCGACAATCGAACCATCCGGAAAGGTTGATTTCCATGTCCCATTTGAACAATTGCCCGTTGATGAACGCATCAAGTTCAACAATGAAATGACAAACCGCGTCAATGATGATTGCGATTTGATTGATGCTTGTCGTTTGTATGGCATTGATGCGGCATGGTACGACCAAATGACGGATGAAATAAGCATTCAACACCAATATTGGCGCGTTGCGGAACTGAATGCCGCCCGTGATAGGTTGAAAGCACAAGTAATGGCAAAGATTGCAGAAGCCAAGGCAAAGGCATTACAGGCAATCAATGATTATGAAAATGCCATCAAGGATGCCGGGGAATGGATTGGCGACATGTCATATAAGGTTGTTAATGCGCGCGATATGATGAAAGATGAAGCATCCGAACCATATCCAAACTATATTTCCTTGCTAAATTCGGCAAATGGTGGTTCTTTGGACGCATCGCGGATTCGTGCGGCAATTGATAAGGCAAAAGCCGATTACGCACAAACCATCACCGATGCCAATTCGTGTGTTGCGAAGTACGGCGGCACGGTGGATGTTGCCAAACTGAAAGCGTTGCTTGCTGAGAAACGAACCACGGCGCGCAATGCGCTTGTCATTACAAAGGATATTCAAAACGAAATCAAGAATGTGCAACAAAGGTATGACGATGCACAAAAAGGTTTTTGTTCAACAAACATTGATGAATGCCAAGCCAACAAAATTGAACATAGAGAAGTCAAAAAACACTATAAAGAAGTTTCTATGGATGATATAATTACCCGAATTGGTGGTGGCGACCGAACCAAGGGTTCTTGCGCATCCCTTGGATTGGCGTATGCCGCGAATCGTGGCGGTTATGATGTATTAGATTTCCGTGATGGCGAATCACGGAAATACTTTGCATCACACCCACATTTATCATCGTTTATAGGAAAAATGGGGGGCATCACGAATAAGGGACGTGGTAAGATGTCCGGCATTGAATTGATGCGCACAACGGAAATCGGAAAGGAATATTATCTTGCAATTGCATGTCATGCCGCAATCGTCCGTCAAGTATCAAAGGGTAAATATGAATATTTGGAATTGCAGTCAGCCACAAGCAACGGTTGGAAACCGCTCAATGCAAAGGTTTTTGGTTGGCGATTTCTCGCAAATGGGCGTGAATGGTATTACGAAATGATTGAAATATCAAAGTTGTACAATGACCCGTCATTTATCAAGTTGATGGGTTACATCAATACGGCGGAAGATAAACAGGTAAAGGGCAAATACGGAACAATTAAGTAAAAACAAAGGGGCGTGCATTGGTTCACGCCCCTTTGTTCATTTTCTATCTTTGAAAAATTCCGCCCATTCCGGGTTTTCCTTGTCAAAAATCGCCTTTTCCTTGATTGATAGTTTCCAAGGATAGTCGGCAAAAAGGTTGAAAATCCGCTTTTTGTCAAATGTGAAAAGATGTTCCCCCACATGTTCGGATTTAACCCAAATGATTGTGTCCGTTTCGTCCTTTTTATAGAACTTATTGTTTTTATCCATAAGCATTTATGTTTTATTGTTCCACATATTGCAATCGGTTGGCTTCCACACTTGGTAACGATGTTTTTTGTCCGCCAAGTGTTGCCCGGTATTTGCGCAAATGTATTTGTTCACGCCAACATCAAGAACGCAATGTTGGCATGTCCAACAACACACAAACGAAAAGTTCTTGTCATCCATTGAAATTTGGGTTCTTGCGATTCGTTTTCTTGCGATGTATCATCCCACGGCGGATGATGACCTTATCGTTGCGGTATGGTTTTGTTTCCGTGATGCCATAATTCCACAACCGGGAAGCGGACACGCCAAGTTGTTGCGGCGTGAAATAGTCAAATATGGCGGCGATTGAACCGAAATAATGGTTGTCATCATCGCCAAATGAAACGTGGTAAATGGTTGTTCCGTTCATTGTCTTTTTATCGTTGTGTTACTGAAATCGAACCATTCACGGGGCGATTTGGTTGCCGCCTTTTTCACCTTGCGAAAAAACGCCCGGTTCATCTTGCGCAACCTTGCCAAGGCTTCATGTGGTTGCCAACGGAAATCCGGCATCACGGGATTGTTGGCGGCGTAAATTCCGCCTTGTTTAGGTTCAAAATGCCCGAAAGCCACAATGATGCCATCCTTGATAAACACCGTTTCCCGGATGCGGTTGTCTTTGGCGTGTGCCATTGTCATGCGCTTGCACCCGGTGTAATATTCCACAATCCGGCGTTGCATTTCCATTTGTTCCTTGATACGTTCGGCGCGAATCTTGCGGGCGTTCCACATATTCACGGCGACATCATGCCGGATTGATGCAACATTGATGGGCGCGTCCCCGGTTGCAACGGCGAATGGCAATGTTCCATCGGCAAACATTTTCACGGCGCGGGCGAAGTTTTCCTTGTCCACAACCTTTTCGTGCAACTGATGCACGAAATCCACATCCAAACCATATTGGCTTGCAAGGGCTTCAAAATCTTGTGTTGTCATAATGCAAAAGTAACAAATATATTTAATATAAACGAATTATCACCATATTTCAATGGGCTTTGGGTATGTGTACCCACGCACGATTGCCATTGCGCGGTTCAATGCCCGTTTGAAAGATTCGTAATAACCGAACACCCATTGTTGTTGTGGGTGTTCTTTGGTGAACACCGGGCAACCATCGGCATCAACAGGGCAACCGGGGTTATTGATGTACACCATGAATTTGCCATCGGCGGCGGTGATTGCCACCCATTCCCGGTTATTGATGTAAACCGCCCCGTCAAAATCGGCAAACGTGCCATCATCATGGGATATTTCGGTGGCGTGTGTAGTTATGCCCGGCATCCCTTTGAACGCCGCGTTGAAGTCTTTACAACGCGGCATGTATAAACTTGATGTGTCATTCCAAACCATACGTCAAAAGCATTTTGGAAGTTCGTGTGAACGTAAGCGGTGTCCGGCAAGGATTATCATTGCTTGTTCCGTGCGGAACGATGATGCCAATGTGCCGGGGCATCCGTGGTTGATGGTCGGATGATAGTATTCAAACAATACACCCGAACCATCGGAAAAAAATTCAACGAAGTACACCTTGCCATTGTCAAGGGCGGTTATCACATCGCGCATCCGGCGTTGTTCGTCATAACTGAAAGCCGCAAGGGCTTGTTCGATATTCTTTTTCATTGTTGCGAAATTTGTGCCGGGGTTGCCCCGGCGAATTATTATTTGTTTTGATATTTTTCGATGGTGTCAAACACATCATCCAGCGCGCATTGGAACAAGTATGAATTGGAAACCACAACACCACTGAATGCAAGTTTGTTGCATTTTTGCAAGCCAAGCAATCCTTTTATCAACGTGCTTGCATCGCCGATGGTGAACGCGTCCAAATTGACATTATCAAGCGGATTCCCGAAATCCTTGTTGTCGCAAATCGACTTTAACTTCATGATAAGTTCCTTTTGCTTTGGTGTTATCAATTTCATATTACTTGTTGTTGATGATTGCCAATACCTTTTCGTAAATGTCCAAATCAAGGTCGGATGTTACCGATTCGATTTCGTAGTCATAAGGGATGCCCGTTGTTCCGATTTGTCCGGCGGGGTTAAGGGTCAAGCAGATGGCGGCGGCATCGGTCGCGTCCATTTCATCCTTGGCGTTGTTGAACTCAATGACGAAGAACTTGTTTGCGTCAACATCGCATCCGTAGTCATCGCGTTCATCCTTGGGGATGAATCTTGAACGTGTGCGGATGTTGTAAGACTTGACCTTGAATTTCCATCCCTTGTCAAAAGTCACCATCTTGTTCATGTATTCAGAATCAAGAACTTGTTTGATTGCCTGTTTTACTTGCTTTTCAGTTGCCATATTGTTGCGAAAGTTTTATTTGTTTACCCGTTCGGGTGTGTTCCACTATGAAACACGCCGCAAAGATAATAGATTTATTTAATAAAACAAACTTTTTCACCGAAAAAATGCACTTGCAATGCAAATTTGTTGATAAGTCGGGCATAACTTGGGGAAATTTTCGTGGTGTTTTACTATAAAACACGTTATCTTTGTCACGATTTGATTTACTAATAAAAAATTTGTTCGTATGAAGAAAACCATTTTGGCATTACTTGTGGCGAAGTTCCAAGGCGTGCGAAAGGATGCGTTGGGCGTGCTGGCGGGCGTTCTTGCTTTACAGGCAACCAACGAGGATGAAGCGAAAGCCCTTGTTGAGAAAGTCACCGATGCGCAAGTGACGGAATTTGCAAAGGACTATCGCGCCGATGTGGACAAAGAGGTGTCCGAAAGTAACAAGACGTTTGAAACCAACTTGCGCAAGAAGTACGATTTCAAGGAGAAGCAGAATGAACCCGGCATTCCGCCAACCGAGAATCCGAACGACATTGCCGCAATTGTCAAAGAAGCCGTGGCAGCAGCCGTGAAGCCATTTGAAGAAAAATTGTCAAGTTACGAAACCAAGAACATTGCCGAAACAAGGCTTGCGGCACTCAATGAGAAGTTGAACGGATGCAAGGATGAAACGTTCAAGGCGCAAACCTTGAAAGATTTCGCCCGAATGTCATTCGCAACCGATGATGATTTCACGCAATACTTGAACGACAAGGCGGCGGACATCGAAACCGCAAATCAAAACGTGGCGAATGCCGCCCTTGGTGGCGCAAGTGGAAAGCCCATGTTCGCGCAGAAGAACGAAGATGGTATTTCCAAGGGCGTTGCCGATTATGTGGCAAGCCTTAAACCCGAAAACAACGAGTTATCGGGCAAAGAAGTTTAACCCATTAAATTGCAAATTATGTCGTTGACAATTAAAAGAGCAAAGGACAACCGCGTTGTAAAGTGCATTTTGCACCGAATCGCGGACATCCCCGGCGGCGTGACGGTATCAGTCGCCAACCTTGGCGGTTCGTCATTGTTTGAGGGAACGCCAATTGGCAAGGGCAAGAATGGCGCGTTTGAGGTATGCAAGACCGCACAGGTTATCACCGAAGCGGATGCAGCCGCCAAGACCTATGAGGTTGCGAAAGGTCATCATTTCAAGGTTGGCGACCGCTTTGCGACCGCAGATTGCAATGGTCAGATCATCACCGCCATTGACAAGTCCAACCCGGCAAAGGACGTTATCACCGTAGGCGCAACGCTTGGCGCAATTGTCAAGGTTGGAACTTGCGCGTTTGAATCAAGCGACGCAAACAAGACCTTGAAAGTTGTTCCGTGCGCCATCGCCGGAAGCAACGAGGACGTGGAACAGGGAAGCAACCTTTTCGTTTCCGCTTGGGTTCACGCCGTTGTCAGAGAGAGCAACGCGCCAATCGTGAATTCCACAATCAAGGCATCCATTGCGTGTGTTTCTTATGTTTAACCCTTAAAACGTATTCGATATGCAGAAATCGTTAATGGTTGGACTTAATGAAAAGGACATGGGCGCGGTTATTCGTACCTATGACCTTAAAGACTATTATTATCCAACCCTTTTCCCACTCAAGGAAACTAATTTCTTGACGTGGAAGATGCTGGAAGCACAATCGGGCTTGAAGATTGCCGCCGACCTTGTTAGTCGTGGCGCGACAATTCCACGCAAGACCCGTGAAGCCATTTCACGCATCCAAGGTGACATCCCCAAGATTACAATTTCGCGCGAGAAGAACGAGGAAGAATTGACCGAATATGACATCATGGTTGCCATGTCGTCAAACAACCCCGACTTGAAAGCACTTGTGGAGTTTTGGGCGGAAGATACCAAGTTTTGTTGGGATGGCGTTGCCGCCCGTGCCGAATGGATTGCATTGAAGCAAATTTCACTTGGCAAGGTGACATTCACCAATTCAAACAACGCGGCAATCGTCACCGAATATGACGTTGATTATCTTATCCCGGCGGAGCAGAAAATCGGCGTTTCCGTTTCATATTCAACAGGCACAGGCGCAAAGCCTTTGACCGTGGACATTCCAAAAGCCTTGAAGTTGGGCAAGAAACTCTATGGCGCAACTTATAAGTTCCTTTTTATGAACGTTGACACATTCGAGAAGTTCGCATCCCAAGAGGAAGTTTACAAGAAGTGTGCGTCATTCGTTCAGAACGTTGTCGGTTCACAGGATGCGCCCGACCTTGCAACGGTCAATGCGTACCTTGCCAAAAAGAAAGAACTTTATCGCGGTTTGCAAATCATCGTGATTGACCAAGACATCACGCTTGAACTTGCGGACGGTTCACGCTTGACGGAAAATCCGTTTGAGGATGACGTGATGTTGTTCAGCGAAAGCAAGGTTCTTGGCAACACTTATTGGAAGAAGCCAATTGACGCAAAGGCAATGCCCGGCAGCGTAGCCGATAAGGTTATGCACGGTCATACGTTGGTCAAGAAGTATTCCAACGAAAGCCCGGTACAGGAAGTTACCGAGGGAATTGCAAACCTTTTCCCCGCGTGGAATCTTGCCGGACGTTCCGTGTTGATGCAAGTGAACGCGACATCGTGGAACAAGAACTAACATTGAACAATGGGGCGGTGGCGGTTTAAGCCTCGGACACCGCCCCGGCGTTCGTTAAATGCAAGTGGATATGACAAACAAGGAATATTTGACCAAATCGTTGAACGGCATGAACCTTTCGGATGATGACATCGAAATCATCATGTTGAAAGGTGGCATTGATGCAGATGCCCCGGCATCCGTAGAACAATGCGATGTCGCCGTGTACAATCGTTTTTCCGTTGTGCTGAAAGGCGCGATGCAAAACGTGTCCGAGGGCGGAATGTCTATTTCGTGGAACATTGAAGCGATGAAGATGTATTACAACGCCCTTTGCAATGAATATGGCAAGGAAAACTTGCTTGCCACACGTCCGAAGATTCGCAACCGTTCAAATATGTGGTGATATGGCAAAGATTGTTCAATACCCGCATTTCCTATTCATTGAGGAAACCCCGGATGCCGTACAGGATGAACAGGGTTATTGGTCGGAAAGCGAATCATCGCGCAAGTTTCTTTCCCGATGCCGGGAAGAAAGCGATGGCAGAAGTACGGAATACCAAGTTGCCGGGGGCAAGTCCTACAAGGCAACATCCGTCATTCAGTTGCCCAAGTCTTGCCCAAAGGTAAACAAGGGCGCACGCGTCATCATTGCAAACGATATTGATTGTTCGGACATCCGCATTTCCGGAATATGCTTGAACTTTGATGCGGCACAATTACATTCACGATTATGGCTATAAAACCGAATTTCACCAAAGACGATGTGCGCAAGCGATTCGATGCGTTCTTGAATGAGATTGAAAAAAAGCAGATTGACCGGTTGCAAAGACTTGGCGAAATGTGCTTGGTCGAAGCAAGGATAAACAAGGGTTACATGATGCAGACGGGCGCGTTGTTATCGTCAACGGGTTACGAAGTCTTTGTTGATGGCGTTGCCATCCATTCCCAATTCGATGCGGCAAGCGGCGCGGAAAGCAATGCAGCCGAAACGGGCATCAAGTCCGGACAAAACATCGCGGAAACCATCGGAAAAGGAACAAAGGGCATTGCCCTTGTGGTTGTAGCTGGAATGAATTATGCCGCCTATGTCGAAGCGAAAGGATATAACGTGTTGTCAAGCGCGGAACACCTTGCAGAACGGGAATTGCCCCGAATGTTGGAGAAACTTATTTCAAATATCAAACGTGCGGCAGAATGATAGATTCATTTGAAACAAACGAAATATTGATTGGGTTGTTGCGTGGCAAAACATCCGCAAAGGGCGGTTGTTACCATGAGGGCGACCGACCGGATAATTCAACGGAAGAAGATATTGTCGTGAACACGGTTGATTTGGCGATTGATACCACCCCGCAAATTGGTACATCGAACGTCAACATCTATGTGAGCGACACGCCGAAGAAGATAAAAGGCAAGATGATGTTGTCCGCTAATACCCCACGATTGAAAGCCTTGGCAAGAGAAGTCACGGCAATCATCCGTAATTCGCGGATTCACGGAATCAAAGCAATACCCGGCACGATGTCAATCATGAACGAGCCGAACACCAAGCAGCATTTCGCGAACATCCGCATTGATTGGAATATTCAAATTTAATTTTTCATAATTATGGCAGATAGAGCATCAGTAATAACACTTGGTTTGTGTGAAATCCAAGTTGGCGCGGCAAGCGCGGCGGGTACAATGCCCGAGCAGATGGCGAAGATTGGCAAGACTTACAAGGACACTTGCAAGATGACCCAAGATGCCGCCGATGTCACCGAACATTACGAGGAGGGCAAAGCCGCCCCGGAGGTTCGCAAGAAGTCGCGCAAGATGCCGACCTTGACGTTTTCCATGATGGATGCCAATGTTGATGACCTTGTTTCATACGTTGGCGGCGCAAAGGTTGGTGAAGATGGATGGGGTTATGATGGTGACGAGGTTGTTGCCAACAAAGCCATCAAGGTTGTAACCGAACAGGGACTTGACTTTGAGATTCCAAACGGCGACATTGAAGCGGTAATCAACGCGGATATGAGCGCAAAGGGAATTTTCCTTGTTGATTTTACCGTCACACCTTGCGCGGTTACGGCTGGCAAAGCCTTGCGCGGCGTTCCTAAAAAGGGGTAAGGCGCGGGGCATCATAACAAACAAGAAAACCCGAAGTCCCCGGAGGTAACGAAAACGCCTTTGGGGACTTTTTATTTTTTATCAACATGAGCAGCGAAAAAGACGAAAAAACACTACTTGAACAGGAACGCCGGGAGTTGAACACCATCATCGGCAAGGGCGTTTCCTTTGAAGTCAAGGATGTGGAATTTGAAACCAAGACGCGCTTTTGGGGGTTGGTCAAGAAACACATCCCGCACGAAGTTACGCGCAAGTTCACAATCCAAGAACCCACGTTGTCAACGCTTGACCGCCTTTCGGCTGAATGGGTGGAATTTGCAATTGACGAACAGGAATTGCAGAAGCCCGAAAGCATGAAAACGGCGCGTACATTGGCGCATTTCCACGCAAGACGCGCGGCAAAGGTCGTTGCCATCGCCGCATTGGGTGAAGAACGATTGATTCCCAAGCCTTGCAAAGCTGGCACGATATGGGTTGAGGATGAAAAGAGATTGGAAGAATTGACGGACTTGTTCGCCCGGAAAATCAAGCCATCCCGATTGCATCAGCTTTACAACATCGTGAACACCATGAGCAATTTGGGGGATTTTGTGAACTCTATTCGATTGATGTCAATCGAAAGAACCACCGTGCCGAATCGGATAGAGTAAAGCAAAGCGGGCTAAATTCCCCGCTTGGTCGCCGGGGTGCGATATGTGAGCATTTCGGTTGGACATACGATTATTTGCTACATGGCATTGCGTGGTCGGTTGTGCAACGCATGATGATTGACGCGCCAAGTTACGACAACACGGATGGCGAGGTTGAGGAAATCACGTTGACGCAAGAAAATAGTGATACGATTTTGAATTATGTAAATTCTTTAATGTAGAAATATGGCAGATGTAAACGGGGGCGCATTGTCCTTTACGTCCATTATGGACAACGACCAACTGAACGCGGCGATTGAAGAAACATTGCGCCGTGTTCAAGGTTTTTCGGATGCCGTTGTTGGAAGCGGTGACACGATGGACAACACAACGCAAGAAATCGTTGAAAGCATCCAAATCCAAAAGCGCGTCATCGAAGAATTGGAAAAGACCGTTGCGGACTTGAACGAACGCATCAATTCCGTTGAACCCGGCACGGCGCAAGATGCGTTGATTGAACAAGCGAACGCGGCACGCACGGAACTTGACGGGGAAAAACAAGGAATGGTCGCCTTGATTAACGAATTGAACAACTTGCAGCGCGCCAATGAGGGTGCAGCATCAGCAAGTGAGGACATCCGCAACGGACTTTCCCAAATCGGCGCGGCGTGTGAAATGCACGAAAATGCGATTGCCGCCCTAAAAAAGGAGTATGAGCAGATAACCCAAACGATGAATGGCGCGTTGAAAAGCGGCAACGATAATGAATATCGTGCATTGCGTGACCGCGCCCAAGCCATCAAGGGTGAAATCGCAACCCGCAAATCCTTGTTGAACGAGTTGCGCGAGCAATCAAACGCGCTGGAAGATGAAGCAAGCCGGATGGAACAGGCAAGGGCGGCGGCGGAAAACACCGCACAAGCCCATGTTTCCTTGCGTCAGCAAATCCGCGCATTGAAAGAAGAAATGGCGGATGCGGTTGCCAACGGCATTGACGAGCAATCCGAAGCATACAAAAGGATGGTGAATGAACTTGGACGTTTACAGGACATCCAAGGCGACATCCGATCACAAGGAAGCGTTCTTGCAAACGATGAAGCGACATTTGCGGGCATTTTGTCCGGCTTGAATGGTGTTGTTGGCGGATTCACGGCGGCACAAGGCGCGGTTGCTTTGTTTGCTGAAGAAAACGAAAATTTGCAAAAGATAATGTTGAAAGTGCAATCCCTTATGTCAATCACGATGGGATTGCAACAGGTGGCGCAAACCTTGAACAAGGATTCCGCATTTTCCCTTATCACATTGAACAAGGCAAAGGAATGGTGGAATAAATTGTTGGCGGTCGGTCGTGGTGAACAAATCGCATCCACGGCAGCAACGGCGGCAGATACAACGGCAACCATCGCATCCACGGCGGCAACAACCGCAAATGCGGCGGCAGAACAGGCGAGCAACACCGCCAAGACCGCAAGCGTTGGAGCAACCACGGGGGCGGCAGCAGCGCAAGCCGTACAAACCGCATCGGCAACCGCCGGAACGGTGGCGAACATCGGACTTGCCGGGGCGTTCCGCATGGTCGGCGCGGCAATCAAATCCATTCCGGTGTTCGGTTGGATTCTTGCCGGAATATCCGCTTTGATTGCGCTTGTGTCACATTTCGTAAGCAAGGCGAACGAATCCAAGAAAGCAACCGAAGAATGGTATAATGCCATATCGGAAAACGCTTACAAGCCCATTGCATCCATCATGGAGTTGTCCGACAAGTGGAATGCGCTTGGCAACGACCTTGAAGCGAAGAAGCAATTCATCGAAAACAACAAGAAAGCGTTTGAATATTTGGGCGTTTCCGTTCGTGATGTGGTTGATGCCGAAAACATTCTTGTTGCCAACAAAACGGCGTTCATCAATGCGCAAATCGAAAAGGCGAAAGCCACAATCTATTTGCAGCAAGCGCAAGAAAAGGTCAAGGAACTAATCAAGAAAGAACAGGAATACAACGCGATGTCGGACACAAAATCCATGTGGGTTCAGACATCAACGTTCGGCACGGGCTATTGGGTGGAAATCGCCAACAATGAAAAGGAGAAAGCGAAAACCGCCCTTGATGGCTTGCGCGCGGAAATATCAAAGGGATTTCAGAACGCCGCCAACGCCGAAAGGAACGGATGGAACATCCTTAAAAAAGCCGGAATTGGTGCAACGCAAACGTACACGAAAGGTTCACTTGGCGCGATTGAACAAGCCATTCAGTTGAAGCAAGAAGCCTTGAAACACCTTACCAATAACGATGATTACAAAAAGGCTATGGCGGAAATTGAGAAATTGCAGAAGCAAGCCGACAAAATCACCGGAAAGACAACGACATCATCCGGGAGTGGTGGCGGCAGCAGTCATCATCGTTCATCCGGTGGAGGTGGTACAAAGAAAGATGCGTTCCTTGAAAAGCTGGCGAAGTACAAAAGCGAATATTCCCGCTTTTTGAAATGGGTCAATTCTAACGACCCAATCATTCAGCAAGCGGCGAAAAAGGAATTTGACGGGCTTTTGAAACAGGGTGCAACGTACATTGATTATTTGAAGCGCCAACGCGACATCATCTTGCAAGTTGACGTTGCCAATCGTTCCAAGACGCAAAACAAGCAGTTGCGCCAACTGAATGATGCCATCGCAGAAGAAACAAAGAAAACCGTCCTTGAAGCGTTCAACAAAGAATTGTCGGATTCCCTGTCAAACGCAAAGACCGTCATAGAAATGTTGAACGTCATCGAAGCGAAACGCAAGCAGCTTGCCAACGATGGAACGGAACTTGACAACGCCGAAAAAGAAGCCCTTGACAATGCCGAAAAGCAAGCACAGGAAAAGGCGAAGCAACAAACGGACGCATTGTTGACCGAATACGCATCATTTGTGGAACAGAAACGCCGCCTTGAAGAACAATTCAACGCCGACATGGAATTATTGACCCGCAAGCGCGCAAAGGCATCCACGGACGCGGAAAGGGCAGAAATCGACCAAGCAATCGCCAACCGCACGAAGAAGTACAACACGGACACAAGCAAGGTCGGCGATTATGATGCCATCTTGAACCAATATGGCGGATATGAGCAGAAAAAGGAACGCATCGCGGAACAATACGCCGAACGCCGCCGGATTGCAGAATTGAACGGCAACAAAGATTTACTTGAAAAACTTGCAAAGGCGGAGCAAGATGAACTTTCCAAGTTGCAAAGCGACTTGATTAAAAATTCCGGAGATTGGCAAAACCTTTTCGGCAACCTTGACGAGTTGACAACAAAGACCATCAAGCAGCTAATCGCCAAGATTGAGGGCATGAAAGCAACCATCGGCGTTGACTTGAACCCGCAAGATTTGAAAGCCTTGACCGACCAATTGAACAAGGCACGTTCGGAGGTTGAGAAACGCAACCCGTTCACCGCCCTTGGCGCGGCGTGGAAACGCCTAAAAGAAGCAACCAAGGATGGCAAGGGATTGGGAAGCGATGAAGCCAAGAAAGCGACCAAGGACGTTGCAACCGCCGTTTCCGGTTCGATTGACCTTATCAACGGAACATTCAACGCCGTAACGAACGGATTGCAAAAGATGGGCGTTTCGATGGATGACGAAACCCAAGCCATTTTGGGCGACATCGGCGACATCATGGACGGTGCAAGCCAAGTTGCGCAAGGTATCGCGACCGGGAATCCGCTTTCAGTCATCCAAGGTTCAATCGGCTTGTTGTCATCCGCCTTTGATTTATTCAACTCGCGCGACCGCAAGGCAGAAAAGCAAATCAAAAAGCATCAAAAGGCAATCAAGCAGCTTGAAAACGCTTACAAGCAACTTGAATGGCAGATTGGCAAAGCGTTGGGCGGCGAGGTTTACAAGAACCAACAAGCAGCCATCCGCAACATGAAAGAGCAACAAGAACACTTGAAAGCATCATGGGAAGCGGAAGAAAGAAAGAAGAAAACCGACCACGACCGCGTGAATGATTTCAAGGAGCAATATGCGGAACTTGGGCGACAAATCGAAGATATGATTGACGAAATATCCAACGATTTGTTGCAGACAACCGCAAAGGACTTTGCAAACGACTTGAGCGATGCGCTGGTTGAAGCATTCAGCAAGGGCGAAGATGCGGCAAAAGCGATGGGAACAACCGTCAATTCCGTTTTGAAAAACCTTGTCGTGAACCAATTGAAGAAGAATTTCTTGGAAACCCAATTGCAAGGCGCGTTGGATAAATTGAAAAAGGACATGGGCTATTGGAACGGCGATGATTTCGTCTTTGATGGATTGACACAAGCGGAGATTGACCGATTCAAAAGCGCGGTCGGCGAGGCATCAAGCAATTTCAACCAAGCCTTGAAGCAATACGAAGAAATATTCAAGGACATGGGCTTGGATGATACCGATGAATCGTTGACCGGGGCGGCTAAGGGAATAAGCGAGGAATCCGCGAACATCCTTGCTGGGCAGATGAACGCCATCCGCATCAATCAGCTTGACGCGAACGAAGTCTTGCGCCAATCGTTGCAAGCATTGAATACGATTGCAATCAATACGTCATACAACAAGTATTTGTCGCGAATTGAACGCATCATTACAATATTGGAATCCAACCAAGGCGGAAACGCATTGCGTTCGCAAGGTTTGTCCTAAACTCAAAAAGAAATGACAATGAACAACAAAGTAACAAAACATCTTGCCAAGGCAGCACAGGCGAACGGTATTTGCACGCCTTGGTTGAACGAGTTAAAAAGCCTTGATGACAAGGACGCGTTGGTGGATATGTACATTCGCGGCATTGATTTTTGCCTTGAACACGATTACCCATCCAACGATTTCATCCGCGAGAATTTCAAGGGTGTAATGGAGAAACACGGCGTGTTCCTTGATGATGCAATTGCATTGCAAAACCAATCCAAGTGCATTGCGCTTGGAAAGACAAATGGCAAAGTCACGGCAACCGGATATTCGGTTTCGGAAGTATGGGCAAAGCATGATTCCGCGTTGAATATCGTTGCAAAGAACAATGCCTTTGTCATGGTTGACGTGTACGACAACGCCGTTGTGAATGTCATCGCAAGCGACCGGGCGAAAGTTTGCGTGAACCATCACGGCGGGAAAGTGATACAAAAAGCCACGGGCGATGCCGTGGTGAAAATCCGGGAGAAGTCAAACAAGTAAATTGAACCATTATGGACAACAAAAATATTATCTTTCAAATGCCATTCGATGAAAGCGATGGCGCGCTTGTAGCTTATGACTATTCATCGAACCGCGCCGATGGCGTTGTGTCCGGTGCGCATTTCGTTCAAGGAAAAAACGGCAACGCCATTTCCTTTTCCGGCGATGATACTTGCGAGGTTGACAAGAGCATATTGCCCACACTTTCCGTTGACTTTTCGATGTTGATGTGGGTGAATGGTGCGGAATGCGAGGTTGGCACGCCAACACAATTGATTTGGATGCTTGCTTTCGCCGGGCTTGACAATTACGTTGAAGTTCCCATCGAAGCGAAATCCGGAACTTGGTTTTCGCTTGCGTTGGTAAAACATGGCGTGAAATATCGCTTTTATGTCAATTCATCCTTGATTAAGGAGGTGACGAACGGCGGCACGCTGCAAGGCGTATCGCTTAACCAAGACCATTATGGCGGCGATTATGGCTTTGGCTTGCTGGATGATGTCAAGATGTACAATCTTGCATTGTCGCAACAAGACTTGATTTCGGAAATATCATCCGCCAAACAACAGGCATACACCATTGACGGACACGATTTCAAGGATTACGGAATCTATGTGTCGGCATCCGATGGTTTGTTGTCGCGTCCGAAACTGAAAGACCCATTGACGGTCAATTGGGACAACTATCACGGCGAAAGCGTGGATTTGATGCACAAGTTCATTGAAGCGCGCGACATCACGTTGTCTTGCTTTGTCAAGGCAGAATCGAAGATTGATTTCATCAAGCGCGTGAACGACTTTGCGCATCTTTTTGACAAGAAAGGAACGAATCGCCTTGTCGTTGACGTGCATCCGGTGAAACCTTTGATTTATGAAGTTTACATCAAGGATGAAATCGAAGTTTCAAAGACTTGGAACGATTCGTTGATGGTCGGCACGTTCAAGTTGAAGTTGCGCGAACCCGAACCCGTCAAAAAGGTGTTGAAGCACATCCGCGTAAGTGAAGCGACAAAGACTTGCGAAATTACATTGACATCAACCAAGTATGTGAACATATATTGGGGCGATGGCAATGTTGATTATGACATCGCGGGCAAGGATGTGTCAGTACAACACGAATACACCGAAAACGGCGATTATTTCCCCGTTGTCACGGGTTGCATTGATGAAATCACATCATTCACCACAAACGCCATTATCGTATGGGAGCGAATATAATTATCACAAAACCGAATGGAAGCCGTGTGCCTATGGAATCAAGGGCAACGGCAACCGCCATCACCGCCGCAAAGCAGACTTGGGCGTTGAATGCAGAAGATACCATTGCCATCACGGTCGTTTCCCCATTCCCGCAATCATACGGGATTGGGGACGTGATAACCGTGTTCGGGCGTGACTATCGTTTGAACCGCTTGCCAAAGGTCAGCAAAACAGGAATGCAAGAATACCAATATGATTTGGAGTTTGAGGGCATCCAATACGACCTTATGCGCGTGACGTATGACGTTAACATAAACACCACGAACAACCAATTACAGGATATTCAAGGCGATTCCTTGACGGGTGACTTGAAAAGGTTCATGGAGGTTCTTATAAGTAACGCAAACCGCGTATTCCCCGGCAAATGGGCGTTGGGAGTATGCCCGGAAACGGATGGCGACAATACTTTGACGTTTTCGGAATCCGACAATTGCTTGTCGGTGCTGCAAACCTTGTGTTCGGAAGATAAGTTTGGCGTTGAATTTGAGATTGAACGCGTCAACGGCGTTTATGTCATCAACATCAAAAAGACCATCGGACAAACCTTGCCTTTCGTGCTGGAGTACGGCAAGGGCAAGGGCTTATATTCCATTTCGCGTGAAAACGTTTCATCCTCAAACATCGTCACACGATTAAAGGTGTACGGAAGCACGGAAAACATCACGTCAAAATATCGCGCCGACCGCCTTTGTATGTTTGGCAAGGACAAGGCATCATCTTACATCGAAAAGGCGGATGCCGTGGCGAAATACGGCATATTTGAGGGACGCAAGAATTTCGACATCAAGCCGACATTCACGGGCAAGGTTTCATCCGTTGTTGATGGCGATGTGTTGTCATTCATTGACACGTCATTCCCATTCGACATCAACGCAAAGAACGCATCCGGCGAAACCCTGTATTTGATTTCCGGGGTGTCCGCAAAGGTGCATTTCAATTCCGGAAACCTTGCCGGATATGAATTTGAGGTTCACGCATACGACCACGCGACACGCAAGTTCACGTTGGTAAAGCAAACCGATGACCGGGGAAACGTGTTCCCATCTGAAACATCGCCCGCATTCCAAATCGGCAAAAACGACACATACAAGGTGCTTGACATCGCTTATTCGCGCGACATCGAAGAAGCAGCAGAAAAGAAGCTGGCGGAAGAGGGCAACAAGTATTATGACCAAAATTCGCAACCAAAGGTTCAATATTCGGTGAACGTGACAAAGGCGTTTATCGAAAAAAAACTTGCGTTGTCGGATGGCATCACGAATGTATTTGCACCGGGCGATTATTTGCCAATCAAGGATGATGAAATTGGCGTTGACAAGTCAATCCGCATCAAGTCATTCACGCGAAACGTGCTTGACCCATACGATTATTCATTGACCATTTCGGACACGCAAACCAAGGGCGACATTACAACGCGCGTCATTTCCGACCTTGTGGACATCGACAAGGTGTTGACCATCAACAACCTAAAAGACCCGGCACAGGCGCGCGCGAATTGGCGTTCATCGCGTGAAGTCTTGAACATGGTGTTCGACCCGGAAACGGGCGGTTATTACAAGGACAAAATCACGCCGGAATCCGTGGACACAATGATGTTGTCAGTTGGCGCGAAGTCAATGCAATTCGGTTTGATAAACACCGTCTTTGAACCTAACTTTCAAGGCAACCCGAACTTGTTCAAGTGGAAAGGTGGCGTTCTTACACATTACACCATTGACCCGGACAAGGCGCGTTCGTGGGTGCTGGCGGATGGGACAACGGCATTGCAACAAAATGTCCCATATTACATCTATGCAGTTTGCAACCGCGACAATTCAGCCGGAACAATGGGCATTTCGACAACCCAACACAAGGTTGAAGAATCGCCAAACGTGTATTTCTTTTTGATTGGCATTTTGGGAAGTATAGACGCGGACACAAAGGTTCGTGCCATTTCCTTGACGTATGGTTTCACGACCATCAACGGACGTTTCATCAAGACCGGACGCATCGAATCGGCGGATGGTACAACATATTTCGACCTTGACCAATCGGAAATCGGCGGGCGAATCGTGTTCACGCAAAACGGGCAAGAAAAAACGCTTGAAGAACTTGGAAGTGAAGCGATGGAAAGCAAGGATTTTATCAACAACACATTGCCCGGAATCCTTAACGAAATCAAAGCGCAATTGGATGGACAAATAGAGCAATTCTTCTACAATACCGACCCATCACCGCTATCAACACAACCGAATGCAACCGATGGCATCCCGAATAGCGAATGGACAGAAACAAGCACAAAAGAAGCCCATCTCGGCGACTTGTATTACAATACGGATTCCGGCAAGGTATGGCGATATGTGAAAATCCAATGGCGACCAAAGCCGGGATTTGCGCCCGGCACGTTCTATGTGTGGCAAGAACTGCAAGATTCGGAACTTGCGCAAGCCATCGCGATTGCGAATGAAGCATTGGAACTTGGCAAGGAGAAAAACCGCATCTTTACATCAACACCCGTGCCGCCTTATGATGTCGGCGACTTGTGGGTTCAAGGCGCAACCGGGGACATCATGCGATGCAAGACCGCAAGGGAATCCGGCGCGTTCACATCATCGGATTGGGAAAAAGCAAGCAAGTACACGGATGATTCAGCATTGAAGAATTTTATCAACGGCGACTTCGCAAATGCCATTGATACGATGACCAAACAAATTGATGGAAAGATTGAAACGTGGTTTCAAACGTCCGACCCGGCATCTAATTGGACAACGGACGCGGAAAAAGCAAAGCACGTTGGCGATATGTGGTATAATTCAAGCACGAAGTTGTTGAAGTGCTATCGTCAGACATTCCGTTTTGTCAATGGCATTGGAACGGTCGTTTATATATGGCAAACCATCGAAGATAAAAAGGCGATTGATGCGTATGATGCGGCAAGCAAAGCACAGGACACCGCCGATGGAAAACGCCGCGTGTTCGTTGCGCAACCTTATCCGCCTTATGATGTCGGCGACTTGTGGGTTGACGGAAAGGAATTGCGCCGTTGCATCACCGCAAGGGAATCCGGTTCGTGGAATACAAACGATTGGGTTGTTGCGGTGTATTATGATAATACGCAAACAACGATTGATGGCGGAATCGTCACATCCGGAACAATACAGGTTGCGGGCGACAACAAATCCATCCTTGCCGGAATCACGGGAAACGGCACGGCATCCGATTCTATCCGCTTTTGGGCTGGCGCGTCATTTGAGAATCGCAAGACCGCGCCTTTCCGGGTCATGCAAGATGGTTCGGTTGTTATGTCCAAGGCACAAGTGGAGGGCGTGATAAATGCCATAACGGGTTTAATCGGCGGATTCCGCATCCAACAAGGGCAAATCGGATATGGTAGTTCAGACGAACAGGACACGACAAATGGATTGGCGTTGCTGAATAATTTCATCCGGTTCAACAACGGCAAACAACGTGTGTTGCTTGGTTGCTTGTCATCGCTTGGTTATCCATACAACGGTTTTTTGTCGCTAACTGATAATAAGGGCACAACGCTTGAATTGCACCACGACAACCCATCAACGAGTGATGCAAATAATGAACATTGGTATCAACCAAAAGCCCTTGGCGTATATGGCAATCAATACAATATTGGAAAAGTTGCGGCATTTGAAAATGGTTACATCGGGGAAGCGTACACGAACATTATAGAATTATGGTTCGCCATTACGCAAAAGTTTCATTTCACCGCTAACACGACTGAGTATTTGAATGTCAAGTTGCCAACATTGGCACAGGTGAACAAGCAGACAAACAATGTCCCAACAATTTTTGACATCGAAATTGTGTGTGACCGAAACATGAGAAACCGAATAAGAGTTTCACCGCAAAGCGGATGCACTTTATACAACAACGATGGAAATTCTATTAGTGGACTTGACATGGAGCGTGGCGATTCATTGACATTGCGTTATTACAATGGTGGATGGATGGTTGTTAATAAACAATATACAACATAATATGGAATATCAATTGGCAAAATACGTTCAAGGTGAACCCCTTGACTTGCGCCGGGTTGACAAAAGCCAAGGCGCGTATATTACGGAATTGAGAAATGCGGGGTTTCTTGATTTCGTGCCAAGCGAGCAGCCAACGGGCGAACCGGGAACGTCCGTGGTTGAATCGCTTGATGTGGTGGATGGAAAGCTGGTGCAATCGTGGCGTGTCGTTGAAGATGCGCCACAAGATACCGCCATGCCGGGCTAAGTTGTGCCTAACTTATCCACAACGTGTTTCACTATGAAACATATATTGTAAATTTGCATTCAAGTTTTTAACGTAAAAAATTGAAGTATGAACACAAGAAGCGGCGAAAGCGTTTCCGCGCAAATCGGAAAGATGGGCGTGATTGACCTTGCAAACGGCAATTTCAGCCTTTCGGACGGTCAACCGTTCAACATCAAGAATGATTCTACAAGCCCCGTCAAATTGTCGGTGCAGCTTGCCGGAATGAATGATGGGGATTTCATCGAAACCAACTTTGAAAGTGGTTGGAATCCCGAAATCGTGAAAGTAATCAAGGCAACATCGTTGTCGGGTATAAACTTAAAATGGGGTTACTAATATGGGACTTTTAATCGGTGTCGGCAACACAAAGCCGACCTTTCCTTATGATTATTATTATGGCGTGGAATGGGACATCACGGTGTCCAATCCCAAGCCAACACGCGTTGGCAAGATGGAGTTGCACAAGGAATTGCCTTTGCAAAACATGATGCGCAATTGCATCTTGGATGACAACGGCAAGGTTGTGTATTACCTTAACGCCAACGATTCGACCAAGCGCGACACAGGCGCGGCGGCAGACTTGACGGGCAAGGATGGCATGATGGAAACGGAATTGCCGGATATGTACGTTCGCTTTGAAATGGATGGCAACAAATGCCGCCATTTGCAGAGTACACAACCATTGCCCGGATTCCATCTTTGGCGCAAAGGTTATGTTTCAAGCGTTGAAGCAACGGTTCAGCGTTCAACAAACAAGCTGGCATCCGTTTGTTCAACCGATGTTGATTATCGCGGCGGCAATAATGATGCAAGTCGTGATGGCACATATAAAACGATGCTTGGAATGCCCGCGACTTCCATTTCGTTGAATGATTTCCGCGCAAAGGCGCGCAATCGTGGTTCGGTGGAATGGAATTGCAACCTTTATCGCTTGCACAAGATGTTGTGGTGGTTGTTTGCCGTTGAATATGCTAATTTCAATTCGCAAGACACATTCAACGCCGCATTGGACGAAAACGGGTATCATCAAGGCGGACTTGGTGCGGGCGTTACAACGTGGGATTACGGTACTTGGTCAACGTACAATGGCAACAATCCAATCATCCCGTGCGGTGTAACAAATTCGCTTGGCAACCACACGGGAACGGTTGATTACAACGTGATTGGTTCGGATGGTTCAACCGTGAAAACCTTTGCCGTTCCGCGTTATCGCGGCATTGAAAACCCATTCGGACACATTTGGAAGTGGACGGATGGTTGCAAGTGTATCATCCAAAGCGAAGCATCCGGCGGGTTATCAAAATTTTACGTTTGCGATGACCCGGCGAAGTTCACGGCATCCGGCGTGGGCAATTACGATTATCGCGGAAATTTGCCACGTTCAGAGGGTTATGTGAAAGCCCTTATTCTTGGTGAGGATGGCGAAATCATGCCGTTGGCGGTAGGTGGTGGAAGTACAACGTATTTTTGCGATTACTTTTATACGAACATTCCATCAAGCGGCGAAGCCGAACATGGTGTTTTGTTCGGCGGTAGTGCGAGGCATGGTGCGTCTGCGGGGTTCGTGTGTGCGCATACGAGTCACACGCCTACGACTGCGTCTGCGGGTTTCGGTTCTCGGCTTTGCTTTGACCCGCAAATCGAAGCGGCTTGAAAAGCCGTAAATCGACCCGCAAACCGATAAACGGGATTTGAAAGAAAAAAGAAATAATGGTTGTCCGATGTCGTGGTGTTTTGTTCAGCGGTAATGCGAATAATGGTGCGAATGCGGGGTTCGTGTATGCGAATACGAATA
>OGOP01000255.1_pt1 | contig 51543 bp, 57 predicted proteins | sample 1552591 | NCBI WGS metagenome assembly OGOP01 (sample SAMEA2580120, study PRJEB22360) | human gut metagenome | biome: human gut; feature: human-associated habitat; material: faeces | place: Denmark | collected 2008/2010 | reverse complement strand
TTAAACATTATACATTATGACAACATTTAATTCAATCTCAGAGATCGTTAACACAGTTGCTAACTTCAAAAAGGAACCATTTATCTTGGTTCCTTCCTACACTGGAGAGTACATCCATAACTGGGGTAATACCATAGAGGAGGATCTTATCATCACAGAAGGTAATCCATTCTTTGCATTGCCAGAGGACGATATCCAGGGCATACAGGATTACCTTGCACAAGAGAGCGCAATGCTTATCTATATTCCTTTAACTCTAGAGGCACTTGATCCTAAAATCAATGCCCTACGAGATAAACTAAAGGAAATCGTTAACACTGATATATCATTAGGCGATGATGATTACTTTGACTATATCCCAGATACATTCTGGTCATTATACTATATGCTTATCGGTAAGGCCAATCTATCGGAGGATCCTAACAAGGAATTCCAGGCCTTAATCCAAGATCCTCACATAACAGAGTTACTCAATGATTTCGAGGATCGCTACTATCACGGAGATCCTAATGATACCGATAACATATATAATAACATTCAACCAGGGGCTTATGAGGATTACGATCTCTCATATCTTCACAAATAATATTAACCAGGGAGAAGGCTAATCACTTTCTCCCTTAACACTTTACACATATGAAAGAACTATTCACTATCATTGCCGGACCTTTCCTCCAGGCATCATCTAGAGAGAAACACTTAACAGTAGTATATTTACTTATACTGGTTACATTCTTAACGCTAGTATCACTTATATAAACCATAGCCCTACCTTATACATACCGGTAGGGCTTTAATGTGTTAGTGTACCTAGCTATTCTATTAATGGCCCAGGGACTTTACCAACGCTAACCCAGTTCCTACATTTGCTAACCAAGTGACAGCATCCTATATCCTTATACCAGTAATATAATATTAGCGACATAGCCCAGGCAATTTTGACCGCCTATGGCCTTTATAGGAGCCTTTACTTAATACCTTGATTTACCATCAATGGCCCTGTATGTATCTACCCTTTATACCTTATATACCATCATACCGGTATAACCATACCCATGCGACATTTATGGCCGAAAATCCTTAGGGGTACCGTTAATTGCCATAATTTTTGACAAAATTTTATTTTCAAGAATTTTAAGAAAAATATTAATTAAATCTAAAATTTTAAATTTTTAACTATAAATATTTTGAAAATTAAAATTTGCGTTTTAAGGTATCTAAAATTAATTAGATATATAATTGTACCAATTAATAGAAAAAGCATTTTTGTGTGCGCACACAATTACTTTAAATCAAATATTATAATATAGTACTCATTATATAGAATATAGAGAAAAATCACTCTAATAATAAAATTTTTGAGAAAAACAAATTTTTAATATTAAAAAATCTAAAATTCATTATTTTCTTGATTTAAATCAAAAATTAATTATTTTCTCAAAATTTTTTAGAAAATTATTTGGTGGTTTAAAAAATTTGTCGTACCTTTGCAGTGCAATTTAGAAATAAATGCTATACTAATAAAGAGTTATTAGTTATAATTTGATTTATTGTAAATTAGTTATACGTAAATAAATAAAAACGTAATAAAGTAACTAAGACAAAGAAACTTATAAATAGGTTTATAAGAGAACAAATAACTAGATTTATTAATTTAAAAATTATTTAATTATGAGTAGTTTTGATTTAAATTCATTTTTCAGTAACGACCTTTTAAAAACAAATAAAGGTGGTGCAAAAGAAAGTATTTACAAAAAAGAAATTTTTGATGGTGTCGATAATAAAAAATCTTTGCGCACAAAATTGCGTAAATTAATGTTTAATTATTGTAGCTCAATAATTAATATTACAGATAGCGAAAAAGCTAAAAATCTTGCAAAAGATTTTTCTAACTTTTATGCTTCTGTTTATAAAGTAAATGATTTTTCTTTGTCTTCTGTTTCTTCTGCAAATACTGAAGAAACTAAAAAAGAAATTTTAACAAAAGGACTAGAAAAATTCAATACTTTGTTAAATGAGAAAGATAGTACTACAAAAAATAAAAAAGGTAGTACTAAGTAACTAATATTAAAAGGTAGCAAATTAATTTGCTACCTTTTTCTTAATTCTAAAAGGTATGCAATTAAATATTGATTTTATCTTTGCAGCGTTTAAACGCTTTTATAATTATAAAGATAATGAAACAATAAACTTTCTTAGATTTTTAGTTATAAAGCATTTAAACGCTAAAAAAGCAAAGAATAAAAAGGTAATAAGTAAGTTACTTACTACTTTAAATGAATATTGCAATAACATTATTAATAGTGATATTAATATCACTACTTTTGATAATGATATTATAAGTATTATTTTACGTTTTAATCGAGTGCAAATTTATTAGTAATATGAAAAAGCGAATTGTTAAAAAGCACTTTCACAAGATAGCTAAAAAATCAATAAAAGATAATAGTTATCTATTTAAAAAAATATGGTGTGTATAATATATTTATAATAGAATTTTAAATATAATGATACATGACTAATTTGTGTATTTAAAATAATAAGGGATAAAGTAAAAATCTTTGTCCCTTATTTTTATTTTTCATTTTTTCATATTGCATCAACCGTGGTCCGAAATAAGTACCTGGACTTTTTGATCCCTATATTAAGAGGATCCGAAATAAGTACCTCATCCTTTATGGTCCCGTGATAAAGGAGATTCCCAGAAATAAGTACCTGGACTTTTTGATCCCTATATTAAAGGAGATCCAGGCTAGGATCTCCCACAAATCCCACATGCACACATGCTCACACAAAAAGACCCTTAACTAACTTCCCAGCCAATTAAGGGTAATAACCGCATCCCATAAGAATGAGTTTAATCTAAACTAACAACTAATAAACCTAAAAACTTAAATCCAATAAAAATAGTTCCATAATATAATAGTCCTATTCATCCTCAGGAGGATATTTAAACTCTTTGATATGATATGCCTTAACATATTCATCATAATGGTTAATAATATCCTCATAGGATTCCTGATTTAATCTGGTAAGCCTTAACACCTTATCCATTTCATTCATATTAACCAAACCATCTCTCTGAAGATTTACATAATCCTCAAACTCCTTCCTAGTTGCTTTTAAATTTGCCATAACTGTATACCTCCAATAATAAGTAAATAACCTAATATTAAATTAAGGAGAAGGACAACTCCAAAAAGAACCCTATCATCCTTATCAATTTTTCTTACTCCAGATAATACCATTAACCCACATAAAAGGAAAAAGGTACCCAATATAAACAGGATAACCGCAATTATTTTACTTTCAATAATCATACTTATCTAATCTAGTTGGTCTTCCTATTACTACAGTAGATATACCTCTACCTGAGTTATATACTGCAATTATAATATACTCATCTGATACCTTAATTGTATCTAAAAATCTCTCATAAGAATAAGTTACCTTGTAGGATTTTGATGTTTTCTCTACCTCATATTGCTTACTAAGATTTTTATCCTCTTCTATCCTTCTTTTTTCTTGCTGGCTGCAAGATACTAGAACTGCAGCCAGAATAAATACTATCAACTTCTTCATATTACTTATTGATTTTAGATATTAAATTCAATACCATATAGAAAGGCATTATCATCCAAATTGATATGAATGTTAATGTTTTATTTAACCGAGGTACCATTTTATTCTGAATGAATACCAGAGTTACAATAAATGATGGTATCAATGCAATGATATATAAGATACCTATTATTTTCCAACCAGTGTACATAACTTTTCAATTTTAACGTTTAACTTATTAAGAATATCAGCTTCATCACTATTAAGGAAATCCAAATCCTTAATTGATTCTAAGAGAGTTGGAAGTAACTTACTAATGTTTCTCTTAGACTTGAATGCTTCATAAAAACTTAGAGCATCTTCTTTTCTCCAGGCGTTGCCTTGTTTATTCCTTTCTACCCGGTGATAAGTATGATCTTTAGAATGAGGTTGTCTATTCACTTGAATCTGATTCTCTAACTTGGCAGATTTAGTTTCCTTGTCGACTGATACTACCTTAGTAATCTCCATTAGAGTTCTGCCATCGAAGTAAATTACTTCATCCCCAACTTCCAGTCGTGTTTCGAGTTTTGATTTTTTCATTTTATATCTATTTTTAATTATTTGCAAAGGTACAAATAAAAATTGATTAATACAAATTTTTAAAGTACTTTTTTAATATTTTCTCAGGAACTTTGTTAGGCTGGTATATGAATGGTCTCTTGATACCTTGAGCCTTTAATTCTTCTATATCAATTTCAGATAAAAGAACGGCATTATTCTTAAAGCCATCTTGGGTATTATGAGACCACATAAAATGTGCTGGTATTTCTCCCTGGAAAGTTAAACCTTCTTTACCATATAATCCCATCAAATAAGGATATATAGTTCCATCATCCATTAAAATGTAATTATGATGTGAATCTACTCTTGAAGGTTTATTAATTTTACCAAGATGATAAATATGGTGTGAACCATCTAATATAACTGGTCTACCAAACCACCACTTAGGATATCTATTTAATAAAGTCTCATCTGATTGCTCAAATGATTCCAAGGGAGCCATATCATCAACTTCTTCTTTTCTTAATTTAGCTAAGAATATATCTTTGTTATCATGAAGAAGTTGGAGAGCTTTATCTTCTGCTAATCTCCAAGTCCAAAAAGCACAGGAGAAACAGAGTCCTTTTTCTTCCATTATTTTAAATATCTTATAGGATGGTTCATAATCCTCTAGATTGTACTCATTGGTACATAAATTGCAATGTTTAGCCATAATTTTTAAAATTAAATTAATACATTATTTTATTTATATTTGAATATAGAACTCCTGATACAGTTGGTGTACTCTGCAATACTCATTCTTCTAATCCTTGATTATATAACTTAATAAATATTGTAATTATGGCAACAACAAAACAGATTGAATTCGCTAAAGAGGTCTATCTTGCAGCTAAAGATGGTGAGATTGATCCAGTATTTGTAACCGCTCAGGCTTGTTTGGAGACTGGTTGGGGTAAAAGTAAGGTTGGTAAGTTCAATATTTTTGGTATTACTAAAGGTTCTTGGACTGGAAAAACCGTTTTGATCCTTACAACAGAGTATTTTAGTACTCCAAACAAGGTATTCAAGGCTCCAGAGAAGAAAATTTCAGTGGTTAAGCTTAGTCCAACTAAGTTTAAGTACACTGTCCAGAGACTTTTTAGAGAATATGAGTCTCTAGAACAGGCTTTAGAGGATCATACAGCTATCTTTAAGAAGAGTATGTATGCTGATGCTTGGCCATTTAGAAAGGATCCAGTGAAATTTGCAGAGAAAATCTGTGATAATATGGGTGCAAAGTATGCAACTTCACCAAGTTATCTGGTAAGTTTGAAGTGTATGATCGGTCAGATCAAAAGCTATTCTAAGAATTGGTAAATTATGAAAAAATGTTACAAAGACCTGAAGATTCTGGGGATTTGTGCAGGACAAGGAGCTCTACTATTCCCTTGGAGGAAACAACTACTAGGGAATATAGAGCCCCGAGCCGTCTTTCATACCCAGAAGGAAGAGCAATGGCGTTTGAATTTTGGAGAAATTCCATTTTTAAGGAACGAATTACCAGAAAAATGGCATCCAGATATCATTCTAAGCTCTCCAGATTGTGGTGCAAGCTCTACAATGAGGCTTTCAAAAGCAAAAGAATTAGGAAACCCAGAAAAAAATAAGTCTATTCAACTGGTTATTGAAGGTATAATTCAATATCAACCAAAGGTTTTCATGATAGAAAATGTTCCTAGATTGATGAATCTTATGCCAGAAAAGATTTGGCAAGAAGCTTTACCTAATTACAATATATCCTTCAAGGTTAATTCAGTAAGTGATTTTGGTAATTCTCAGGTATCAAGGAAAAGGTTAATTATTATAGGAATAAAAAATACAGCTAAGAGTTATATTAATTGTTTCGATATAATATTTAGTGTTAATACTCCTAAACTCTCTAGATTTATTCTGGAGGCAGCCAATACGCAACCTTTAATTCCTTTTGATAAAGTATTAGCTATGTATGATTATAGGAAATTACCTAAAAAGAAAAACCTTACTGTTAAGGAAATTCAACATCTATGGACTCATGATTTCAAAGATGAGAAGAAATGGCCTATAAAGACAGCTAAAATGCAGACTTTACCAGGAGTTTATAAGCTTGATCCAGATAAACCTCCACTTACATTAAGACCAGCTGATAGACAGTTTAGACCTGATGGACTACCTCTAGGTATTCAAGATTTTAAGAATATCCAGGGTTTCCCTAAAAGATTTCAGATATATCTTCCTGAAGAGAACTATCTGTACTGGTTGAACAAAGCTAGATATACAATAGCTAAGGGAGCTGTATATGAAGTTGGTATTTGGTTTAAAAAGTGTATCAGAAAATCCTTGTCCTAGGGAACCTTTTCAATATATATTCAATATATATATTTTTTAGAAGGTAATAAAATAGGATTTAGGATATATAGATTTAGGATAAAGGATAAGGATATTTTTTCCTTCGGAAAAAAGGTATTCGGTTTTGTAAACAAAACCTCATACATATATACGTATACGCAAAGGAACTGAGTATCTTTTGAATGAGCTTCTAGACAAGAAAGTACTATATTCATTCAAACATTTAAATTTCACTACAATGAAAAGAAAGAAACATAGATCAGTAAAGAATCACGGAGAATATTATCCAAACATGGATTTGAAAGTATTCCGTAATCTTATCAAACAGTTAGGAGATTCCATCATTGCATCTTCTAAACCAGATACACATGGTGTTAAAGTAAGAGAAACTATGAGAACTTATCAGGTTACTCTTTACCTCAAGAAGAATCCAAAATCCCCAGAACTTGGTAGAGAGTTAGGAAATATCCTTCACAAGTTTATCCTTAAGCATTGGGATGAAGCTTCTAAAACTGCTTATCATCAACTGGTAGATTGTTCACTACATGGAGATATTTAATAAAAATCTTAGAGTTATATTCACTCTTGGTTTATTTGGTTTGACTATTTACTTTTGCTTCAGGAATTTCCAACTACATCAGCAAGTTAAACAACTGCAGATCGTTCAGAATTCCACATCAAGCAAGTCGGATACGGTTTATTCAACCAAACCATACTCTCCAGTAGTTGGTTATCCGACTATCCAGGTACCAAATATCGTTACCTTCTACTCAAACCAGAAAAGAAGTAAATCGGCCGCTTCTTCCTCGTCCTCGAATGGATCTGGTTCTGCAACAAATGATGTGGGTTGCGATTCACTAGTTCAATTTCTATTAGATAACAGCCATCTCAAGGTATATTCGGTTCATAATATCGATTCCATCACCTTAGGCAGTACTTCTAAAGATTTTGAACTAGACCTGGATTTTTATAAGTATAATTGGGTTAATAATCAATTAACTCGTAAGCCAATCAATTTTCTAGAAAGATTTAAACCCTACACATATATCTCTTATAGGTACTTTCATAATGTTATGGATGCTGGGTTTGGATTAAGTTTCAAGACTAAAACTCTTATATATAAGGTTGGGGTTAATACCTTCTATTATCCTAAATATAAAAAGGATTTTGGGTTAGACCTCGAATTTAAACTAGAATATAATTTTTAGTATGGCTAAGAAAATTATTGAAGCTCCTACTACACTCTCTAGAAGTGAGCTAGATATTCTTGCTAGAGTACCAAATGATGTATTCCTATTTTCCAGTTTTTGTTTCGTTATTCATCCAGTTCGTGGTAAGGTAGCATTTAATTTGTACCCTTATCAAAAAGCTGTGTTATATCAATTTATTAGAGATAGATTCAATGTTATCCTAAAGTTTAGACAGGCTGGTATCACTGAGTTGATATCTATGTATTGCTTATGGTTAGCTATGTATCATCCTAATAAAAAGATAAACATTATATCTATCAAAGATAATACTGCTAAGAAGGTACTTAAGAAGATTAAGTATATGTACAAAAATCTACCTTGGTATCTTCAAACACCAATTATTAATGGTAGAGCTGGTGAATATGGATCTGCTTCTGTAATGGAGTTCGATAACGGTTCATTTATTGAATCTATTCCTACTTCACCAGAGGCAGGTCGTTCTGAGTCTTTGTCTCTCCTTGTAATAGATGAAGCTGCTATGGTACGTTGGGCTTCTCAGATTTGGGCTGCTGCTGTACCTACTCTGTCTACGGGTGGATCCGCTATTGTTAATTCTACACCCCGGGGTTTAGGTAACTTCTACCATTCTACTTGGGTAGATGCTATGGCTGGTGGTAACCCATTTACACCAATCAGACTAAGATGGCAAATGCACCCAGAACGAGATGAACACTGGTACAAGGAAATGGCTTCAGCTTTGGGACCTAGAAGAACTGCTCAAGAGGTAGATGGAGACTTCCTTGGTTCAGGTAATACGGTCTTTGATTTGTTAGATATTAGAGATATAGAAAATTGCCTATCTGATTATCCGCCTATTAAAAAGAGGTATAATGGTCAGTATAGACAATTTAACTTACCTGAAAGGGATAAAGTATATTTCTTAGGAGCCGATGTTGCAACTGGTAGAGCAACTGACTACTCATCATTTACTCTTATGGATAAAGATGGAGAAGAACAAGCTTGTTATAAGGGTAGAATGCCAGTAGATAAGTATGCCAAGTTACTTGGTGATACTGGACAGTTATTCAATTATGCTACTATAGCTCCTGAGTCTAATGATGTAGGTTTGGCTGTAACTTCTCAATTACAGATGGAAGGTTATCCAAAACTGTATTACTATCAAAAGATGGTAAAGAAGAAAGGTAAATCTAGACCAGAAATGGATAAATCTCCTGGATGGTTAACTACCAATGGTAACAGATCTGTTATCATAGATGGTCTAGAGAATGATGTTAGAGAAAATAATATTATCGTAAAGGATCCTTTCTTTGTTCAGGAAGCATATACCTTTATATATGATTCATTAAATAGACCTGTTGCTATGGGTAAGCACAGAACTAATTCTGAAGCTGAAGATGATAGTGATTTGGTTTATGCAGATGATGATATTATGGGTAAAGCTATAACCAATCATATTAGGAAAGGTAAAACAAATGTAATAGTACAACCAAGATGAAAAATCCATTTTCAAGATTCTTCAAAAAACCTGTACAGAATGCTCCTCCTGTACAGAATAAAGAAGACACAAAACCTGCTAAGGTTACTGGTATAGATCCAGGAAGAGTTTCTGTACCAGAAGATTCAGCAGGTATTTTGGGAGCTATAAGAGGATTTACTCCAGTAGTAGATCCTTCTTTCCGTGTAGAAGTAATCAAATTACTTCGTGATCTGTATAAGATAAATCCAGATGTAAGTATAGCTTTGCTTGATACTTTCAAGTTAGCTAATACTGGTCATACTGTTACTTTTCCAAATAATACAGATAAGGAAGCTAAAGCTATGAGGAATCACCTTAATAAGGTTACCGATAAATGGTCTCAGTATACTGCTGGTATTAATGGTTTAGTTAACAAAATGATAGTTCAATTGATTATAGGTGGAGCTATATCTGTAGAAGGTGTACCAAGTCAAGATCTTGATACACTTGATACAATTCTCTTTATTAAACCAGATACTATCAGATTTAAAAGAGAAACTAATGGTGTATATCAACCTTATCAAAAGAATCCAAATCATTTAATTAAACAAGGTGAGTACATTAAGTTGAACACTCAAACCTATGTGTATGCTAGTATGTATAATGATACTGATGAACCTTATGGAATACCTATGTTCATGGCTGCTCTTGATTCTTTAAAAGGTCAGTCAGATATGAGAGTTAACTTCAAACATATCATGGAGTTAATGGGTATGGTAGGATTCTTAGAGGTTAAGATGGCTAAACCTGATCAGAATGGTAATGAAAGTACAAAAGCTTATCAAGCTCGTTTGAACAAAGAACTCAGAGATCTTAAATGTAATGTTAAAGATGGTATGAAGGATGGTATAGTAACTGGTTTCATAGATGATCATGAATTCACTATGAACTCTACTACCAAAGATATGGGCAATGTTGATAAAGCTTGGGGTATGAATCAACAATCTGTTGCAAATGGTTTAGGAGTTAATGGTTCAATTATTGGAGTTACTTCTGGAGGAACAGCTGAAGGTAATGGCGTAGTGTTATCTAAAATGATCAGCCAGTTAAATAATATCCAAATGATTGTAACTTATGCTTTGAAATTCTTATACTCTCTAGAATTACGTCTAGCTGGCTTTAATAATAAAGGTATGAGAATTACCTGGAAACCTTCAACTATTGCTGATGATGTAAAGGTTCAACAGGCAAAGCAGTATAAAATCCAAAATCTTGATCTGTTATACAAGGCAGGTATTATCAGCCAGTATCAGTATGCTTGGGAAATGGGTTATGATTCACCAGATGAAAAAGAACCAAGAGTTTCACTTGAGGATCAGTTCAGTAAAGGTAATTCAGACCCACAAGAAGGTACAAAGAAAAAACAGAGACAAGATGATAAAAATCAATCAGCTAGAAGATCAAGAGATAAGAATAATCCTAGCCCTTCTAGAGGTGATCAAAATACAAAACCAAGATAAGTTATGACAAAGAAAGTAAATCAAATCCATTCCAATAAGGAAAGGATGGAATCAATGATTATAGGTAGTGGTCATACTATTATGGCTGGTTTCCTACCTACTGGAGTAGAACCACAGACTTTCTCTGAGAATTTCTACAAATGGAACCATGTTTCAAGAGAGTCAGTAGAGAAATTGGGTTTGTTTGGTAGTGATATTGATTATAATACCTACTATCCAAATCTTACTAAAGAGGATCTTACTCCTAATGCAGATGAGTTTATCGAGCCAGTTTTTAGATTGTTATCAGCTACAATCGTTTCAAAGAACTGGAATCCTACAGACTTTAGTCAACCTGGAGTTCTTAAAGCTTCAATGAGAATGCTTTTAGGTCAAACAGTTAACTGTGATCACTCTACTGACATAGGTAATGCTATTGGTTCAGTATCTCAAGTTATGTGGCAAGAAGGTTACAAGGATGGTAACTTCGTTATCCCAGCTGGTATCAATGGTGTACTTAAGATTGATGGTAAAGCTAATCCACGTATTGCCAGAGGAATTCTTATGGATCCACCTTCAATACACAGTAACTCTGTAACTGTACAGTTTAAGTGGGAGAAATCTCATCCAGGTATGGATGATAGCGATTTCTTGGATAAGCTTGGTACTTATGATGAAAAGGGAAATATGGTTCGTAAGGTAGTTACTGAAGTAGTAAGATACCTTGAAACATCTCTTGTTTCACATGGTGCTGATTCATTTGCTCAAAAGATTGGCGAAGACGGTAAGATTATCAATCCTGAGTTTGCTAAAAGAACTTGGACATCTTTTGCAGAGTATCAGGAAGATACAAAGAAAGCATATTATTTCACTGATTTCAAGGATGACATTAATTCATACCAAGAAAATAACGATACTCCTCAGAATAATATAAATCAGAATAACCAAATTAATAAGGAGACAATGAATAAAGAATTACAAGAATTTCTCGAGAAACTCTTCGGTGATAATGGTTTATCATTGGCAGAGGGTCAGGAGGTAAGTACTGAATTAGCACTGTCTGCAGTTCAGTCATTGGTAAACGGTAAAAAAGATTTGGAAACTAAAATTACAAATCTTACTACCGAGAAGGATCAGCTTACTGAGCAGATTACTCAGAAGGATGCAGAAATTGCAAACCTTCAGGCTATGTCTACAGTAGGTAAGAATTATATTGCTTCTCTTCGTGAGGAGGTAGTTGGTAATTACAAGAAGTTGAAAGGTGATCAGGCTGATGAGACTATTGTTACTATGCTTAATGCAGATACAACAGGTCTTCAGACTTTGATTTCTCTTAACAAGGATTACAAGGATCAGTTGGAAGAGAAGTTCCCACTCACCTGTTCTAAGTGTGGTTCACATGATGTAACTCGTGGTTCTTCTGTAGTTGAGAATCCTAAGGAAGGTGAAGGTACTACTTCTAATTCCGAAGTACCTTCAACTGATGATGCCATTAACGACTTGTATCATCAGAAAATGAACTCTAAATAAATATAATTATGAAAGAAACAAAATTGACAATGTGGGGAGAGGAAACTCTTAGAGCCACTATTTATAAGTCTGAGTCACACAAGTTGCACCAGTCTTTTACAGTAAAGAATGAAAAGAAAATTTATCAGGGTCAGCCGGTAGCTCTTAATACCGATGGTACTATTCAGCCTTATACTGGTGGTTCTGAAGAGATTTATCTTGGCATCGCAGTTACAGATAGTATCAACCCAGCTTATCAGCCACAGAGTAATGTAGCTCTAGAAGTTACAGTAGCAGTAGAAGGCTTTATGATTTGTAATTGGGTATCTAAGGGTGTTCTTAAGGTTGGTTATGTTAATGTAGATGGTACTATGCTTAGTGAGCATTTCCCAATAGCAGCTACTTCTGCTACAGCTACTAATTTCATCGCTTTGAATTCAGCTGATGCAGCTAATGAGGTAATTCAGGTATTGGTAAAGTAAAACAAATAAACATTATATAAAATGGCAGAAATCGATATTTCAAAGATGAAGGCAGAAGATTTCAAGAAAGATCTGATGCCTATGGTTGTACAGTTGGAAGCTGTTCGTAACGGTAACAACAATAAGAAACCAGTAGAAATCTCTTTTGAGGAGTTGGTAAAAGGTAAGTATGGTATCACACTTGATACTCTGTATGAGAAGATTGGTATTAACCCGAAGGTTGATACTATGCAGAATATCTACAGTATGCCAGACCAGAGTATTCGATGGATCGTTCCTGAGATCATTAGAGCAGCTATTACTCTTGGTATGCGCCAGGCTCCATTCTATCCAAATATTATCACCGCTGATCAGCCTATCAATGGTTTGCAAGCTATTATGCCTCATATTAATATGAGTGATGCTTCACCTGCTAGAGTAAATGAGGCTGAGACCATCCCATTGGGTACAGTATCATTTGGTCAGAAATCTATCCGTCTGTTCAAGATTGGTAAAGGTTTCAAGCTTACAGATGAGGTTCGTGATTATGTATCACTTGATGTTTTGGGTATTTATCTCCGTGACTTTGGTATCAAGCTTGGTTATGCTATGGATACTCTGGCACTAGATACACTTATCAATGGTAACCAGGCTAATGGTTCAGAGGCTGCTCCAGTAGTTGGTGTATATGATACGGCTAATGGTATTAAGTATAAGGATCTTCTCCGTATTTGGGTACGTGCTGCTCGTATGGGTCGTAACTTTACTACAATGATTGGTGGTGAGGATCAGGCTGTTGAGATGTTGGATCTCCCAGAGTTCAAGCAGCGTAGTAGTGGTACTACCCAGGCAACCTTTAACTTGCATTCTCCGGTTCCAAATCAGGCTGATTTCTATATCCATCCTGGTTGTCCTGCTAAGCAGATTATTCTTATTGATACTTCTGCAGCTTTGATGAAGTTGACTGCTAAACAGTTGTCAATGGAATCAGAGAGAATTGTATCAAATCAGACAGAGGCAGTATATGCTACTCTTACAACAGGTTTTTGCAAGATGTACCATGATGCTACGATCATGCTGGCTTCAGATAAGGATTTCTCTCAGAATGGTTTCCCTAGCTTTATGAATATTGACCAGTTCTTGGGAGTAGATCTCGAGTAATAATTCATACTACAATTTAAACTTGGGTGATCTATTATTTAGGTCACCCTTTAAACAAAAATCCGTTTTAAATAAAATAAATATGGCAACACAGAAAGTGGCTTTGGGTAGCAAAGCATATTCATTTCATGATCAGGCTCTTGGTATTACAATTGTAAGAGGAGAGGTTATTGAACTTACATCACGTCAGCTCCAGTCTAAGCACATTAAGAATGCTTTGAACGGTGGTCATCTTCGTTTTGTAAATGAACCTGTAGATAAGTACAGTAAGGATGATCTCGAGAAATTGGATAATAAACTTATTAAAGCTCTCAAGAAAGGTACAACTGTTGAGAAGGTAGCAAAGGATTTCTCACTTGAGGAGGCTAAGCTTTTGGCTAGTCGCCACGAGATTGAAGTAGAAGCTTCAGATACTACAAATACTATCATTTCTGCTATTGCAGAAACACTTGATGAAAAGTAAAAATATAAGATATGAATGTAGCCTTTGTATATGTCACTAAAGGTCTACAAGTTTCATTCCGTATTATCAGTAAAGTCCCAGCTGGTGTAACAACTAGTTGGGACTTTGGGGATTCTAAGGGGAGTAGTTCTAACGATCGTTCTCCTTCCTATACCTATGAGACTGCAGGTTTTTATACAGTAACCTTGAGAGTGACAAAGGATGAAGAAACTATTGAGCAATCTCAATTAGTTATGGTTAGTGAGGATGAAAGTATAACTACTCATCTCTCAGATAGTATTTATAATCTCATCGATAATTATATACCACCAGAACTTGGTAATATAACGATGGATCAAAAGGTAACTTATATTACTAAATGGCAATTGTATTTAGGTCCTCTAGTAAATCATGAGATACTTCCCGATAAATATCAAGATGAACTTGCTTATGAAGGACTAGAAAATCAATTGGTAATGGAATTGGCAGCTTGGGAATATCTTAATGTTCAGCTTACTGCTTTATTAGCCAAGACCAATGATTTCTTCTCTAAATTCCAAAGTCAATCAGGAACTTCAGAAGAAGATTCAGAAGATCCTAATACTAGAATTAAGAGTATCACTACTGGTCCAACAGAAGTAGAATATTATGATAAGTTCTCAGATTCTATAGCTTCATGGTGGAAATATTACATGCAAGCTTTACAACCAGGTGGTATAATTGATGAACTTAGAATTAACCTATGTACTCTTGCTCAACGTTTAGAGATATATTTACCTTTCTGTGATAAGGTACGTACATCAGTAGTTCCTAAGGTAGTAAATCGTAGGAAAGCTGGTCCTCTTGGTGGACCAAATCCTATTGCTCCTTTGAACACAGGTAATCTTTAAACATTAAGCTTATGGGTCTTTCTTCTAAATATTTATCAAATAAGGCTTGGGAACGATATAAGAATATCATAAAGAACTTTATGGATAAAGATGCTGGTAGGCAAGTTATAACTTGGAAAAGGCACATTGATCAGATAGGAGCTTTTGGTGAGGATGATGGTAATCAATACCTAGATGTTCAACTAGAAGCTCTATGTTATTACAATGTATTCAGAAACTGGCCTATTAATAAACCTACTACTTCTGGAGAGTTAGATGATGAGAATCTTACTATCTATGTGACTAAACGTCAGATAGATAGTTTAGGTTATATCAATTCTGATGGTTATTGGCAATTTAATTGGTCAGAAGATAGGTTCGTTATTAACGGGATAGTCTATAAACCTTCAGGAGATACTCAAGTAGCTCAAGCCAAAGATGAAGCTTTATGTTTTATCGTTATCCTAAAACGTGATAGAGATACTAAATTTTAATTTTAAATTTTTTATTATGTATAACAGTAAGTATTATACTTGTGAACAGATAGATCAGCGATTGTTAGAGGGTTATTATGATGATGCTGTAGCTGCTGGTTATACTGGTTCTAAAGCTCAATATTTAGCTGGGTTATTAAGAGCTATCAATTATTCTGCTAATCCAACTTTAACAGCAGATAAAGTAGTATATAATCCAGCTATAAGTGGTTTAACGTCTAAAAATGTTCAAGGTGCGGTTGATGAAGTTAGTAGTATAGGTCACTTCTCAAAAAGAGGAGGGATTGTTAATATATCAACAAACTATAATTCTACAAACACTGCTGAAGTATTAACTTTAAAACAAGCTATCAATAAAGTGCCTTCAAGTGATAGAGTCTTAGGTTTTCAAGGAAAATTTTTATCAGAAAGTGGCTGGAAAACATATCAGTTTGCTGGAACTACAATAAGCGATTGGAATAATACTGATTATTGGTACACTGAATCAGTTAATGATGTAATTGCATCCACTGAATCAGGTATTTTGAAAATAAATACTAATGAAGGTTATATACAAATATCAGGGTATATATTGAGTGATTTTTCAGCAACTAATATTCCTTCACAGAAAATTGCATTTAACTTTGATAGTACTGTACATGAGTTTTATACTATATACTTAGATTACAGTAATAATCTAAGAGTTGTTAGATTTGTAGGTGCAGATACAGGTGAGGTAAAAAAGATAATATGTAGATTTAATACTACTAAAACTGGAAAGATTGCTATAGATTATTCTATAGTACCAACCATAGATATAAATGGCACTATTGTGTCAATATTTGATTATTCGTTGAATAATGTATTAGATTCTAATAGTAATACATTAAACAATTTAGTACTATATAAAAGCTATGAGTATAACTATATTAACTATGCTGGAGTAATCAAAGAATGTACTGATTTTTTCCATGTGACCAACCTAATTAAGGTTACACCGTCTCTAAAAATAATGCAAGCATGTGCTCCAAATATTGATGGTATAGTTGGAGTAAAATATAATAAAAATTTTACTCAAATAGGGTTAATTAAAAAGTCCACTTCTGAGTTAGTATCAGATAATGGTGCTTACTATTTTGACCTTGTATATGAAGATTATTCTGATGCTGAGTATATCATACTCAATGTAGATGATAGAGCACATTTCAATATATCAAATTTCGTAATGTTGGACTATGATTACTTAATCAGAACACAAAAGTACTCATATTTTAATGAGCCTTCTAACACAATTGAAGGTGCAGGAAAATATAGTTATCTTTATATAGATTCCGATTATAATCAATTTACAATTGGTTTGCAAGATTGCGTTAAATTGGCTATTAACAGCAATAAGAACATTGCTGACCAAAAGATTACAATCAGTAAAAGAGAAGATGTACATATTGAGTATTATATTGCTTATTTAGATGAAAAATTGACTCTACATTGCACTGCCTTTAATAATAGCATTACTGATAATGCTATTATTATAGCAAGATTCACTGTTAAGAAAAGTGGTGAAGTTAATATATCATATTCAAGATGTCCTATTACTATAGTTAATGGAAGTAGAATTAGAATAATTGGATCAGATAATAGTGACATTTATGAATCTGGGTATAATTATATTGGTGAAGAAGAAGTGCTTCCTTTTACTAATAGTTACAAAGTAAGTAAGCTTCTATATGTAACCAAAGATATTAAAATTACTCATGCCTGTCAAGCAAACTCAAATGTATGTGCTGCATTATTGTATGATGAAAATTTGAATAAGATAGGAGAAGTAAAATCTACTGTTGAATCCCCTGTCTCATCTACTGAATTTATTGTGGATATATCTTATGATAATGTAAAGGATGCAAGCTATATAAGATTTTGTACAAACTATGATAAGTATCCATCAGCAATTTACAATGCTGAGGTTGTAAGCCAGTTCCATATTGATAATATTAATAAGAGGGCAAAAGTATTATCACATAATATCTACATGGAGGAGGATACAAAAGAGTTTAAATTAACTCCTGAATATCCTGATAAGTTATACACGAAATATGATGTTTTTCAAAGAGAGGTTACTGCTGTTAATGTATTACTAAATAAAAGAGTGGATACTGATATTTTACTATTCAATAATATAACAAATTCTGATACTGTAATACAAACTATCAAGGGCAGTACCATAAATGCTGGTAAATATAATCTTATCATTCTTGATAAACCAATCTATATTAGAGCTAATCAATATATAGGATTTTCAAGAAATGTTTCTTGGATTGCCAATCCACATAATAATGTAGGTGGTTCTGTTATTGCAAGTACTAGAAATCCTGGAACTATTGAACAGCAGAAAACTGTTGTTTTCTGCTATGGGCTATACTACAATAATCCTAATACTAACCTTATTAGAAAATCCATTTCTGTAATGGGTGATAGTATATCTACTGACAATTATGTTACCAACCCAGAAAAAGTGTACTGGAAGAGACTAAGTAACACTTGTGATTTAAAAAGAATAGGAAAATCTATTCAAGGTGGAACTTGTATAATGACAGGATTGAGATCGAACCATGATGTACCTTTTACAAGTCAGACAAGGTGGAGTAATTTATTTAGCAATGGTGCTACTGGTGACTCTCCAGACATCATACTTATTTTTGGCGGTGTAAATGATTTTGGCACTACTCCTGCTGATGGTGACGTCTTTCTAAAGTATGCTGAATTAGGTACTATGAGTGATATTGGAAGTGATGACCCAAGTTTAAGTTTCTATGCAGCATACTCATATTTATTGAGAAAGCTTATTGAAACATATCCTAATGTGCAAATTATATGTTGTACGCCTATTAAGATGTGGGCTTATGAAGGCAGATTAACATCATACTATCCATTAACAAATATACATGGATTGAAAATGGAAGATTTTGTGCAAGCAATTAAAGATTGTGCTAGAACTTATGGAGCACAGGTTGTTGATTTGTTTAATGATTATCCTGCTAATCAGACTAATTACCTATCATATTATAAGGATGTTTACCATCCAAAAGAAGAAGGATATGCTGTTATAGAAGAATTAATTCTCAATGCTATCAAGAATAGATTATAGGGGATAGTTATGACTATGTAAATAAATCACTTATACAAGAGTATAAGTGATTTATTTTATGTATATTTGCACCCTGTTAGAGTATATACTTATGATAAAGAAATATATAAGAATTGGGATAGTCATTTTAATAAGCTTGCTTGCTGTAAGTACATATACATTGTACAACAGAAACCAAGATATTAAAGAGGAAATATCAGTATCAATGTCTAATCAAAAGGCATTCATAGCTGAGAACTTTTCGCTAAAAGAAGAGAATAGAGTATTCAAGTTCACTGTAGAGCAACTTAACTATTACAATGACTCTATCCTGCAAAAGATGAATGAGGTCAGAAAGGAGTTAAATATATGAGCATAACTTGGTTTATGAAGAGCCAAAGTATTGGGAGTAAACAATATAGATAAAGAAGAATGGTGAGTCAAAAGATTCGTCCCACCTCTTTCAAACTGTAAATTGTCAACGTTTTAAATTAAAAATAATAATATATGAAGAAGAAACAATTACATGAAGCACAGCCAGTGCTTCATACTAAATTATCTTCTGCAAGGGACAATCCATTGCTTATGGATAACTACGTTGTGAAAGCCTTGCGCACGGTTCTTTCGAATTTCAAGGAATCTGGCGAGCTTTATGATGCCTACAAGGAGCAAATACATTCTACCATTGAAAGTGACAATCCTTGGATATGTATGTTGATGAAATCGCTTGGCGATGATACCTCAATAAAAGAGAGCATGACAGATAAAGCCATTGAAGAGATGGTAAACTCTATGTTAGGAGAATAGTTCAGCTTACATTGATATTCTCTAGTAATTATGTTAAGGTAAAAATTTTCTATTATTAATAAGAGGAAATTCAAGTAAATAAACATAAAATTTTAGGCGTATGGCTAACAATAAACAAAAGGAACTGAACAAGATCATAGAGAATTGTATCAGTTGTTGTATTACTCAAGAAGGTACAAATCAGGTAGTTAAAGAAAAGGTCTTAGGTAAAGCTAGATCTATAAACATTGTTATGACCAGATGCGTTTGTGTTAACCAGCATGAATAAGCTGGTTATAACATTTGTACAATTGCTGAAGCTTTACACAAAACTCCAACCTCAATAAGGAAAATTAAAAGAGTTTCACCAGTCTTTGAAAAGTTCTCTAAAGCTTATCAGATAGCTTTAAATGAAGCTACAATATTAAATCAATCTAAAGGCTAAGTAACTCTTTACTTTAGAAGTTATTAATTCTCTCATAACTTAGGAAAAACATCTTAATTGTAGTTATCAAGTTTGGTAGTACTGGGCACTATGTTATTATATAAAGGATAATAACTGCGCAGTAATCCTTTAAGAGATCATTCACTTATTGTTTAATTTCTAAGGTTTACTATTATGGAAGAGAATAGAGTAACAGAGAAGGTCTATTGTTATGATCACCCTAGTGCTTATAATCATGACAATTCTGCTATGTTAGCAGCTCTCTTAAACAAGAACGATAATCCTCTCGAAGCAGCCGCTCTTATGAATGGTGGTATGGTAGGTTAGTGGAATAACCCTTTCATCTATTTGGTATGGATGATGTTTGCACAGAGAATGTGGGGTAATGGCTGGGATAACAATGGTCAGAATGCTCAGAACATTGAACTTCAGAATCAGATTCAGTCACTTAGATCACAGATCTCTGATAACCAGAATTCTAATTTGGTTATGGATGCTATCAAGGGTAATGCTGCTGCTATCAACCAGTTAGCTTCTAATATGAACTGTGACTTCAATACTTTGAACTCTGCTATCTGCGATGTACGTGGTGGTATCGATAAGCTTAGTGGTCAGGTAGGATTCTCATCTGAACGAGTAATCAATTCTATCGTTACTGGTAATCTCCAGTTGACTCAGGCTCTTAAGGACTGCTGCTGCCAGACTCAACAGAACATCATTAAGATGGGTTATGATAACCAGCTAGGTCAGAAGGATATCATTAATCAGATGCAGCAAGGATTCAGTTACACTAATGCTGGACTAGAACGAGGCTTCTCAAATATGGGTAATCTTATCCAGAGCGTAGCTTGCGATCTTAAGACCAATGCAAACTGTAACACTCAGCGTATCATAGATACAATTACAGCTAATCGTTATGCAGATCTCCAGGAGAGATTAGAAGATGCCAAACGTAGGGAGCAGACTACATCAATCGTAGCTCAGCTTAAGACTACAACTCCAACGACATAGCATTATATAAATTATTAGCCCAGTAGAGAGGAATAAAACTTTCTAACTGGGCTATTTTTGTTTAACTTCTAGAATATAAAGATATGACCTTTAAAGATATTAAGACTAATAATACAGTATTTATTCTTGATAAGAATAATCTGAAAGTTATACAAGCTAAGGTAATCAATGCTTCTCAGCCGAAGATAGATATGTCTAAACCTAACAGCTGTATGTCAGGTACTACTTTAATAGTAGATATTGATCTCAACATAGAAGGTAAGACAGTATCATATTCTATCCCAGAGAACTTGGATATTACATATACAAATACTGGTTTAGTATTAGCTACAGATCCTAATAAATTGATCAATGAGGTGAACATCTTACACCAAGAAGCTAAGGATCAACTGGCTAAGAAGGAGTATTATGAGAATATAATAAATAAGACTCCAGATCTCCTGGCTGAATTAAATCCTCAACTTAAAGAGAAACAGGAAACTGATAGGAGATTAAATTTAATGGAGTCTTCTATGTCAACTATGCAGTCTGATATTTCCAAGATAACTTCAATCGTGGAAAAGTTAGCAAATCAATTAGGATAATAAATTATGAATACATACGAGATCATTAATACTTATTTTAAAGGGAAAGATCCAGAACCTTTATTAAGAGTTCTAAAGAAAGTAGCTATGGCAGTTAATAAATTGCCAGAAGAAGATCAAGAGCAACTTGCTAAAGATATTTATTATGCTTTGAATGGTGGTCACTATGATGAATGCTTTGCTAAAATGGCAGTAAGTAAGATGTACTATACTGAGGATAAAGAAAAGCATTATGCTCCATACTGGATGAGTTCAGAGATAGAAAGTATTTGGAACAAGGTTAAGAGTGAACTAGAAGAATCAGATTACACAATGTGGGACTTCTATGTCACTATGAATATGATCATGTCTGATAACTACAGGCTTCTTGAAGGAAGATACCCTAATTCATCCAAAGATGAGAAGACCAAGATTATCATTGAGGATGCGATTAATTATTTGAATGATGAGGATAACCCGTTTGGTTCAGAGAAGATCTGGGGATATCTTAATGCAAAATTATAAACAATAAAGCTATGTCAGAGGAAACAAAATGTTACTTTGTATCAGCAGAAAGACCAGGAGAGCAACTAGATTACCCTCCTGGTTCATTAGTGTAAATTCCCGATGAAAATGGAATGCACTTAGATGATAAGCTGAAGAATGTTAATTTAAATGTTGTAGGTGATGCTATTACCACTGGTGTTGATATAATAAAAAAATAATGTTATGCCAAGTAAGTCGATAAATAAAACTCTAGGTGGTCTAACTGTTAGGATTTATGTAAATAAGGCAGAACAGTTAAAGGCTCAGAGACTATTAAATGAAATGCCAGATATTTATAATAAAGCTTTCGATAGAGCCTCTAGAGAATTTGGTGAACGCCTAGTAAAGTTAACAAAGAAGTGCTTAGCAATAGGACAACCACCACCAAATGTTGGAGTAAGTTGGCCACCTCATAGTCCATCAACTATACATGACTTAGGTGCTCATCCTCTCTTACATTTGACTGGTACCTATATGAATGCTATTGGCCTCCAGAGAGCTAAAGGTAGAACTTGGGTAGGTCTTAACTATAACAGACAAGGAGGATCTCGTAATGCTTATGGCAGATCTACTACTGGTCAGGCCAGAGTAAACCAGGATCCTCAGTCTAAGTTAACTCTTAATCAGATTGCCATAATAAATGAGTTTGGTACCAAAGATGGTAAAATACCTGCTAGACCTTTATGGCAACCTGCCTGGAAATCTCTTGGTGGAAACAAGGCTTATCAAGCACTATTAAAAGAGTATATTAAAAAAGGTTTAAAACAATATATGTAATATGGCAAAGTTTTCAATAGAAGGAATTTCGTCAGGTACTGGTTCAGGAGTTTTAAGTATTAAACCTAATATTAATAATGATCCTAACAGTATACATAGAGGGGTATTAAAAATATACCAAGTAACTGAAGGTGAAAAAGGTACTAAGGTTAAAACTCTTAAGAAAACCATAAACCTGACACAAAATAAGAAAAGTAGTTCTGGAGGTGGAAGTGGTGGAGGTGATACTCCAACTTCTTCTAAGATATACAATATAGAGATTTACAATAATAAGAATTTCTACATCGTAGCTTCAGCACCCAATGGTACTAAAACTTATAGTGTAACATTGGTAGGTAACACTGATTCAGAACGAATTAATTGTAGATGTTATTCAGTAGAGATGGATCCTAATACTGGTATATTAGATGTATCTTCTAAGACTAAGGTTAATATGACCATAGAAAGTTCAGATCCAAATATTACGTTCGATACCAGTAAGATGGAAGATTCTTCTGTAGCTTTAGCAGATAGTTACTTTACTATAAAGTCCGATACTAATGAAATTAGAACTGCTACAGTTACTATATATCCATCTGATATGGTAGGTAAGAAAGATGAATACTCAATAACAATATTATTAAGGCTTCAAGCTAGTAGTTAATTATGGTAACAAGTCAACAAATAATAGAGAGATCATTATACGTGGCTCTCTTAAGAGTAGCTCTATCAATAGGTAGAACTATTAACCCAGAGGATTACTTACCAGTTAGTACAGAGAATCAGAAAAGGCAAGAAGAAGATATAAAAAAGCTAGGTAAGAATTATATTGCTATATATGGTGTTGGTAATAATCAAGCTAGAGGTGTAAAGATTTTACCTAGAATTACTATTGAGTTAACTGGTTATTACCCAGGTGATGTAGGTGTAGAGCAGTTCATGATTGGTAATAAAGAAGAGAATGAACAGTATGCTTTATATGAACAACCTTGGGAAGTGAAGGATTCTATCTTCGATATTCATCTGGTAGCTGGTAATGCAAATGATATGAGAGTATTACATCAGATAATGTATACTGCTTTACCTGCTAGAGGTTATATAAAACCTTTCACATTCAGTACAATAAAAGAATATCTAGAGAATCCTGGACTTGAAAAGACTGGTAACTTGTTTCTTAATATTGGTAATTACTATGACCACAACGATACAGATCATGGTATACTTGAAAAGGTATATACATATAACTGTGTTGATGGTCTTCTGGAGCAGGTTAAACAAGATCCAGATATTTCACCAATTAAGGAGATTAAAACCGATCTTATACCAGATGGTACTAATGGTATCTCTTTCACTGGTAATACTTAAGAACAATACTCCTCGGTATATAATAAATTCGAATAATTAAATTAAAACATAACAGTATGTCAAATTCTCCGATTTTAAAGGTCAATCTGAAGAATAATAATGTAGAATCTACGGTACCTCTTAACGGTGTATCTGTTGTATTGGCCCGTACTACAAAAGGTCCTCAGAATGATCCTTCTACTTTGATTAGTTCACTTAGTCAATTTAGTAAGGTTTATGGTAAGGAGATAGTACCAGATGGGTCTATTTCTAATATAGAAAAGGCTTTAGCTGGTGGTTCTACTCTCCGAATAGTTCGTGTACAAGGTAGTGATGCTACCAAAGGTTTGGTTGGTACTAAAGACAAAGACCTATTCTCTATTCAGGTAGGTTCTATTAAAATTGGATTTGGTCTCCAGACTAAGTATAAAGGCGATAGTATTGGTAGTGGTTCTACTTATGCCTTCCAGGCTGCTATTAACGGTAGTAGTGTAGTATATAAGGTAGTAGATGCAGATGGTAATACAATCCTTGATTCTGGTACAATGTTTACCTTTAAATCTAAGGATGATAACAATGCTGCAGTATTTGATTACTTGGCTTTGAGTAACTTCTTCCAGAGTAATCCATACTTTGAACCAATTATTACAACACCTAATGGTCAGATTACTTCTATTGAAGGTATGATTGATTGGCTTGGTACAGTGGATGGTTCTAACCAGACTATTACTGTACAGTTTAATAGTGCTGAATTGACTACCACCTATACTTCAGTAAATGGTACACCTGGTAATCAAGGTACAACTCCAACTCTCCAGGATTGGAAAACAGCATTTGAATCTATATTGGATTTCAATGATATGTATCAGGTAATTGCTTCACACATTCATCAGCACTTACCTACAGATTCAATTGAGTTCCACTCATTTGTAAAGACTTATGCTGATAAGCTTCAGGAGTGGATCTATTATATTGAATGCCCTAAGATAAATGATACTAAAGCTAAGATGATTGCTTGGATGAATACTACTCTTGCTGCAGTAGGTCATTCAATGTTCATCGCTTATTTTGGAGCTGGTATAAAGTATTATAATAATGCTGGTATTCTTAAGGACTGCGATGTACTTGGATCTGTAATTGGTTTGGGTGATGCTTCTGCAATTAACTATGGTCCTTATAAATCCTTTGCTGGTATGAATCGTGGTACATTGCCAGATGCACTTGGTCCTGTATCTCCAAACTATGGTTCACCTTCAAGATATGATGATATCAACGATTTGGCTCATAGCTATTTGAATCTTATCGTTGTAAAAGATACTAAGTCTTCTGGTAAGGTTGCTATGCTCTGGCACAACTTTACTTCTCAGGTAAAACAGGATTCATTCAGATTCATTAGTAATGTTCGACTTGTTCTTTATATGAAGAAACAGTTTAGACCTATTATTGAATCGTACTTTGAGGAACCTAATATCTGGGGTTCTTGGAAGAGACTTTATTTGGAAGCTAAACCTATAATTGATGATTTGGTAACCAATGAAGCTATCACTGATCCAAATTGGATGGGTGATCAGGATGCTACCTCTTGGTCTGATCTTCAGATTAATAATGAGGCAGATGCTCGTCAAGGTAAGTATCATGCTCAGTTTAAGTTTAAGGATGTAGCTACTATGCAAGAGATTACTCTTGACTTGGTAATTGATCAAGCTTCTAAGGAAAGCTCGGTTTCAATTAGTAATTAAAATTTAAACACATAAAATTATGGCAACAGCAAAAGTTAGAAATCCTAGAAAGAAGTTTCTATACTCTATTACATTTGCCAAACACCCTATCAATTCATATCTGGCTCAGAAGGTAAATCTCCCAGATGTAGAGGTAGAGGAAACTACTCATGGTGATATTAATAGAGATGTAAAAACTGCTGGTCGTGTTAAGGTAGGAGATTTGGTAATAGAGAAACTCTGTACCACTTCTGGTTCAGATACTTGGGCTCATGATTGGTTAGCTGCCTGCCAGGATATGCTGGTAGGTGGAGGTTTAGTACCTTCACAATATTGGGAAACCGTAATCGTTAATGAGTTGGCAGAGGATGGTAAATCAATCCTCAATACTCATGTTTATGATGAGGTTTGGCCTAAGAAAATTACTGGACTTGAGTTAGATAGAACAAGTTCTGATAACACTATAGAGCACGTTGAGTTCTCTGTAGGTACTGCAGAATCTTTGTAATCTTAGTCATTTTATTTTAGGCGGTGGGGGTAGTACTTTAATAAGTTCTATCCCCTTTTTAGATTATAAACATTTAATACACAATAACAATGGAACAGATTAGAACAAAAACTTTTGTAGCACCATCTGGTAAGTACTACACAATTCGTGAACAGAATGGTGAGGATGAAGAAATCCTTTCAAATGAGGCAGATGCTAAGAATCTTATGAACATCACCAAGTTCATAGCTGGTATAGTAACAGAAACTGATTTTACAGAATCTGGTAAGCTTACAATCAAAGATGCTTTGGATATGCCTTTACTGGATCGTATGGCAGTTATCTTCCAGTCAAGAATTTTTTCACTTGGTGATACAGTTAACTTTGAATATGATTGGGGTGAGGAAAATGGCAAGGTTATTTATGAACAAGATCTCAAAGAGTTTCTCTTTGATGATTATTCCCAGGTTCCTTCTAATGAAGAACTAGAAGCAAAACCAGATGCTATTCCATATTACCCAAATATGAAGCAGTTAAAAGATAATGACTTGCAATTAACCTCAGGTAAACTTATTCGTTGGGATTACTTGGATGGTAACGGAGAAATAATGTTACTTAACCTTACTCCAAAACAGAGAACAAGGAATTCAAAACTTCTTGCTAGAAACCTTAGACTTTTGGTTGATGGTAATTGGGATAAGGTTACTAACTTCAGTTTATTCTCAGTAAAGGATATGGCTGAAATGAGAAAAGGTATTCTCTCTATGGATCCAGAATTTTTAGGAACTACAGATATCACTAACCCAGATACTGATCAGGTAATACAATATCCTATTATGATGGCTCCTACTTTTTTCTACCTGACGGAAGCGTAAATAATGGTTCATTAGTAGACCTATATGTATATATAACAAGAGCTGAAGTACACTTAGATTACTTCAGCTTTTTGCGTCTTCCGTATAGAACTAGAAAACAATTTAGAGAATTAGCTGAAAGGTATTATGAAACATTAAAACGTAAATTAAAATAATGGCATTCACTGGTACTAATAGTATGGTCCAAGTGGGTGTATCTATGGTACTCCAGGATAGATTCACTCAAGAGGCCGGAAAGATCTCAGGTTCCTTCAAAGGAATGATGAATGAGATTAATGATTGGAACCGAGGTATCAATATGGCTATAGGCTATTCATTTGATGCTGGTCGGGCAATGATTGGAGGTATGTATGATGCCTATAAATATTCTGCTGGAGTATCTAAGGAGATTTTACTTGCTGCTAAAATGTCTGGAGCTACTACTCAACAGCAAAATGAAATGTTCAGATTAGCCCAGGAGATTAACTCTAGAAACCCTCTTACGGCTTTAGATATTGCTTCAGGTGAGAAATTTATGGCAATGGCAGGTAATGCTCCTGATCAGATCAAGAAGATGATAGAACCAGCTTCTCAGTTGGCTGCTATCTTTGGTATGAACCTTGGTGGTAAAGGTGGTGTAGCTGACTTGATGACTAATATTATGGCTACATTTAATATACCTGGAACTCAGGCTACTGATGTAGTTGATAAATTAGGTATAGCTACTACCTCTACTAACATGTCACTCAATGACTTGGCAGCAGCTTTCCAATATTCAGGCGCAGAGTTTAGAAATGCTAAGATGGATATGGGAACTGCCGCTGCAGCTATTGGTGTACTTGGAGACCAAGGTATTCAGGCTAGTTCTGCTGGTACTGCTTTGGCTAATATGTATAGATACTTAACCTTATCTATCACTGGTCAAAGAAAGAAAGGTTATGAAGCTTTAAAAGCTATTGGTATTGAACCTAAGTCTTTGCTCGATGCAAAGGGTAATCTTAAGGATATCTCTACTTTGGTAAAGACTATAGGTGATCACCTTGGTAAAGATGCTTCAACTCAAAAGGCTACTTCATTCTTTTATAATGCAGTAGGTGTAAGAGGTTCTAGAGCTCTCTCTGGTTTGCTACAGGATTATTGGACTGGTAGAAATAAATTGGAGACTGTAATTGCAAAATACAATGATCCAAAGAATGCAGACTGGACTAATAAGGCTATGCAGGATTATATGAAGAGTCCTCAAGGTAGGATTGATGCTCTTACTTCATCATTCGAAAACTTAAAGGTATCTGCTGGAGCTGCTCTTGCTGATGTATTCAATCCAATTCTTAAAGGTATTACTACTATATCTAATGTAGTAAATCAGATTACTAATACTGGCTTTGGTGGTTGGGTAATTAGAGTTGGTTCTATGTCAGTAATGATATTCACTGCTATACAAGGCTTTAGAATGATTTACATGACTACAAGAATGATCACTACTACATTCCAGCAACAGAATGCTCAACAGACTCAGCAACAGGCTAAGTTAGTTGGTATGAATGCTGTATATACTCAGATGGAAGCTCATCTTAGAACTATGGTAGCTTTACAGATGCAGTTAACTGGTATGCAAATGGCTCCTGGTACTAGAATGACTTTACCTATGGGAGGTACTCTTGGTAAATCTAAAAGTGGCAATGTAACGGTGGGAGTTCCTACTTCTATTTCACCTAATGGTAGAATTACTCCAGGTGGCTATGCTAATGCTATTAGTACTGCCGCAGGAGCAGCTGCTGGTGCTGCAGCAGGAGCCGCTGGAAGAGCCGCTGCTGGAGCAACTGTTGGTGTAGGTAGTAGGATTCTTGGTTTCTTAGGTGGACCTTGGGGAATTGGTTTATCTATAGGTATACCTATTATAGTGGATCTCTTAGGTAAATGGTTTAATAAAGATCAAGAGGAAAATGATGAAGCTGCTAAACGTCAGGAAGATCTGATGCAGATGCAAAACCTTATACAACAGAATATGGCTGGTAACATAACTAACGCTGTAAGAGAAGGTGTTATCCAAGGTAATTCACAAAGTCCTCAGAGACTTACAATTGACTATAATGGTACAGTTAACCCAGGAGCTATGCCTTCTTTTAATAATGATACTGATTTTAATTTCACTCTGGTTAATTAAAGCTTATGGCAAACTGGATATCAAAACAAAAAGGAAAGGTCTTATCTGGTTATAACAAGTTGTTAGACCATAAGACTGTAAATGATGTACCTACTTCAGAAGTAAATAAACTTTGGAGAGGTATGATATTGATTAATAGAGTTACTTCTAAATTACCTAAGGATAGTCCAGAGGGTAAAATGTATACGCCTAATCAACCTGTTGGTAAAGGTTTTAGCTTAAGAAATCCACAAAAGAATCCTAAGCTTAATGAGGAAACCAAAAGGAAGTGGGAGAATATATTAGCTAATGGTGGTACTAATGATTTAGGTTTACCATTAGATGATCCTATTGTAGTTGATGTATCAAAAGGTAAGAAACCTACCAATTCTCTACAAAAACATCAAGAGCTTCAAAGTTATAACAAAGGTAGAAACCAAGTAATTATCTATAATCTTACTAGTAACGGTTCTTACTCTTATCTGGTATTACAGAATAGACCTCCTGAATTAGAGTTTAAAGGTGAAACTTCTTGGGCTTCAATACATAGTATGGGACGTAATAATCCTATGTACCATTATACTGGAGCAGAAGATACCTTACAATTCAATATTTCTTGGTTCTGTTCTGATCCAGATAACCCAGCAGAAGTAATCAATAAATGTAGGTTATTAGAATCTTGGTCTAAGGCTAATGGTTATCTAGCTGCTCCTCCTATTCTTAAGATACAGTGGGGAGCTTCTGGTATATTTGATAACCATAAGTACATCTTAGCTTCAGCTACATATACTCTCAAGAATTTCCAAAATGGTCATATAGATCGTAGGTCTAAGAATCCTACTTTTGTAGATACCAAATTGTTCCCTATGGTAGCAACACAGGAACTTATCTTCAAAAGGGTTTCAGATCATAACATTGGATATGGTGATATTATTGATAGTGAATCAATGGATAAAACGAAAGGAGTAGGCAAATGATGAAAGATTATCAAGTAGGCTCTAGTCCATACGATAATGCTATAATAAATGAATATGATGATGGTACAGATCCAACTTTGGATTTAGATGATCTAGAGTTATCAACACCAGAATCTACTATTATTCATACAGTATTAGATGGACAGACTCTTCAAAATATAGCTTATCAGTATTATAAGGATTCTGGTTTATGGTATATTATTGCTCTAGCTAATAATATCCAAAATCCTTTTTCTGATGAACTACATGCTGGTCAACAATTAATGATTCCAAATTATGGTAGCTAAGGTTAAACAAATAAAGAAACAAGAAAGTAAGTCTGATCCTTCTATCTTAATGGAAGGAACTGCTACTCCTTATCTAGCTATATTCTCAGAAGATGGGGTACCTGTTATGAACCAATTAACGGGTATCCCTCTTGGGGCGTATATAAGCCAATTCCAATATAAGTTTGATGAGGAACATGAAAATGAGAGTACACTTAATTTTGATGTAGGTAATCCAGATATAGTAGATCAAGATGATTTACAAACGAATAAAACTATTTGGCTTCAGTGGGGTTACATATATCCTGATGGTAGTAGTGTTTGCAATAAACCAAAAGCTATTAAGGTTAAAGATTTTAATTGTACCTTCGATGATACTGGTACTCATGTAGCACTTAAGTGTATAGATGGTACTGGTGATATACGTTTAGCTTTACCTTTAAAAGCTGGCGGAGATCCTAAAGAATCCATGTCTAGTTTCTTAGATAATGGTTGTGAAATAGATATAGGTGTAATCATAGAAAAATTTGAGTGATATGAATACAACAATTATAAGTAACCCAGTATTTCAATCTATCCAGTCTGGTGAAGGTTATGAATCCCATACTGGTACTATTCTGTATGCTAATAAGTATGCAGGAGTATCACAAGTAGATATGCCTGATGATATTAAAAAGATTTTGGATAGTGATATTGGTTCAGTTGGTACTAACCCTATAGTACAACTTAAAAATAAACTAGCTGCTTTACCTAATGGTCCTTGGTATATAGATTGTAGAAATGGTATACTCTATATACACAATCGTAAGTTTAATGAGGATACCGTACATGATTATGTTTATCAATCAGAGAATGGAGAAGTCCTAAGTTTAACCTTCGAAACTCAACGTAGAACAAAATCATTAGGCCATTCAACTGGTGGTGGAATAGACCCTTTCTCTAAGGATATAGTTGGAATTAACTCAAATGTTAAATCTCCAACTCCTGGTCCAGGAGAAAAAAATAGGAAACCAATGAAGTCTCATATAAATGTAGTAGCTGCCATAGATGCAACTAGAGTAATAAACTCTAATGCTAATACTACTAGAACTCAGATGGAGTTTAGAGAAAGATCCAAAGGTTATCATAAAAAGAAGGCTGCTCAGAGAAATGAAACTGAATCTAGGTATCAGGCTTATAAAAAAGGTAATACTATAAATAGGCAGTTCACCAAATCAGTAAACAGTTCTAGTAATGCCAGAAAAGATAAATGGGCAAGAAATATTTATTCTAAATTGGATGCAGTAGATAGAGTAGATTTATCTAATAAAGCAGTAGCGGCTTGGAAGAAATCACATAATAGAAACTCTGTACTTAAATTGGTTAGAGAGTATTTTGGTTATGGTAAACATATGATTATTAGTCCTATTTGGAAAGAGCAATGGGTAGACCCTACTACCTATACCGGTAATAACACATTTCAAGGTAGAGGTTCTAGCTTCTTGGATAATGGTAAAAGTTACTATGATCAGAAGAATCTTAATGAACACTTATCTTACATGAAGAATGATCCTAAAATTAAGATCTTAAGTAATGTAACAGTATCTAATCCTGATCCTACTGGTAGACCATATAAACATTATAGGATCAAGGTATTTAGATTGACATATACTAGGGGTTTAGTAGATTCTTCTCAAATAGTAACAGACTGGTTAATCAGGTTGAGGAATCCAAATTATACTTCTAATAACTCTTCTGGTAACAGTGTATCAGTTTCTAATGGTGGAGGTATTAGTAGTTATGCTCCAGGTTTAGTTGGTAATACTGGTAGAACTGTAACTGAAAAGAAACTAGTAGTTACTATGAGAGTAATAGGAAGACCATCATTGGAATCTTCTCAGATTATACATATCTCAAATGTAGGCAAGAAATGGTCTGGTGATTATTATATAAAAACATGTTCACATGATATGTCTCCAGATATTGGGTATACTTGTACACTTGAATTAAATAAGAATGGTGAGAAGGCTGAAGTAGAATCAACAACTACTAAGCTATCTACTACTAAGGTAGTAAGTGACCTATCTTCTTCAAGTGATAATAAGTACAATAAATCTCGTATGTCTAATAATACTTCTTCATCTAACAAAGATGATAAGTCTTATAAGAGAGAATATTATTCTACTAGTAAGGTAACAACTTCTTTATCAAAGAAGGAATATAGAACTAAAAATGCAAGAGATAAATGATAAATACTAAGGAATTATTGATGGAAAGAGGAATAGAGGCTTTAGGTAGATTCTATTCCTTTTATAGAGGTATGGTTGTAGAGAATGAAGATCCTAATCATATGAATTCTTTACAGGTTGCTATACCAGAAATCCAAGGAGGTATTATCTTATGGGCTTTACCATTCGGACAACATGGTGGTTCAAAGACTGGGTTTAAATATTTGGCCCCAGAAATAGGAGATACTGTTTATGTGATGTTCGAATATGGTAATCCATCTAAACCTCTTTGGACCTATCATGGTTTTGGATTAGATCAGATACCAGAGGAGTTAGATGGGCCTAATAAGATGGGTCTAATTACTCCTAATGGTAATTTATTAGTTCTAGATGATTCATCAGGAGAACTTAATATATTTACTAATGGTAATATCACTATACAATCAGATAAGGTGATACAGTTTAATACTGGTTCTAATGAAGGTATGGTAAATATCAATGGTATAACTGAAAAGTTAAATCAAACCATATCAGAATTGGAATCCCTTAGATCAGCCTTTAACTCTCATATACATGGGGGAGTTCAGACTGGTGGTGGAATTTCTACTGTACCTTTACAGCCAGTTACTAAAGCCTTTAGTAAATATAACAAGAATGATTATGAAGATAAAAAGTGTATTCATTGATTATGGAAGATAATTTATATGAAAAGATCGTAGGTAATGGTATGACTTATCCAATTGTACTTGGGACTAATTCAGATAAGAAAACTGGTTGGTATCCTGTACTTGGAAGTACTAAGTTGATTACAGACAATCTAAACTCTTTACTTCAATACAGTATTGGAGAAAGATTTCGACAGGAAGATTTCGGCACAAGGCTTTGGGAATGTATAGAAGAACCTAATACTCAGGCTCAGGCTTTCTTAATTAATACTTTCTTAAAAGAAGCTATTAGCTTATATGAGGATAGAATTAATTATAAAGAAGCAATAATCTCTAGAAGTGGAAATAAACTACACATAGAGATGCACTATACTCTTAAGCAAAGCAATGAGGAAAAATCTTTAGGTATAACATATAACAACTTAACAAATAGTTTATCATGAGCAATATAACTAATCCTTGGTTGGGTACTTATCAAAGATCCTACCAACAAATTAAAAGTAAGTTGATAGAAGGTTTATCAAATATTAAAGATGATAATGGTAAACAGTTAATAACCGATGTATCAGAAGGTAATATATTAATTATAGTAATTTCTATGTTTGCAGCTATAGCTGAGGTATTACATTTCTATATTGATAATGCTGGTAGAGAATCATTCTTACCAACAGCTAGAAAATATTCTTCTGTACTTAAACATGGTAAGCTAGTAGATTACCATGCTAGGTCTGCAATAGCAGCTACCGTTGATGTAACTTTAGTTCGACCTCTAACTAGTTCAAGTAAAGGTAAAGTTATCAGTATACCACAAGGTACTGAGTTTAATGATAATGCAGGTAATACTTGGTTAAGTGCTAAGAATATAACTTGGAATACCAATGTATCAACTTGTAAGGTACCACTTATTCAGCATAAGTATTATGAATTCGAAAACCTATATGGTACACAGATTCCTAACGGAGATCAGATTCAAATATCTTTGGGTACACTTGATGATGGTTTATATGAGGAAGGTACTATGGCTATGGAAATTGGTTCCGAGACTTGGGTACTAGTAAAAACTTTCGCTTATTCAAAACCAACTGATAGGCATTTTATGGTACAAAATACAGAAGAGGATATTCCAGTAATTATCTTTGGTGATGGTACCTTTGGTATGAAACCAGTTCCAGGTTCTATAATAACTGTAGTTAGTTGTTACATTACTAATGGTAGTGATGGTAATGTATCTGCTGGTAGTATTACTGATGTACCTACTATTATTAGCTCAGCTGTATCAGATGCTAAAATTAGTAATGTAAATGCCGCTGGTGGAGGATCTAATTATGAGGATTTCAATATGTTGAAAGAACATATACCTCTTTCAGTAAGAACTCTTGGAGTAGCAGTTACTAAACAAGATTTCATTGATTATGCTATGCAGGTTGATGGAGTTAATAAAGCTAAAATGGAATATGAATGTGGTCGTAAGATGACTATTTATATTTCACCCGATAATGCTGCAGTAGCCTCGTCTGAGTTGTGTAATAGAGTATTAAATCATCTAAAGAAGTTTGTTCCTCTTACTACTTGGCTTAAGGTAAAATCTGCTGGTAAGGCTAAGATTATCCTTGAGATGGATGTAACTGGTAAACCTTCATTCAAAAGTGATGATATCAAGGATCAAGTATTACAGGCTCTATATGATAAGTACTCCCCAGATCATTCTAGTATTGGGGGATCAGTAAGAATTTCAGATATATATGCTCTGATAGATAACCTATCAATGGTGGATTATCTCCATATTACTAAGTTCTACATAGTACCTTGGCCTAAGACTATTGTAGGATCTAAGGATTTGGAGTTCAGTACTTATTCTCTTAACAAGGCTACTGGTAGTACTTCATACTATATTTACTTCGAGAATGCAACTAGTTATACTATCCGATCATTAACTGGAGGTTTTGTAAAGACTTCTATACCAATAACCTCTACAACTATAAATGATACTAAGAATGGAAACCAATTCTCATTATCATTCGTAGATAATCAATATGATAAAGGCTCTAAATATCAATTCACTATTTCAGAACCTAATCTTGATTACAATGATCCTGGTTATAACATCCCGGTATTTGAAGAAGCTAGTCAATTAGTATTAACTGTTAATGAAATTATATAATATGCTAAACTTAAGAAAACTTATAGACATGCTCCCTTACTATTATAAGGGAGCAGATACCTACAAGAATAAAGAAGGTAAAGGTATATTTGAAAGATATTTGGAGATCTTTGGTAATTATTTCGAGGATCAAATAGTAGAAGATACTTCTACCTTACAGGACATACTAGATATAGATTCTTGTGATGAATTGTATCTTAATCACTTGTGGGAATTTCTTGGACAGATGCCATTTGCTCAAGGTCACATTATTGATGTAGATAAGTGGAAAGTATACTTTGATGGTTTAAAATTTAAGGAGGAGAATGTAGCCGATTATCATGGTAAGTTAATGAAAACTTTCCAGGATAGTTTTATATTTCCTAACCTTAATACAGATTATGGAGGTAAAAACTCTAAGGTACATGGAGATGATCAGGATTATGCTGGTAAGGATAGTATTTTTGAAGAGATAAAGGCTTGGAGAGAAGCTTGTATAGTTCCAACTAATTCATCAGAGAACTTTAATCCAGATAATAAAATGGTTAGAGCTCTTCTCAAGTATTCAATATCATTGTTTAAGATTAGAGGTACTTCTACTTTCTTTGAAGTCCTATTTAGGATCTATGGTTTGAATTGTGAAATAGGTCAACCTAAAACCGAAATATTTAATGATGATCCAGATAATGTAGATTACGCTGGTAAAAATAAAGATTATGCAGGTATAGGTTCTCAATCTCATGGTGATAGCCAAGATTATGCAGGTATCGGTCAGGGAATGTATATTAGTAGATATGGTAATTCAAAGTTAGATACTGAGAATTCCAAGTTTGATGATTATACTTTTGATAGATATACTACTTGCAGTAAGTGTGTAACTATTCCAGTAAAGATTACTGGTCATTCATATACTAACATTAGTGGAAAAGGCTTTGAAAGTTTTAGAGTAGCTTGTGAAAATATATTTGATAGATTCTTACCTATAAATGTTAAGGCTGAGATCAATTATGGATTCACTATACCTCAAACTTATACATTGAGTACTTATCTATGGGATGGTATACAGTGGGTATTCTTAAGAGATTCAAATGGTAGTAGTAATAATGAAAACTTAAGAAAGCTTTATCTTCAGGATGGTATAATTACTGATGTAAAAATTAAGGTAAAGGTAAGTAGAACTTATAATAACCGTTCTGATCTGAAGTTTGTGGTAGGGTCTACTATTGGTGGTAAAGAAGTATATGGAGAAAATGAACATAATTCTGAATATGTAATTCATGCACGTAAGGCAACTTCTTATAATATAAGAAGTCTTAATGCTAATAGTAATGGTAATTATGCAAAAGTAACTTTAACAGTTACTAGATTATCTTCTATTAGGTATTATAATATTGGTTACTCAGCTGATACTTTGAATATCTCTGCAGAACATCCTTCTATATCAATCACATTAAGTGGTACAGTATCATTTAATGGAAAGATATTCCCAGTTAATATTCGAAGAATGGACACTGGAGAAATACTTGAAGTTAATAATAGTGGTGATTATATTGGTAATTATACTTTCGTAACTAAGGAGGCTGGTACTTATACTTTCTCATTAGTAGATTATCCTATAAGACAAATAAGTATTACTGTAACTAAAGATCCTGAGGTCTTAACAGTAACAGTAAATCCTACTTCTGATAAGATAACCAAAGATAAGAAAACTGTAAGTACTTTGTTGAATATCGAAGGATCCTATCACCAGGATGATGTAATAGCTATTCAAGCTAAAGCTAATTCAGGTTCATTAACAAATAAACAATTAGAAGACTTATTTGTACAGACTCCAGATAATAGCATACCTAATAATAAGGTAGTAAGTCATACCTATGCTATGGCTTCTATACCTTTATATAAAATTGGTTCAGATGGATATGATTCTAATGAGATTATCTTGAAAGTAAGATTCTGTTGTATAAAAAATCCAATACGTAATACTACTCAATACGTAAGTCACAGAAGATATATTCAAAATAAAGAAGAAGATCAGCCAATAAATACCTTCACTAATTTATTACCAAATATCAAGATGCATGATGGTTATATAAATACCGCTGGTGAAATAGTAGAAGATCCTAATTGGCAGTATTCTGATTGGATTGATGTACAACAGTATGCAGAAGAAGGTACTTCAGTAATTGGAGTTAAAAATAGGTTAGAGTTCTGGCTTGTATGCTCTCCACTTACATGTTATGAGATTAATAATAAGGATATATTATATAACTGTGGAGAGTTCTTTAATACTAATAGATCTGGTTATTTTATCTTTGAGGCTCAAGAAAAAGGTAATCAGGCTACTTTCTTAGTGTCAAGTGAATTGGCTCCAGGAGTTACATACTATTTAAAGCCATCTACTCATAATTTAACTTATCCTTATAATGGTACTAGTGTTAGATTATTAATCACTATTGGTACCAATTTTGATTTTGCTAAAGGTAAACAGTTGGATTCTTCTGGTGTTTTGAATTTTGGTTTTATAATCGATAAGTTCAATGAAAGTACTAAGGAATGGGTACCTACTAAACTTCAAGTATCCTCTAGTGATTCTGGTTGGGTAGTAGATAATAATAATTCCAAGTATACTAAACGATACTCAGTGCAATTTAATAAGGAGGAGGTTGGTTCTGGTACCTTTAGGATTAGATCTTTGGATGAAGCCTATTTACCAGAAGTAATAATCTTATCCAATTATATAAATCCTGAAGACGAGTATCTTTATTTCGAACCTATTAATAGCTTAGATATTGGTTGGTTGGAACCAAGTAATTGGGGAACAGCTGATGTAGGTACTCCTTCTAACAGTCCAGCTAATGCAAAATGGGATTTATTAAAAGGTACACCAAAATTTAAAATCAGAGTTTTAAATCATAAAGGATATGAGTTAAATGATATAGAATTATATTCTGTTCAATTTACAAAAGATAACCCGAATGGTATTGAAACTTTAATTGGTAATACTTATAAACTTAATGATACAGTATCTGATTTAATTAAAGAAGGTACATATCGTTTCAAGGTTAAGGAAGATACAAACATATATTTTGCACAAATAACGTTAGTAAAAAATACAATTTTTAAGATTACTTGTACACCAGTTATAGCTGTTTTAAGTAATGGTTTTGCTGTTACTACAGTTGTTGGTTCATGCAATGATCCTGATGTAAATGATAAAAAGCTACAGGTTAAAAGAGAAGGAGATAAAGTTTGGCATGATTCTCCATACCAATTTGTTGGACATACTACTGGAATCTACAATTTTACGGTTAGAGGTGAAGAGAAAGGTACAGAACCTAAAGCTTCTTTCCAAATCATTGGTTCTACTGATATCCAGGTATCACCTTCTAGCTTATCTTGGGAAGCAGAAGATTATTCTGCTCAATCATTAGATTTGGTAACTGGTAGTTCAACCTCTTGGGAAGCAACAGTAGAAGATTCTTAAATATTGGTAACATGAAAAAAGAAACAAAATTGTATAAGATAATGAATACACCATTTTCAATTGTATTTAAATCTGCAATGGTTTCATTCCTTGCTGAATGGTATGGTTTCCTCTGGGATCTTCGATGGATGATAGTATTTGGTATACTTCTTATCATAGGAGATTTATGGTTTGGTATTTCTGAAAGTAAGTATAAAAGGAGAAAGATAGTATGGTCTGAAGCTAGAAGTAAAACCATTATCAAGGGTGTAGATTACCTTTGCTATATTACTATTGGTATAGCTTTAGGTAAAGCTATAGCTCAGCCTTATGGATTAGATCCTTTGGTAGTAGCTACTACCTTACTTTTGGTATGTTATATGTTCGAGTTAAATAGTATATATAAGCACATCTGTGTTATACATGATGTAACTCCAAAGTATGACCTATGGGACTTCTTGCTTATGATAGTAACCTTCAAGTTCAAGAAGTTCGGTATTGAATTCTTCGGAGTCTTGGATCAGATTCGAACTGAAAGAAAGTTAAGAAATGTAAAGAATAAATAAAATGAGTAAGACATATTTTAATTTCGAACAACAGATTGCCTCTAAGGATTTAATGGAGGCAATCTCTACTCCACTTGGTATAGGCCCTTTCTGTGGCTTTGGTGGACATAAAATATCTGTTGATGGTACTAAGATTATTATCACAGCTGAGCCAGGAGATGGTAATAATATCCCTGCAGATGGTGAATTCTATAAATTGTTTTATAACACAATCCATGATAGGATTAGAGCTAGAAATATATACAAGGTAGCTGAATCATTAGCTACTAATTTTGGTTGTATATCTAGGGATGGTTATATATGGGTTAGTCCAGATAGTGAATTAGAGATACCTATAGAAGGTACTCAGGGAGTTAGTCCAGATATTATAGTTGTTGCAGTACATTCACCTCTGGATGAAGCTGTAGAGAACCCTATAGAGTTCAGAGCTTTCTGGTCTCAATCAAGTAGTGGATTCTATGACTTATATCGTAGATCCTTAGATCCAGGTTATCCTAATACTGTAGCCAATAGAGATCTAAGTGTAAAAGATGAGAATGACCCATATATGAATTCTCATCTTACTTTTGATAATCTAGAAACTACTCTGGTAGGAGCTTTACCATCTGGAGTTTGGAGTCAAGATACAATGTGTATCATAGGTGTATATGGTTCTGGTAATAATGCTTTAAATGATGGAGCTACAGAAAACTATAGAATCATACCTTATGAATCCAAGTTCCCTATGGTATTAAATCATACTACTGCAGAGCATGGTTTGATTAAGGCGGCTTTAAGTAAGTTATTATCATTAACTTCTGGTGTACCAAGTGAATATTCTAGTATTATAGATTATTTATTTGAAAAACTAAAAGGTGGTACGAGTAATACTACTATTAATAATACTACTGCAGCTATGCCAAAGGGAAGTATTATCATGTGGTATGGTTCTCAAAAAACTATTCCGGCAGGTTGGGAGTTATGCGATGGAGGTGTATCAGTAAATGATCCAGCTCTTACTAAACCTAATTTAATGGGTAGAGTTCCAGTTGGTTTAAGTACTATTACTGGAGATTATTCTACTATTAATGAGTTAGGAGGTTCTGATAAAATAACTCTTAAACTTGATCAGATGCCACGACACCAGCATCGTATAGCTTTGGGTCAAGCAAAGTGGGGAGATAATGCAAATAGTAGAAACTTTGTTAAGTTTGGTGGAAATGATGGTGATGGAGATTATACTAATGATCCTAACTGGAGAGGTAAAAACTATACAGATTTTACTGGTGGTGGAATAGATGGTAATCCTAGTCAAGTTGATATTAGACAAAGTTATTGTGTAGTAGCCTTTATTATAAAGACTGTAGAATAAGATTCTTACATTTCACATTTATCTCTACAATTAGGGACAGAAGGAGAAATACCTTGCTGTCCCTTTTATTGTGTTTATAAGTGTAATTCCTTTTTAGCTCTTTCTTCCCAGTATTGAATATCTTCTCTGATTTCAGTAAAGAATCTAACCGAATTTCTATTCTTAGGTAAATCAAAGAAATCTACCAATAATAAATTAGTAATACGTTGTCCATCTTTAATCCTCTCTTTAATATAAGGAGGAGGAGTCATCAATACTTCAAATACTAATTGTGCATCTGGAGAAAGATGTTCATTCATGTAATCATATACCATTTGGAGCATTTCTGATTTAGCATTCTGTTCATCTATATCATCCTCTAATTCCTTTGAATCATCAAATAATTCTTCAAAGGAAGCCATACCCTTATTTATTTCAGCTAACTCTCCATAAGCAGCTCTTAAGAGTTTATTCTTGAAAGTAGTTAAACTTCTTATGATATCTGCTTTAAGATGTTCTTCATCTACTTCTCCATAATATCTATTAAATACATATATCATTTTATCCCAGAAATAAGACTCAATAATATCTGGAGTTACATTAAACCTCTTATAATCAATCTGTCTAGTTAGATTACGTATAATTGGTTTACATACTTTGTAGAGCTTATTGAATAGCTTCTTATCGTAGCCTTCTTTCATAGGTCTTAATCTATGTAGCTCTGATCCTTGTTGATGTTCTTGATGTGTCATATTATAAATATTTTATTTGCAAATATACTAAAAAATTCTTATATAAAGAAATAATATATAAACTATTTTATAAAAGGCTGAGGATCTATTAGAAAGAACTAAGATTGAGTATGAATTTAAAGGTACTAGCTAACTGGAGACTCTATAGACTATCTTAGTTCATATATTCATATAAATATAAATTAATTATTGCAATAATGAAAAAGAATAAAATCAAGTTTTCGTTTACAACTGATTTTCAGTTGGAGATCCTGAGATATATTATCCAGGATAAGGAAGGAGGATTAATGCTTGCTAGGGTAAAACCAAGTTATTTAGTTTTAATAGAGCATTCATTAATTGCCGAGGGGTTGCATAAGTATTATAAAAAGCATAATAAGATACCTTCGGAGAATATTCTTAAGGAAGTAATTAAAGAATTACTAGAAGGTAAAGAATATGTTGATTTAGTAACTAAGGATGATATTCCTAATATTAAAAAGATAATTCATAACCTATATGAATATCCTTTAAAGGATCATGATTATATTCAGAACAAGATATATCAGTTCTCTACTTATGTTGAGATGAAGAATCTTAATGATAGTTTTGATTTGGATGATTTCAACCAATACGAGGAATATTCTAGAAAGATAGATAAAGTTCTTCAGAGATCTAAACCAAAGAAGGAAGATGAACCTGCTTATTTGATTAGAGATGTAACTGAAAGACAATTCTTACGTCAATCCGATCCAGAAGTAATTCCTTCACCTTATTGGCAAATTAATGATCTCACTAATGCTGGTGGATTCCCACCTGCTTCAGTATGCGTACTTCTTGATAAACCAAAAGCAAAGAAGACTTTCTTCTTGGTAAATTTAGCAAGAGGTTATTTGAGAATGAAGAAATCGGTTTTATACATTGATACTGAAAATGGTAAGAATCAAATTATGGATCGATTCATTCAAGGTTCACTTAATAAAACTAAAAAGGAATTATATTCCGGTGAATATGATAAGCTCGAGAGGAAACATCTTAGAAAGTTATCAAGATTTGGGGTTGAGTTAGTTATAGATAGAGTTCCTGCTATGGTTACCGATATGAACTATGTAGAGAACTTGGTACTTAAACTAAGATCACAAGGTATTGATATTAAGGTAGTTATGATTGACTACTTAGCTAAGATGGCTTCAATTGCTAAAGATGAAGATGATTATAATAGAGTAGGTAATGCTTATATCGATGCTCAGAATATGGCAGAGAAGTTAAAGCTTGATGTAGTATGGACAGCTAATCATATTAAAAGAGAAGGTTATAAACATAGAAAAACTAGATATGAGGAAAATGATATTGCAACTTGTGTAGATATTGTTCGTAATGCAGTTGCCATATTTGGTTTGAATGCTACAGAACAAGAAGATCAAGATAATATCCAACGTTTAGAATTAGTAGTTCAAAGAGATGGTAAACCATCTGGTAGAGCTTTATTTCATATAGATGTAGATAGGCAAAAAGCTACTGAATTTACTAGGGCTCAACGTAAAGAATATGATTCAGTATATGGTGAACAATTAGATAAAACATTAAATAAACCTGAACCAGAGAAATCTGATAAGATTAGTCATAGTGGAGATATATAATATGAAAAAGAAGAAAATTGAAAAAGACAAAACCAAATTTTTATGTGAGGTATTTGTCAAGAAAATGGCTTATCCATCAAGTATGGGTATAGGTAATAAATTTACTACTGGTAACAAGTTTACTAATGGTAGTGAATTAGTTATTAAAGGAAGACCAGATAATGCTGTTCATGTTATACCATTAACTGAACAAGGTTGGAAAGATCTTCGTAAATTATGTAGAACTGCAATTAAAGAGATAAATGATAGAAATGAAAAAGATAAGAAATCTAAAAGAGATTAAGGTAATACCAACTGATGATCCATTAAAGGTTTATCCTGATGATAATCCAAATCATGTAGCTCAGGTTAATGGTTATAACATATATACTAGATCTTTCCATCATATAAATATCAGTCCTGGGTATACTCTTGATGATTTAAAACAACTTAGGAAGGAAATACGTAAAGTTATCAGAAATGAAAGTAACAAACGAATTTAAAGGCAAAGTTAAAACCTACCTAGTAAAAAGGCTAGGTGGGTTTGATTATAGGCATGGGTGGTTAAGATTACCTACTTGCCCTTATTGTCATAGGGAAAATAAAATGGGAGTTAACCTTTCTATGTGGAGAACTAATTGTTTTAGATGTGGAGAACATCCTTCTCCTACTCAAATGATTATGGATATAGAAGGTTTAGATAATTATGGTGAACTTATAAAACTATTGAATAATGGAGAATTTACAGAACTCGAATTTAGTGATGAGAAGGTTGAGCTGGCTGAGAAGAAACCAGTATACCTTCCAGATGGTTTCAGGAACATCAGTATTGGAGAATCAACCGTGGCCAAAGCCATGCAAAACTACGTTAAACGTAGGGGATTTGATATTAAAACCTTATCTAAAATTGGCGTCGGATATTGCACCACTGGGAATCTCTTCGGCTATCTTATCATACCCTTTTTCTATAATGGGGAACTCAGATACTATAATGCTAGACAGGTTATCGGAAGTGGCCCTCGTTACAACAACCCATCAAAAGATATTACTGGATTGGGTAAAGAATTCCTCATCTTTAACTATGATGCGCTCTTCATGTATCGCTCTGTATTCATATGTGAAGGTGCAATCAATGCTCTTACGCTTGGAGAAAGAGGTATCGCTCTTATGGGTAAAGCATTTTCCAGATACCAAGTCAACCAAATAATAAAATCACCTTGCGAACATGTAATTATACTTCTTGATCCAGATGCTAAAGAGTATGCCATTAAGTTGGCATTAGAATTAGTACATTTCAAAAAGGTAAAGGTAGTATTTTTACCAGAGGAAAAGGATGTAAATGATTTAGGAAAATCTGAAACTCTGAAGTTAGTATATAATACTAGATATATGCAATATAAAGACTTAATAGAATTAAAGAATTCATTATGAAAAGAGATCCGAGTATACATATTACATTAGAAAATTTTAGAGATATCCTGGAAGAATTGGAAATTACAGATTTCCCAATAACCCATTTCTTTCAGAAGGCTTCATTAAGAGCTGTTAATTCTAGAATAGTAGCAGTATCAAATAATAAAGTTAGTAAAGAAGTTAATAAAGTTTTACTAGCAAGTAAAGGAGATGCTAATCTAGTTGCCGATATTATATATTCAATAAGAATTAAGCTTAAGCATAGAGGAGTAAGAAAGATAACTCAATCCAATCAACGAGATTGGACTTTATGTAAAAAGTTAGCAGATATCTGTAATCACTTTTGTGAAGATTTCAATTATCCTTTAAGAGAAGGTTTTATTAAGTATATCGAATATGGTATATCTAGGTTAAAGGATAATAGAAATTTATTAAATAGGTTAATCTCCATGTCTGATAATATTTATTCTTCTTGGGAAGCCAAGATAGTAATAGATAATGATACAGATAAATCTCTTACTAAAAGCTTACATGATTATTATGTAAATCGTATAGCTAGTAATACTGGTATAGTGGAGAATTATTATGATCAACCAGATAAATATGTTCATTTTGTAAATCTTAAGGATTTCATAAAATCGAAAGGTTGGGATTATGAAGATTATATAGATTCACAATTCGAGGCTTTGGCATATTGCAATGGTATACCTACAGTAGAAACCTTATATTCAGATAAGGCTGTTGAAAGGTATAATAAATGGTTGTATAAACATTCAGTTAAAACTGAAACCCCAAGAGTTCATGGTAGTTTATGGGCTCGTATAAATAAACAAGAATAATATGGAACATGTGAAGATTATTATTGAGAACTGTAATAATTGTTCTCTTGATGTTTCAGCTAAAATTGGTTTGAAACTGTACAAAGAATTTAGTATTAAACACCCTAATGCTTTTTATCTCAGGGGTAAAGTAAAGAACTGGGATGGTATGGTACATTTTATTAATAAAGGTGCTCAGTTTAAAATTGGGTTATTACCATTAGTTGTAGCTAAATGTAAAGAGTTTGGTTATAAGGTAAAGGTAATAGATACTAGGCCTAAGCTTGAATTACCTAAAAAACCAGTAACTAAGATAGCTCAATTTGATTTACGAGAAGAGCAAATACAGGCTGTTTCTAGTATATTATATAATAAAGTAGAGAATATACCTTTCCATATTGGTGTTATAGACTATACGGTTAATGCTGGTAAGACTGCTGTAATGGTAGCCTTATATTTGAGTTTTAAAAGAAAGCTTAAGACTTTACTTATCACTAATGATTCTGATTGGTTAAACCAGGCAAAGAGGGAGTTTAAAGATTATCTACCTGGTGAAGATATAACATTTGTTCAAGGTAGTAAGGTAGATAATTGGTCTAATTTCTCTATTGGTATGATCCAGAGTCTTTCACGTAATATAAAGAAGTATCAAAGAGAATTAACCAAAATAGATATGGTGCTAGTAGATGAAGCAGATTTGGCAGGAAGTAAATCTTATCAAACTGTATTAACTCACTTATATAATACTAGGGTAAGAATAGGTTTATCAGGTACCATTTATATGAGTAAGTTAGTAAGGGATAAACTTAAGAATATGAATTTAAGAGCTTTCTTTGGAGATATTATAGCTCAGTTTAAATTATCTGAATCAATAAAGAAAGGTTATTCTACAGATACAGTAGTGAAAATGGTTGATGCTAATTTTTGGTATAATAACTATCAATCTGAGGCTCATGAATATAGTGAAATATATAATGAGATGATTACAGAGAATCCTACTGCTTATAGGGTTGTATTAGATAGGTTGGTTTATAATATATCCTATGGCAGATTACCTGCTCTCATAGTATGCAAGTTCATTAAACACGCTGAGAATCTATATAAATATATAAAGAAACACTTAGATAAGAAATATACTATCGCTGTAGTTCATGTAGAAACTAAAGATAAAGAACGTAGAGATATTATGGAAAGATTTAGGCAAGGTAAGATAGATATATTAGTATCTACTACTATTATTGCTCGAGGTAAAAACTTCCCACTTCTGAGATATATGATTAACGCAGCAGATATGGATTCTCAGGAAAAGAATATTCAGTTCCTTGGTCGATTAGTTCGTACACATGAAGGAAAGGATAAAGCTTACCTTGATGATATTCATTATCCTGGTAAGTATTTAAATAGACATGGTAATCATCGTAGAATTTATTATCAGAAACAGAATCTTAAGGTTATTAGATTAAATAGAGGTAAAGTAACAGATAGATCTGCACCAGACCTACCATTCTAAGTAGGATATCTATACCTTACATGAGTTATTTCCTAATTACTATGATTATATATCTTCCTTCCGGAGGAGGGAAGATGGATCTTACTATAGGAAAAAGGATTATCCAATTAGAAGTAAAAGAATAGTACTAATCATATACTCTTACTCTAATTGGATTTTCTATTTGAATATATAATAACTTAATACTTTATATATTATGCTTACAATTAAAGATATACCTCAGGAAGCAATAGATGCTTTAGAAAAAGCATTCTATGCTAATGATAAGATTAAAGCTCTTAGAGATAAATATAATAATCTCTATATGACGGGATATTATACTCAAGCTATGCAAGTAGATAAACGTATTAGAGATTTATTACATCAATGCAAACAGAACTATGTAGATGATTATAATAAATCTAAGGAAACTTTAGCTTTGAGTACTGCTGGACTTCCAGATGAAGATTTAGAGAAAGTAACTACTCTTATCATGACTATGTTTGTTTGTTGTGATATACTTGAATCATGCCAAATAGATATAGAACATACTCTTCATAAGACAGATGCTTCTATGCAGTTCCAGATGTTCTTAGGTATCAGGGATATAGCTAAAGAAGTAAAGAAGAAGATTCATTATCTTTTGGATGATACTAATTATATGTCAACTAACTATTGGGGAGATGTATGTGATAATATGTATAAAATGATGACCAATAAAGCTAGAAGTATACTGCGTAAGCTTGGAGATTTACCTTCAAAGTAATCCTCTCTAAGGTTTTACAAGGATTACTATTAGTATATAATAAATAATGTAGAAATAAAATTTTAATAATATTTAACTATATGGCAAAGAAGAAAAAATCAACCTTACCAGATCTGAGTAAAGTAGATCCATTAGATGTGATCGATGTTACTCAGCTGGGCTCAAGCACTGATCCCTGTTTTGGTAAAGGGTATAATCTCTCTACTAAGGAATGCAAACTTTGTGGAGATTCAGAATTATGTGCTTTAAAGATGGCTCAGGTTTTAAAGATAACTCGAAAGGAACTTGAGGAAAAGAATCACTATAAAGATCTCGATACATTGGAAGATGTAGAGGGAATTAAGAAATATATGAGGAGCCTTAAACGTAAGGGACTTACTCGTAAAGAGATAGTTTCAAAATGTAATACAAAGTTTGAGGTACCTAAAAAGGATTTGAGAATAATTTTTAAACAGTTAAAATAATATGGAACCAAGTTTTAAGTTTGTAAGAGTTCGAGATGTACATGTACCTACTCGAGCTAATCAAGGAGATGCTGGTATGGATTTCTATGTACCAAATGATCTCACAGTAGATGACCTCATCAAGTGTAATACAAATACTTATATAGGTATTTGTATTATATATGCTAATAATATTAAAGTACCTTCTTCTAATGAAGTATATTGTTTAATAAATAAAGTAACTAATGATCTTTACCGTATCTTAATAGGTCCTCATGCTACTTGTGTTATTCCTTCTGGTATTCGTGGTATATTAGAACCAGAAGCTAGTATGCTTCAAGCCAATGATAAATCTGGAGTATCTTCAAAGAAGAAGTTAAAGGTAACTGCTTCTATTATTGATTCACCTTATACTGGAGAGATTCATCATGTAGTATTTAATACTAGCAATGAGCCAGTAATAATTGATCTTGGTGAGAAGTTAGTACAGTATATTCATATCCCTATTTATCTTACTAAACCAGAAGAGATTAATATGAGTGAATTTGAGAAATTAAAAACAGAAAAAGAACTTAAATCAGGAAGAGGTTCTGATGGTATGGGTTCTGGAAAAGAAACTTTATAAATTTTAAGATCGTGGACATTAGAGATATACGTGAACAAGCTCCTTTGGTTGATGATAAGCAATTAGAGGAAATATATAACCTTCAAAAGAATTTGATGGAAGGCTATATTGGTAAGATTGAAAAAGATCTTCCTATGTACCCAATAGATGTTAACTCTAGAAAAGGTCAAGCAGTACTTAAGGATATGTCAGCTAGAGTAATTGAGGAAATTGGAGAAGGTTATGAATCAACTACTTATGCTCTTCAGTTACTTGGTAAGTATGGATTCAATACAAGTATTATGACTGAGGAAGATCATACTATGTTATTGAATCATCTGCAGAATTCTAATGAGGAACAAGCTGATGCTATTGCTTTCTTTGTAGAGTTAATGTTATACTGTAATATCTTACCTGAAGATATTTATAGATACGTACAGAATGTATTACTCAAGAAGTATCAAACTAATAAGAGATTTTACTGGAACTTGGAATCTCTTATGGAGGTAGGTTTAGCATTACTTCAAGAGAGATTCGAAGATATAACTAGTGGTTTATATAGAGTAATAGAAGATGAAGACTTTGAAACTCAGGAGGAAGCTGACCATGTTTTCAGTTATATTCCTGGTTATAATTGCATAAGTTGGGACTTCCATGATAATGAAGCTAAATTAGCTTGGGAAGTAACTTACCATCTTTCAGTTGCTCGTAATTTCCTTAAGAATAAGCCTTGGAAACAAACTGGGGTTATGACTGATGAGAAAGCTTTACAGGAAGAAATCGTAATAGCTTTCATTGAATATTTGGGTTATCTTAAATATTGTGGATTTACAGCTCAATCTGTTTATGTACTTAGATTTAAGAAACATAAGGTAAATGAATTTCGTCAAAAATCAAATTACTAATGGCTGGTTGGAATAGAGATATTGGTTTAGAGTTGAATCCAGAGGAGACTATACATCCTCTGGAATTCGCTACTTCACAGGAAGCTTGGGAGAAGTTAAATGAAGCTTTTCTCAGGCTTGATCCTGTGTTATTTGAAAAAGGTGGAGTAGCTAACTCAGGTGTAGCTGCATGTTATAATGTATTTGTTAAGATCAGAAAAGCTTGGGTAGATCCTGATTTTGATTTTGGTAGATTATTTAATTACACAGAAGCAAAATGGACGAGCTTGCTAAACAATTATATTGATTTTAATAAATTAGATCTCTTGAGAAGTAAATTACGCTTCTTAAAAGCAAAGTATAATCAGAATTATAATATAAGTTACGTGTTTAATAATAAACATGATAACGGTAAGCAATGTTTATTAGCTGCTACCTTCTCTAAAAGATTCCAGGAGGATGTACCAGTAATTACTATGGTACTTAGAGCTTCTGAGATTACTAAGAGATTGATATTTGATTTACTCCTTGTCCAGAGAATGTCAGAATATGTATATGGTCCTGATCAGACTGTACAGTTAAATATATTCGCTACTCAGATGTATGGTAATGTTGAAACTTTATTAATGTATCATACTCATAAACCTTTAAAGGTTGTAACTAAAGGGGTAAAGAATCCTTGGATCAAAGTATTAAAGAATAAACTAAAGGATATACAACATAGTCCAGAAGAAAAATACTCTTCATTCAAGGTATTTTTTAGAAGTTTTAAAGTGCTTCGACCAGATTTATATCAGGATATCTATAAATCTATGTATGCAAAAGATTGTTTACTCGAATATGATGATATAGAGTATCCTGAAAATTGTATATCATACTCTCAGAGAAGAGCTTATAAACGTAAATTATTAAATAATAAAAAGAAATGAGAATTTATTGTAATGCTTATGAGTTGATGTCTGAAACAGGCAGAAACTTAATTGAAATGGGTCACATTGTAAAACCAAAGACCTATCAGAATAAAGTAATTGAAGGTAATGATGAAATGGTTACTAAAGAATTACTTTGTGAACAATACTGTTTAACTGATCTCCCAGATCCTCAATGGCTTTTTATATATACTAAAGCTAAAGCTTGGGCTGATAAGGAATTCGAAGAAAGAGTTTCAGGTGTAGTAATTAATCCTGGTATGGCTTGGCAACTTCGTAAGGATATGTGGGAAGAGTTCCTCGTTGAAGATATGGATGGTATTAAAAGATTTGATTATACTTATCCTGAAAGAATCAATCATGTGGTTAAGTATAAGGAACAGTATATGTCAAAGCTTGAAGCTATTATCAGACTCCTGAAGGATGATAATGATACTCGTAAAGCTGTTCTTAATATCTTTGGAGAATATCCATCTGATGATTGTGATAGTAATTATTATGATGGTTCTGCTCGTATACCATGTTCAATGTATTATGATTTCTTAATTAGAGAAAATGCTAGAGGTGAAAAAGTCTTACATATATGCTATCATCAACGTTCTTGCGATTTCATTGGTCATGGAGGTGATGATATATATCTTGCTTGGAAATTAAAGGATTATGTAGCTGAGAAGGTAGGTATTAAATCTGGCTATCTTTATCATACTATTGATTCTTTACATTCTTATAAAAAGGATTGGTGGATGTTAAAAACTTCACTAAATGATATTAAGTAATATATAGGGAGGAAAATTCCTCCCTATTAATGTATTAATTAGTTAGATATGAGGACAAAGTACAGAATTATAAGAAATGAGGAAGAGCTTGATAGATTGATTGATTGTTGTAAGAAAGTTGGTTATTCTTG
>OGOP01000252.1_pt1 | contig 51871 bp, 55 predicted proteins | sample 1552591 | NCBI WGS metagenome assembly OGOP01 (sample SAMEA2580120, study PRJEB22360) | human gut metagenome | biome: human gut; feature: human-associated habitat; material: faeces | place: Denmark | collected 2008/2010 | reverse complement strand
GCATCTGCCTTACAAGCAGAGGGTCAGCGGTTCGAGCCCGTTAGCCTCCACCATTTTTTAGCCCCAACAATTAAACATGGAGGAGTAGCGAAGTGGCTAAACGCGGCAGACTGTAAATCTGTTCCTTCGGGTTCGGCAGTTCGAATCTGTCCTCCTCCACCATTTCTTGGGGTATAGCCAAGCGGTAAGGCACAGGACTTTGACTCCTGCATTTCACTGGTTCGAATCCAGTTACCCCAGCCACTAAATGCAGGTGTAGTTCAATGGTAGAACAACAGCTTGCCATGCTGTATACGGGAGTTCGATTCTCCTCACCTGCTCCAGTGTATTTTATGCTTGACTGCCCTAAAAACATCTGCTATTATTGTATGGCAATTGGAGGCTTAGCTCAGTTGGGAGAGCATCTGCCTTACAAGCAGAGGGTCAGCGGTTCGAGCCCGTTAGCCTCCACCATTATTATTTTGTGCCGACTTAGCTCAATTGGTAGAGCAACTGACTTGTAATCAGTAGGTTGTGGGTTCGATTCCTATAGTCGGCACCATTATTTTTGACCCGTTAGCTCAGCTGGTAGAGCATTTGACTTTTAATCAAAGGGTCGGGCGTTCGAATCGCCCACGGGTCACCACTTTGCAGGTGTAGTTCAATGGTAGAACTTCAGCCTTCCAAGCTGACTACGTGAGTTCGATTCTCATCACCTGCTCCACATTGTCTCGAAAGCCTTTAGATGAAGGCTTTTTTATTTTTTTCCTGTTCATGACAAATTCAATACAAACCATATTTCACTTTCTATCCAATAAATAGAATCAGCCGACTAACTCCATTATAATCGGCTGATATTTTTTTACTCCTTAAAGAATGCTTCATAAATATCTTTTAGTTGCTTGGTTTCTTCTTCTGTCATTTCTCTTTCATTAGGATCATAGCTATCTACTGTTCCAATATGAGAATTCTTTACTTTTCCATCTTTCATCTCTACGACCATCGGTACATACAAGGTAAGCTGACCATCTTCATTCGTTTCCATATACTCACCCAAATAATTGATGATTCTTTCCTTTTGTTCATCATCATACAAAAGATTATGATCTTCATCTCTGGTCTTAATATAGTAAACCTCTTTCTGATGTTCCTGTGCCACTTCTTTTAAAACCGGTGCAGCATCCTGGCACCATGGACAATCTTCATAGCCAAAATAATATACGCCATCTTCCTGATCCTCTAGTTTTTGTAACACATCTTCCATCGTTAATGCTATAAACCAATCGTCTTTTTGATTATCCGTTTCATCAATACTGCAGGCGGAGTGCTCCTCACAACCTTTCGGAGTCTCAGTCTTTGTTTCCTGTTGCTTATTGATCAAGATCCATAGAACAACACCACATATCATAATTCCTGTACATAGAGTAAATAAGGCAACTTTTCTTTGGTTCATTAAAATTCTCCTTGTTGTTGATTTTTATCTATTGTATACGAATATACCTATAAAAACTATATATTAACTCTAATTTTATTGATCTTGGTTTTGTTTCTCCCTGATAGTACATTCAATTTTAGAGAACATTTCTTTCATTTGATAAAAAATCATTGTTTCTTTCTTTATAGAATAGTAGTTCTTTGTTCCTTCTTTTCGCAATTCAAGAAGACCGGCATTCTTTAAGATTTGTAAATGATGCGATACAGCCGGTCTTGATAGATAGGTATGTTGTGCAAGCTCATTAACACGAAGTTCCTTTGGCTCTTGTTCCAACAATGTTAAAAGGATGAGCTGTCTGGTTTCATCTCCCAAAGCTAAAAAGACTGTGCGCAAACTTAAAAAATCTTTACGGAGATCTTTGATCCTTTTTTGACACGCTTCCTGCAACGAATTATCGACTTTGGACATGAAGCGCCTCTCTTTGTACACCACGTGCATACTTTATAGAAGGATACCCTATCACAAGCGTTGTCTGTACTTTTTTACCTTTAGGAATTTTCAACATTCGCTTCAACTTTATAGAAGTATGAGCTGCCAGTGTAAAAAAGCTACTGTATAAAACGCCAAGACCATGTGCTTTGGCCATGAGTGCCATGGCCGAAGCCGCCAATACCGCATTCGTTTTATCCTTACCGACAACAACGATTACCAAAGGTGCCTTTTTGAAAAAGAAATGATCATCAATTAGAAATTCTCTATATCTTTTACTAAATAAATTCAGCCCTTTTAAAAGTTTTCGAAACAAATGTACGGCAATCTTTTCTGCCTGCTCCCGCTCTTTCTGCAACAAGATCAGTTCCACATCTCGCATATTTCTGGCAGTAGGCATATAACGAGCTGCTTCCAGGAGATCTTGTATCACATCGTTTGGAATCTCTTTTTTCTGAAATTGGCGTACAGAACGATTTGTTTGAATAGTGTATAAAAGTTCTTTAGGATCCATTTCCTTTTGATCGCATTGAATGGGTTCTTGATCAAAGCCTGTCATCGTTACCGCATTTTGTGGACAGATTGCCACACAATGACCACATTTCATACAGTCCTGCGATTGAATTTGTGCTTTGTTTTGTATCAGCCTGATATTTTGCTCCGGACAATCTTTGATACATTGTCTGCATCCTATACATTTTTGCACATCAATCTTTATGTCATGTTTCATACTACTTCCTCCAGTTTTTGAATCAACAGCTTTGCGACAGTTCTGGGTGACCATGGATTTTGCCCGGTAATCAGTCTTTGATCCTCAATCGCATAGCTTGTAAAGAATCTTTTCTTTGAATAAAATGCTCCCTTTTCTTTAAGAGCATCTTCCGTAGAAAAAGGAACCAGATTTCGTTTCCGGCTTAACAACTCTTCTGTGTTGGTAAAGCCTGTCACATGTTTATTTTTTAGTAGAGGTGCCCGTTACCATCACTTAGAGGCATAAACCAACTACACCATGGCATACGGCACTGATATATCCTTTTTGTTCATAAATCGTTTCCGCAATCTGTTTCAGTTCTGTATTCTCTACAAAATCCCACAGGACACCATGTCCTCCGGTATAATAGATTGCCTGATAGGCACAGGGATCGATCTCTTGCGGCTTTTGGGTCTTTGCCAAAGCTCGATCGATAAAATCTCTATCTTTATACCATTTATAATCGATAGAATCAGCATATTTTATGGAAACCGGATCAATAGGCACATAGCCACCTGCCGGACTGACAAAATCCACCTCATAGTTCATCTTGACCATTTCATCATAAAAATGAATCAGTTCTCCCAACCATAAACCGGTCGGCTTATCAATTGCTCCATATGTGCGTATATTGGTTTCTACGATCAGTATCTTTTTCATCGTTACATTCCTTTCGTTTATTCGTTTGAACCACTATACCATAAACCGATTGTTTTTGTCTGATTGGTAAAGAAAGTCTTTCCCATTCAATTTGAATATGTTAAGGACTAATTTCTGATATTAGTAAATCTCATCGATTCTTTATATAAAAAAACTTGCATGTCTAAAATTCAACATGCAAGTTCATTTACTATCGATTATTCATCCCCCAGTTTGCTGGCGACAAACCATCCTGCAATAAAAGTAATCAGACCTATAACGATCATCATAATCGAGGATTGACTCCAGTCCGTTTTTAATAGGATTGCTACAGGACTGGCCGTTATCAAACCAATGATAGCATAATACGCTGATATTTCCCAACGCATTAAAATCCATTCAATTAGCTTAGCAATCGCAAAAATACCAAAAACAACGCCAACACCGAACGGAATCATCACCATACAGCAGTTGATGAAAGCCGGTATATCAAAACTTGTAATAGCATCTACAGTTTGATTTACATAAGATAAAATCGTTTCATAATAACCTAAAAGCATCAACATCATAGACCCGCTCACGCCAGGAATAACCATGGTAGCCGCTGCAATGATTCCCACAAACAGCAAAACAAGAAATTGTAAAAGATCCACTTGAAGCCTTTGTGCTGAACCACTATCTTCTCCTATAACAGCCATACCAACCACAATAGCAAAGAAAATCAACAAAGGAATCCAATTACTTGATTTTACGGGATTTGATCCTTTTACCTTTTTTAAAATAAATGGCAGGCTTCCGACAATCAAGCCGCAAAACGCAAAATTCGTCGGAATGGGATAGTTCTGTAAGAGAAATTCAAACAGGCGGGATAAAATAACAATAGCCAAAGCAGCACCAAAGAAAATTGGCAATAATAACTTCATACTACTTTTAAATTCACTCTTTAAATGAGTAATAGAGTGAATCAACTTATCATACAATCCCATGGCCACCATCATCGTGCCACCACTTACTCCCGGAATAATGTTGGCAATACCAACAATCATTCCCTGAAGAATCATCTTTATCATAGGTACCTCCTTAAAAAACCATGTATGAAATATATCATAGAAAGACATTATCTACAAATTAATATTTCGTATAGATACAATACGCTTGTATTTACAAAGTCCCTTTTTTATAATGGATAAAAAGAAATGGAGGTCTGTATGAATAAAAATATCATTGCGATGCTTCTTTATTTTTTAGCCGCTCTATTATTTCTGCTTTATGTATTTATTAAGACACCGACCGTTCTGGCAGGATGTATCATTTTGATCATCGCCGTTATTTACTCTCGGATGAATAAAAAATCTTCTTAAAGAAAATGACAATTCCCTCTCAGGAATTGTCATCGTTCAACGAATTCAATAAAATTTTATAAGTTTTGTGTCACTTCAACTTTTACTTTGTTTTCTGCTTCCAGATCATATGTGATCTTTGCGACTTCATCCAAATGATGTTTTAAGATACCTTGTACCGTATCAAAAACCTCATCTTCTTTTTCCTGAGATGGACAGTCATACTCAATACTGGTCACAACATGTTTTTTTGTAGAAATAGATTTCAATTCATCAATTGCACTCATATTCATATACCTCGTGCTTTTAGTCTAATCTGTTTTTTACCGTTTGTCAAACCGCATAGTAATTTAGAATGTCTGCCGGCTTTAACTGACTTTTTTGGGCAAAATCCATATCCTGAATCAATTTCCCTTCATTTAAGATAAACAGACGATTTCCATTATCCAAAGCATCCTGAATATTATGCGTGATCATTAACGCTGTCATATGCTCTTTTTGAATCAGTTCATTGGTAATTTCCAGAATCTTTTGCGCACTTTTAGGATCTAGAGCCGCTGTATGCTCATCCAATAATAAGATCTTTGGCGGATTTAACACAGCCATCATCAAAGCTACCGCCTGTCTTTGCCCACCGGATAAAAGTCCGATCGGTGTCTTTAAACGATCTTCCAAGCCCATGTCCAAGGTTTTCAGCTTTTCCTGAAAATAGGCACGATCCTGTTTATGCACCGCCAAAGAAAACTTTCCATATTTCCCGGAAGAATACGCCAAAGCAAGATTTTCTTCCACCGTTAGATGCGGGGCTGTTCCATGCTCCGGGTTTTGAAACAAGCGACCGATATAGCGAGCCCGTACATGCTCCTTCTGTCGTGTAATATCTTCCGAATCTAGAAAAATCTTTCCTTTCGCCGGTTTTAATGCACCTGTAATCACATTAAACAATGTACTTTTTCCGGCCCCATTACTGCCCAGCATCGTGATAAAATCACCATCCTGGATCGTAGCGCTGAAATCCTCCAATGCGACTTTCTCTAAAGAAGTGCCTTTATTGAAAATGACCGATATATTTTCTAATTTAAGCATTTTCTTTTTCCCTCACTTTCTTTAGATACGGAATGGAAATAGTCAAGGCAACTAAAATGGCAGACATCATATTCATATCGGTTGCCGGAATGCCAAACTGCAGGGCAATCGTGTAAAGCACCCTATAAATACAGGCCCCCACGATGGCACTGGCAAGGCCAAAACCAATCGTCTTTTTGCGCAGAATCGCTTCTCCGATAATGATACCAGCCAATCCTAATACCATCATCCCGGTTCCTCCGGTCACATCGGCAAAGTTTTGGTATTGGGCCAGTAAAGCACCGGATAAGGCAACTAGTCCATTGGATAGAGACATGCCTAAAAATTTCATGGTATCTACATTGATACTGCTGGATTTGACCATCGTTTCATTATCGCCGGTCGCCCGCAACATCAAACCAGTATTGGTCTTAAAGAAGGCAAATAAGAATAGCCCCACACAAACACTGATTACTACCAGGACCAACAAAGTAAACGGAATCATCGTAAACACGGAATCCGTATTCAACAAGGCAATATTGGGAGAGCCGGACATGATCCTAAGATTGATGGAATAAAGAGCGGTCATGGTCAAGATTCCGGCCAATAACGCATGAATTTTCATTTTTGTCTGTAAGAATGCTGTGATCAAGCCACACACACAGCCCGCCAAAAAACCTAACAAAAGTCCCAGTATCGGATGTCCCTGTACCGTACATACCGCACATGTAGCCGCACCGGTCGTAAAGCTTCCATCTACTGTCAGATCGGGAATATTTAAAATTCGAAACGAAATATATACGCCCAGAGAAAGGATGGAAAAGATCAATCCTAACTCTAACGCTCTTTCAAGTATTGCCAAGGACACAAAGCTCACTCCTATCTTACATCATCACTAAATGTTCGTTATTTTGAATATCTTCCGGTAAGATAATTCCTAAAGTATCTAATACCTTTTGGTTCACATAAATATTCAAATCATCTTTAAAGACCTTTACCGGTATATCGGCAGGACTTTTACCTTTTAAAATTTCATCCACCATATTGGCTGTTTCTTTACCTAAATTTTCATAATCGATACCAACCGTCGCAAAACCACCGTCCTGCACCATGGAATCAGCTCCGGTATAGAATGGAACACCGGCATCGAGTGCAATTTGTGATAGAGCTGCCATACCACTGGCAACCGTATTATCATTTGGTGCTAATAAGATATCCACTTGTTCACATAGAACACTGGCAGCACTCTGCAGCTCGGTTAAGTTAGAGCCGGTACCTTCCTGTAATGTCAATCCGTTTTCTTCACAGTATTTCTTTGCCTTTTCTAAGTTTGCCTTGGAATTGGCTTCACTGGCATTGTACAAGAATCCAACTGTCTTGACTTCAGGATTGATTTCTTTAGCCAGGTCTAAGATCTGATCGATCTGTACTTCATCGCTGGTTCCTGTAATATTGCCGGATGGTTTATCCATATCTTTGACTAATCCTGCCCCAACCGGGTCACTGACGGCACTGAATACGACCGGAATCTCATCGGATACATTAGCCGCTGCCTGCGCTGTCGGTGTGGCAATGGCAACGATCGCATCAACCTTTTCATCCTGATATTGTGACATGATCGAAGTCAAGTTACTTGTCTGTCCGGAAGCATCGGTAAAATCATATTTTATCGTCTCTCCGTCTTTATACCCCAGCGTTTCCATCTGTTCTACAAACGCATCGCGAATCGTGTTGAGTGAAGTATGGCTCACTAACTGAGAAACACCGACTGTCGGAATATCCGAACCGGATGAAGAACATCCAAACAATACGCTGCAAGTCAATGCGGCAGCTGCCAATTTTGATAAAGTTTTCATTTTGTCTTCTCCTTTTCTTTATCATTGTTTGGATAGCAATTCGCGGGTATAAAAGAAAAAAGTCCCATGTCAAAATACTTTGACACAGGACAAATCGTTTCTTGATCTGCGGTACCACCTGTATTGGTAAAAATACCCACTCATATAAAATGCTATCACATTTCTCTTGTTGTAACGTACAAGTCACGTCTTGGCTACTCACTCGTTTTCACCTTGCCCTTGGAAGTCCATTTGCAGAACTGTTACGATCAGGCTTTCACCACCCCTGACTCGCTTGGCGCACATCTTTCTGTTTGATCTCTTCCGCCTTGGTTTACTATAGGATACTCCATAAATGAAAAGAACGCAACATTTTTATGAAAGAAATTTTCAATTTATTCTTTTTCCATTCCTTCACTGTATGCCAGGCGATCTTCCTGCGTAATCTTGCGTTGCACCCGACATGGATTGCCAAAGGCAATAACACCTTCCGGAATATCTTTGGTTACGATGCTTCCAGCACCGATGATAGAATCCTTTCCGATCGTTACCCCCGGACAGATGACACAATTAGCTCCGATCCACACATTTTCACCAATGGTAATGGGTTGGGACGTATTCATTCCTTCTTTTCGCTGTGCTGGAAACACGCCATGCCCGGCACAAGTTATTGTGACATTCGGCCCAATAAAAACGCCATTTCCAATATGTACCGGTGATGTATCCAATATCACACAATTATAATTAATGACACAAAATCCATCAAAATGAATATTAAAGCCATAATCACAATGAAATCCCGGTGCAATATTGACATGATCACAACAAGTACCAAATAAAGTCTGTAAGATTTCTTTGTTGTCAGGATCTTGATCATGTGACTGACAAAGCTTTCTTGTCTTTTCCTGTAAGGTAAATGGTGTTTTAGTAAAGTGCGCTACATAACCGTCTTTGCTTTGAATCCTCTTTTTATAATCCATACATTCTCCCGTAGAAAAAAAGTTCCGTGCCTGCACAGAACTTCTTCTTTCTATTTTACTTCATGTGTCCAACCGTAGGTATCTTCCAGATCACCCCACTGAATACCAGTTAATGTATCATAAATCTTTTGTGTCAAAGCACCGGTTTTAAAGTCGTTGATCTGCACGACATCACCCTTATAATACAATTCCCCAATCGGACTGATAACAGCAGCGGTTCCGGTTCCCCAGGCTTCCTGTAATGTACCATCATGTCCGGCTTTCATCAGATCATCGATGGCCAAATGTCTTTCTTCGACTTTGTAACCCCAGTCACGCAAGATGTGTAAGATAGAATCACGTGTAACACCCGGTAAAACCGTTCCTTCGGTCGGTGCTGTAATGATCGTATCATTGATTTCAAACATTACGTTCATAGAACCTACTTCTTCCACATATTTACGTTCTACACCATCTAACCATAATACCTGTGTATAGCCTAAAGCTTCGGCTTTGACCTGTGCCGCTAAAGAACCGGCATAGTTTCCACCACATTTTGTGAATCCGGTTCCACCCACTGTCGCACGAACAAATTCATCTTCTACATAAATCTTAACCGGATTGACACCTTCCGGATAATATGCACCTACCGGTGAACAAATAATGATAAACTTGTAAGAGTGCGAAGGATGTACGCCGATAGCCTTTTCCGTCGCAAACATATATGGACGAATATACAGAGATTCGCCTTCACCTGTTGGAATCCAGTCTTTTTCCACACGAACGATTTCTTCTACAGCCTGTACAAAATCATCTTCTTCAATGATCGGCATGCTTAAACGTTTATTGGAATTGATAAAGCGTCGTGCATTCATTTCCGGGCGAAACAACAGGATACGTCCATCTTTGGCTTTGTACGCTTTCATTCCTTCAAAGGTTTCCTGCGCATAATGTAAGACCATACTGGCCGGATCAAATTCAATCGGTCCATAAGGTACGATACGCGCATCATGCCAACCTTGTCCTTCTTCATAATCCATGACAAACATATAGTCGGTCTGATACTTGCCAAATCCCAGATTTCCGGTTGGTTTCTCTTTTAGATCTTTTCTTTCTTCAAAACGAATTTTCATTTCGATTCCTCCTATCCTAACATCATACGGTCATTGGCAAATTCTTCACCACTGGCTTCTTCAAATTTTCTTAAAAGATCCGAAACTTTTAATTTCTTCTTTTCTTCTCCTTTAACATCATAAATGATCTGCCCTTCATGCATCATAATCAAACGATTGCCAATATGAATCGCATCCTGCATGTTATGCGTAACCATCAAAGTTGTCAGGTTTTGTTCACTGACGATTTCCTGCGTCAAATCCAATACTTTTTTCGCCGTCCTTGGATCTAATGCCGCTGTGTGTTCATCCAACAATAACAGCTTTGGTTTGATCAATGTAGCCATCAATAACGTTAAAGCCTGTCTTTGCCCACCGGACAACAAACCTACCTTTGATGTCATACGATCTTCCAAACCTAATCCTAAGCGCTTTAGCTGTTCATGGAAATTTTCCTTTTCCTTAGGTGTGATACCCCAGCGCAGGCCTCTTTTCTTGCCTCGACGATTCGCCATTGCCAGATTTTCCTGAATGGCCATATCGGCAGCTGTTCCCAACATAGGGTCTTGAAAAACACGTCCGATCATTTGCGCTCTCTGGTATTCTGCCAAAAGCGAAATATTTTTTCCATCCAAATAAATAGTTCCACAATCGATTGGATATACACCGGCAACCATGTTCATCATCGTACTTTTTCCAGCACCGTTTCCACCGATGATCGTAATAAAATCACCTTCATTTACCACTAAATCAATCGCATTCAAAGCCTTCTTTTCATTGACGGTTCCCGGATTGAACGTCTTCGATACCTTATTGATCTCCAGCATGTTAACGCTCCTTTCCGGTCAGCTTCTTATACATAGAAAGCTGTTTGTGTTTATTCATAACGATTGGAACAGTCAGGGCTATTGCGACTAAAATTGCCGTCAAAAGCTTTAAATCATCCGTATTTAGCCCTAACTGTAAAACAACCGCCACAATGATACGATAGATTACAGAGCCGACAACGATGGAAGTTAGACGCGTTCCAAATGCACCTTTATAACCAAAGATTACTTCACCGATTACGATAGAAGCCAGCCCGATAACGATAGCACCGATTCCCATACGCACATCCGCATAGCCTTGTTGTTGTGTGACCAAAGCACCGGATAAGGCAATCAAACCATTGGAGATCATCAAGCCCAAAGTTTTAGTAACATTGGTATTCACGCCTAAGGCACGTACCATCTGCTCATTATTTCCGGTCGCACGAATGCTGGAGCCAATCTCTGTTCCAAAATACCAATATAAGATTACGATCACCAAAATCGTAACGATCAATCCAATAATCAAAACAATCCAGTTATTGGAAAGACCTGTCAGGTTTTCCAATCCCTCAAAAATATTATCATATTGAAGTAACGGCGTGTTGGAGCGCCCCATGATTCGTAAGTTGATCGAATATAAACCAATTTGCGTAAGTATTCCTGCCAAAATAGCCGGAATCTGACATTTTGTATGTAAAAAACCTGTCACAAAGCCGGCGATAAATCCGGCAATCGTACTTAAAATCAAAGACAAGACCGGATCTACACCATTGACCAGACAGACAGCACAGACAGCTCCGCCAGTCGCAAAAGAGCCATCTACCGTCAAATCGGCAATATCTAATAATCGAAACGTGATATAGACACCTAAAGCCATCAATCCCCATAGGATCCCCTGGCTCAAGGCACCCTGCATAGCCAATAAAATACTCATGATTATGCTGCCGTTTCTACCATTTCTGCTTTTGCCGCTAAATCATCCGGAATAGTGATACCAAGTTCTTCTGCAGCACTCTTATTGATCGTCAAAACACAGTCTTTCGGATCTAGATATTCAATCGGCATTTCAGCTGGTGATTTTCCATCCTTTAAAATTTCTACAGCCTGTTTAGCTGCCATTTCACCCAGTTTATGATAATCAATACCATAAGTTGCCAAACCACCGTTTTCTACCATGCCACTTTCTCCGACAATACATGGAATTCCATTCGCATTGGAAACCTGAGCTACTGCAGACATACCTTCCGCTAATAAATTATCGGTTGGAATATAGATCGCATCGACTTTACCAATTAAAGATTCTGTCACCTGCTGAATAGAGCTGGAATCCGCTACAGTAGCTTCCTGCCATTCCAATCCAGCAGCGTCCAATGCCTTTTCGGCCATTTCAGCCTGAATCTTGGAGTTATCCTCGCTGCTGCAGTACATAACCGCTACCTTTTTGGCATCCGGTACAATCTGTGTCAATAGCTCAATTTGTTTTTCCACCGGTGTTAAATCACTAACGCCTGTTACATTTCCTCCCGGTTCTTCATTATCCTTAACGATTCCTGAAGCTGCCGGATCGGTCACGGCATTGACAATGATAGGAATATCGCTTGTTTTTTTAGCTGCTGTTTGCGCTGATGGTGTCGCAATCGCATAAATCAGATCATCACCATCATTCACAAACTTATCCACGATCGTAGCACAGTTTGACTGATCGTTTGAAGCATTTTGATAATCAAATGTCGTATTCTCTTCTGTATATCCGGCTTCCTTTAAACCATCCATAAAGCCTTCATAGGCCTGGTCCAAAGCCGGATGCTCGGCCAGCTGAATGATTCCAATTTTCGTTGTGTCTTCGGATTGGCCTCCACCTGAACAAGCTGCCAAAGAGAAAGCCGCCGCCAGCGCAAGACCACATTTTAATAAGTTTTTCATAATCTCATCCTCCGCGTTTATAAGTCATGGTTACATTGTATTCTTTCAAAAGATGTAAGTCAATGTAACACGATGAAACTTTTCATATATTTTTACATTTGATATGATATAATAGTTCATATTTTAAGGAGAAAGACTATGAAATTAACAATTCCAGAGCATTACAATCCTGTTCTATCCGTTCGTCAGACACAGGAAGCCATTAAATATATTCGCGATACTTTTCAACACGAATTTGGAAAAGAGATGAATCTGCTTCGTATTTCCGCCCCGTTATTCGTTGAAAAACGTTCCGGGTTAAACGATGATCTTGACGGCATTGAAGAACCGGTTCATTTTACAATGAAGGATATTGGTGATGAACGTATAGAAGTCGTACATTCTTTAGCTAAATGGAAACGTATGGCTTTAAAGAAATATGGCTTTCAACTGCATGAAGGCTTATATACCAACATGAATGCGATTCGTAAAGATGAAGAATTAGATAACCTGCATTCTGCCTATGTAGATCAATGGGACTGGGAAAAAATACTGACAAAAGAAGAAAGAACAGAAAATGTTCTCAAGCAACATGTTCGCACGATTTTTAAAGTCATCAAACATATGGAGCATGAAGTCTGGTATAAGTATCCAGAAGCGGTTAACCATTTACCGGATAAAATTCACTTCATCACAACGCAGGAGCTTTTAGATAAATATCCAGCCTATACGGCTAAAGAACGTGAAAATGCCATCACCAAAGAACTGGGCTGTGTCTTTATCATGAAGATTGGCGACAAGCTATCTAACGGTGAAAAGCACGATGGTCGTGCACCGGACTATGATGACTGGCGGTTAAACGGGGATATCTTATTCTGGTATGAACCTTTACAGTGTGCTTTAGAAATCTCCAGCATGGGAATTCGTGTCGATGAAAACAGTCTGGTGGAACAGCTTCGTAAAGAAGGAAAAGAAGAACGATTACAGCTTCCTTTCCATAGAGCCATCTTAGAACAAAGATTGCCTTATACGATCGGAGGCGGTATCGGTCAATCTCGATTGTGCATGTTATTATTGAAGAAAGCTCATATCGGTGAAGTACAGGCAAGCATCTGGCCGGAAGATATGATCGAAGAATGTTACAAAAACAATATTCAAATACTTTAGGATCTTCGCGATCCTTTTTTCATGAAAAAAGCGCCTTTAAGACGCTATAAACTGTAGAAAATCTTCCATATTCCCTTTTTTATACACATTTAAATCCTTATTTTTAGAATTGATCAGACAATCCGTAATCAAATACGTATCCATTCCCAGTTCCATGGTGATCATATCTTCCTGTACATCATTGCCTACCATTAAACATTTCTGAGGATCCAGATTCCTTTGCTCCAGGATTTCCCGATAATAATATGGATTCGGCTTACAGAAACGGGAGTTCTCATACGTTGTGATGTATTCAAAATCATCCGGTTCTAACCCTGCCCAGCGAATCCTTGAATGTGTGGCCACCTGTGGAAAGATAGGATTGGTTGCCAATACCACTCTTCCCTTTTTCTTACAGGCATCCACGATCTTTTTCGATAATGGATTAAACCCACAGACTTGTTTGGCCGCTTGAAATTCATGGGCATAAAAAGAGTCAAATACTTCTTTGTCCTTCAGTTTTTCTTCTCCGTAAATCGAAACAAACACTTCCCAGAAACGATCGTAATTCATACACGAACCATCGTTTTGAATCATCGCATAGGTTCCCTTCCAGATCGAATCGATCAGTTGTTTGGCATCATACCCTAAAGGGGCAACCTTTTGAACCAATAATCCAAAATATGTTTTCACAAATTGTTCCTGGTCCATTGGAAGCAATGTTCCGTCTAAATCAAATAATACAGCCTGATACTCCATACATTTCCTCACTTTTTTAAAAAGTATAACATACTAAAACCGATTTGAATCTAATTTTTTGATGGGTTTGGCCGGGTTCCCCACAACGATCGTATCGGCTTCCACATCCTTGGTCACAACACTTCCGGCACCGACAATGGCATTTTCTCCAATCGTCACGCCCGGCAAGATCGTGGCACCGGCTCCGATCCAGGCATTTTTACAAATCCGCACATCTTCCACTGTTAAGATATCTCGATCGTAAAAATCATGATTGTTTGTGATCACCTTTACATCCAAGGCAATACGAACATCGTCTTCCATATAGACCTGCCCTGCACTCATACATTTAAAATACGGCATGATCGTTACATTCTTTCCAATATGGATGTTTTTAGCTAAATTACAGTAAAAAGGCGTATGTACCTTAGAGCCTTCTTCGAATTCACCAAACAGTTCTTTTGGAATTTCTTTGTATCTAGGCGATGATGGATCACATTGATTCCATTCAAACAACAACGCTTTTGTCCGTTTTCCTTCCGCCTTTCGGTTTTCATCTTCTATACGCAAATCTACAGTTTTCATCTTGTCTTCCTTTCAATCGTTCTTCGAATATAAATATAACAAACAATATCTACGGCAATCGTCAATACCCAGGAGATTGGATAGGATATGTATAACGTTGACAATTCTCGATGTGCCTGGAAGATGGTAAAGATCCAAAAGATACGAAATACACAGACCCCCATCATAGATACGAGCATAGGCAAAATCGAATACCCCATTCCTCGTAAGCTACCCACAAATACGTCCATGATGCCGCACAAAAAATACGTGGTACAAATAAATGACAATCGAATCAAACCGATCCGGATGACCTCAGGGTCGGCTGAATAAATATGCAGTAAAAAGTTACCGCCTAAATAAGCACCCCAGCCCAGAATCAGTCCCACACAAACCACAATTCCCAAACATTCCAGAAGAATTTTATCGATTCTTTTAAATTGTCTGGCACCCATATTTTGCGAGGTAAAACTTAAATTGGTTTGATAGATCGCATTCATCGAAATATACACAAAGTTTTCTATGTTCAAACTGGCGGTATTTCCTGCCATGACGATCGATCCAAAACTGTTGACACTGGATTGAATCAATACATTCGATATACTAAATAACATTCCCTGTACACCGGCCGGAACACCGATCTTTACCATCTTGATTCCTTTATCCAAAGAAAAATGAAGACTCTTTCTCTGCAGGCGAATAGGCCCTTCATGGGCATGCAGGCAAAGCAGCACTAAAATGGCACTGATTATTTCGGCAACGATCGTTGCGGTAGCTACACCGGCTACGCCCCAGTCAAACACGATGACAAAGATCAAATTCAAAACAACGTTGACCATACCTGAGATCATTAAAAAATAGAGTGGTCTTTTCGTGTCACCGACAGCTCTTAATAAGGCAGTCCCAAAGTCATAAATAAGTAAAGAAGGCAAACCGATAAAATAGATTTGCATATAAATTGTCGATAATGGCAATACATCTTCCGGAGTAGCCATCCAGCTCAACAAAGTCCCGGCCGCAAAAAAGCCAAATACACCCATAAACAATCCGCCAAACAAGGCAAATAAAATGCCGGTATGAATAGCTTTTTGCGCATTCTCTACATCTCTGGCACCGATATATTGTCCAACCAACACATTGGCGCCAATAGAAATTCCTAAAAACAGATTGATCAGTAAATTGATCAGACTGGATGTCGAGCCAACCGCTGCCAAAGCCCTGCTGCCGGTAAATCGTCCTACCACAATGACATCAGCCGCATTAAATAAAAGCTGTAAGACACCGGACAGTATAACTGGTATAGAAAAGACGATCAATTTGGAAAAGATCGGCCCTTGTATCATATCCATTTGTCTTGCGTGCTTCATAAACATCCTTCTTTCACAGGCCGTATTATACTCGTTTTTTCAAAATTGTATAGAAAAAGAGTTCACTTTATTTCGTGAACTCAAATTACTTAAAAGATTCCAATAAAAGTTCCTATACAAGAAATTATAATCAAACCCATTAAGATCATTGTCGGCTTTACATTTTTGCCCAATAACCAATACATTAATCCAAATGTTATGCATGGTAATAGACAAGGCATAATCTGATCTAAATATGTCTGCAATGGCTGTGTTGCACCTTCAACACCTATCTCCAATGGAATGGTAATATTCACCGTTGTAGCAATCATCGCGCCAATAACCATCAATCCCAATATAGAAGCAGCTTTGGTTATGTTTTCAATAATCTGTTGGTTCTTAGCATCTCCAAAGAATTTAACGCCAAATTTAAATCCTGTTTTTAAGCAGTAAAATCTTGCCAAGAACCCAGGAATATTAATAATTAATAGGAATGATATAGGACCAATTATACTTCCTTGCTGACTAAAAGAAACAGCAACTCCAATGGCAATCGTTAACAATGTTCCCCAAAAAAATGAATCACCTATACCTGCCATCGGTCCCATTAAAGATGTTTTTACTGCACTTATACTAGATGCATCAAAGGATTCAGTATTTTTGTTTTCCTCTTCCATAGCACTAGTGATTCCCATTAACAATGTGACTATATGTGGAGTACATGACATAAATTCCAAATGCCGTTGTAGTGCTTCAGCCATTTTTTCTTTATCATCACCATATAAACGTTTTAAAATTGGAATCATAGAATAACAATACATTAGATTTTGCTGTCTCTCATAATTCCAAGCGCTATCCAAAGTACAAGATCGTGTAAAAACCTTTCTTAAGTCTGACTTTGTAATACTAGAATTCGTTATCATCTATAAATACCTGCTCTTTCTGTTTCTTCATATCCGAAAAATAAGTTAAGGATGCGATTACCAGCCCTGTCAATGCTACTCCAAAAACAGGAACTTGCACATATGCCGCCAATAAGAAACCAGCCAACAAGAATGGAGATAATTCTTTTGTGAGTATCATTCGTGCTAACATTGCAAACCCAACGGCCGGCAATAAACCAGCAGCAACATTCATTCCATCAGTGATAAATTCTGGAATTACATCCAAGACATCTTTAATAACAGGCACACCTAAATAAAAAGCAATACCTACAACTACAGACAAAACTACCTTGTTACCTATACCCGATAATCTAGCCACCCATTCTACTTTTTTATAATCACCTTCTTTGGCGTATTTATCAGCTAAATGAGTACTCCAAGTTAATAAAAACATCATTTGAAGGTTATCAAACAATAAAACCAAAGTAGCAACTGGTACAGCCAGTGCAACAGCAGATCCTACTTCCTGGCCAGTCAATATAACAAACGCTGTTCCTATAATAGAACCGGAAGTAATGTCTGGTGGATTACTTGCGCCGATAGGTACTGCTCCTAAGAAAATTAATTCTAATGTTGCTCCAACTATAATTCCTGTCGTAATATCACCTAAAACCAATCCAACCATAGGCGCAACGATAATTGGCCTATTGTTCATTGTAGATCCCCAATAACAGTGCATGTAAGCTATAAAAGCCACCAAAGTTATTAATAATGATTGTATTAATAAATTATCTGACATATCTTTCACCCTTTATTTTGTATGCAATAAGCTGATTGCGTCTTGTTTAGAGTCATTCGGCACCAATTGAGTAAAGACTTCAATCCCTTTACCATTTAACTCTTTTAGAAGAACTTCATCATGAGCACTGACAAATACAGCTTTTGAAATTTGATGTCGTTCTTCACTAGCTTTCATACCACCCAAATTGATTTGCTTTATAGTCGAACATGATTGAGCTAATTTATAAGCATCTTCTACACTTTCCACAATAATAAACAAATTATATTTATCAGTAACCCCACTGTTAATAGCTGAAATTGAATCCTCTATGCTTTTCATAACGAGTTTTACACCCGTCGGTTTAGCCATACGCATAGCATTCATTTTTAATTCATCTTTAACTAAAGAATCGGATACAATTAAAATACAGTCCGTATCTAGAAACTTAGTCCATGAAAATGCTACCTGTCCATGTAACAAACGATGATCCACTCTTGTTAATTTGATCATATTAATTCCCTCCTGATATGTTTTACGGTTGTCATTATTTCTTTAACGTTTTCGTCAGACACTTCACCAACATCAATATGATTTTCCTTAAAATAACTTCCAACAATAGCTCCATCTGCGTATTTAAATTGTTTTTCCATATTTTCCGGTGTAACACCGGCTCCTACAATCAACGGAAAATCACCTATGGCATTTCTAAACTGTTTTATCTTCTCTAATGAGGTTTCTTGCCCTGTCACATCCTGAGTAACACAGATTGCATCACATCGATTCATTGCAATTTGTAAGTCTTCCTCCACACTATTCTTAGAAAGTACAGGTTGATACTTAAAGCGAACCCCTCCCAATACCGGTATATTGTATCGTTCTTTATACATCTGAAAAAAAGCACTTAATGTATCCTCATCTCTTGGTTTTACATGTCCTACCACTGAATCCAATTGAACAAATCTTGCACCATACTGTGCAGCTAATTCAAATCCCATAGTATCCACGTTTAAACAATTGACACCATATGGTATTGGCAAGTTTAAATCCTTTACATATTTCAATGCATCTTTTAAATTATGAAACTCGCCAAAATAATTTTCTAAAATAATGCAATCAATCTCATTTTCTAAATAAATCTTAATTTCTTTTTTCATTCTTTCGAAAATTTCATTATCATCCTCTCCCTTTAAATGAATCATTCCCAATATTGGTTTCTTATTACTAAATAAATTTAAAAAATCACTTTTCATATTTTTTAAAAATCCTCCTGTTCGATTACTGTATTTTCAATAAACTGAATTCCTTCTTTAGATTCTAAGACAATTCTAGACATATCTTGATCCGTCAACCAATCCTTACTTTCCATACATATTTGTAAAAGAAGATTCAAATTTATCCCCGTACAAAGTTTCACATTTTCAAATTTTAATAGTGAGTACATAGCATTAAAAACACTTGCCCCAAACAAATCTGTCAAGACAATATATTGGACATCCAAATTTGCTTGTATTTCTTTTTCAATCTCTTTCGCAAAATCGTCTGCCACTTCACCTGGGCACAAAGTATAAACTTCAATTGGATATGAAGGAATTCCAATAATCATTGAAGAACTATCTACAATCCCTTTGGCAAGTCCTCCATGTGAAGCAACTATTATTTTTCTAGACATATTCCCTCCTCTTTAACTTGTATTATCTTGTATTTACAAAACAATGATACACCCTAATGTAAGCGGTGTCAATGATATAATAATACAAGTTAATACAATTTATGAGAGTGCTTTATATAAAGCATATAGATTCTTTTTCTGTGTTTTCCCGTTGAATAATTTAAGATATTATTTTAAAGTACCCCTATATTAAAATTTAGTTTATAATATGGAAAAGGAGTAAATTATGTCAAAAAATACAGAAAAAATACCTTTAACTCTTCAAGATCAAATTAAACTAGAAATAACCAATAAAATAAAAAGTGGAAAATATCTGCCTGGTGATAAAATACCATCCGAGCCACAATTAGTAAAAATCTACAATGTAAGCAGAGTAACCGTTAGAAATGCAATACAACAACTAGTAGATGAAAACATTCTTATTAAAAGACATGGAAAAGGTACTTTTGTAAAATCTAGAATTTATACTGAAAATTATTTTTGTGGTGGAAGTTTTACAGAGACTTGTATCAAAATGAATGCTACACCCTATACGCGCATCATTTCTATTGAAAGAAATAAAATAGACTTAGAAGTCAGCGAGCTACTAAATAACGAACAAGAAGCCATCATTATAAAAAGAGTACGATACGTTGATTCCATTCCATGTATTATAGAAATTGATTATTTCCCTATACATTTTGATTTTTTACTAGAAACACCTATAGAAAATACTTCTTTAATTCAACTTTTAACCGAGAAAAGTGGTGTCGTTCTTTCTAAATTTGAAGATAAGTTTCAAATTTCTTTTTCAAATAAAGAGTTTTCAGACCTACTTCACACTACCGTTGGAACGCCTCTATTATTAGTCACGCAAACTGTATCTTCACCGGATGATGATATTATTTATGTTAATAAGCAGTTCATTTTAACCTCAAAATATATATATGCGGTTAGATCATATAAATAAATTTCATCTATGACATAAAATTTTGTATAAATTCAAAAAAGCTCTTATTCAAATCAATGTATATGAAACTATACATAAAGTTTGATAAGAGCTTTTAAAGTTTTGATTATTCCTCTGCAGAAACATTTAGACAATCCGCGATGGATGTATCCTGCATCAATGTATTTGAATTATATAGAAACAAGATATCGGTAATCAATTGAGAATCCAACAGCTTTGATACATCTTCAAAGTAGTAACGGGGGTCGATGATATCAATCGTTCTAAAATGCGGAATTAAAAACTGTATCATCGAATTGGCATAGGAATCCTTGATCAACAACAGATGCCGATCACTGTCATTATCCATTTCCAATGAAATTCTTCCGGTGTTCCCTGACAAAAAGACCGTATATTGATCTTTGGTATGTAAGGCATCCATAGAATAAATAGAGCGTGAAGAGTCCCTGCTTGTTTCATCGGTCATGATATATTCACTGTTTTCTTTTGGCACATAAATATCAATTTGATCTTCCATAAAGGCACTTCCGACCTTACCGGATAAAGTCCCTTTAAAATCTGTGGAAACCGGATACACATGGTAATCGGAGATCTCCGTTTGTCCAAGATCCATGCTGGAAGACAAGGCTTGATACGCATAATAGCTACCTAAAGAAGTCCAGTGATGATCAGTCTTATAATATAAATACTCATTCTTATGCTCTTTAAAGGAATCACGAACATCCACCTTTTGAATCGATACATCTAATTTAGATAGATAATCGTCGATCTGTGCATTCTGATCCAATGGTGTCGCAAAAGAAGGCAGCTTATCCGATTGCACACTAACCGCATTCGGTGCTAACAGAAAATACGATGCTTTACCGGAGCTTGTGCAAAACTGATTGATTGCCTGAATATTTCTTTCCTTTTGTTCTTCGTTGACAGCGCTGGTATCTTCAATCAATGCGCCTTTACCCAAATATACATCATCGATCTTTTTAACACCTGTCATCTTACTGATGAGATACTTTAACTGAATCCATTGATCTCGTCCTACAAACTGATCCGAATACCAGTTATTGACATCTTTAAAAAATTGACCATCATTGATAGAAGACAAGCTGATGGCCGGAAACTGCTGCAGCGAACGGTTCTCCATCGAAGATGTCTTGGCATCGGGCCACAACAAATTCAATACACATACGATCACGACACAAACCGCAAGAATCGGACTCATTTTTTTCGATAATTTTGTCATTTTATCTTTCATATTCATCCCATCCCCTATCTAGAACGCAAAATACAAAAAGCTCTGGTATGTGCTACCTACCACAAAAGCGATACTGATACCAAAGAAAACCAGATATAAAACCGTAAAGGCTAATACCATTCGATTTCCTTTGACCTGCATCAATCTTTCTTCGATGCGATCAAACAGTGTACCTGAAAGCAGGATACCGATTATAAATAATACTAAATGCCCGGTCAGCACAAATAAGGCTTCCGTGTTAACCAACTCTGCGAAGTGGAACATACGACCAATCGTTCCAAACGCATTCATAATACTTGGACTACAGAAAAATACCCAACCGATCAATACGACAACTAAAGTATAAAGATGACCTACGATGCGTGGCAGTTTTTCCAAAATAGGACGAAGCACAAACTTCTCCAGCAAGATAAAAGCACCATAATAAAGTCCCCAGAATATAAATGTCCAGTTGGCTCCATGCCATAAACCGGTCAAAAACCATACGATCAAGATATTTCGTACATAGTCATGACGATTCCCACCTAATGGAATATAGACATAATCACGAAACCATCTTGATAAGCTGATATGCCATCTTCGCCAGAAATCCTGTACGCTGACTGCCACATACGGATGATCAAAGTTTGGTTTTAGATCAAAGCCAAACATGCGTGAAATTCCAATGGCCATATCACTATAACCACTAAAATCGAAATAGATTTCCAACATATAGCTAAGGGCATAAAGCCAGGCTCCCAACATACTTGTATTTTGTGACAGACTGGAAAATACCAGAGCAAACTGATCTGCCAGAAGCGCTTTTTTGATCAAGCCTTTGACAAACAACAAGGTGCCGGAATAAAACATTTCTCTTTGGAAAGGATGATACGAAAACTGATGTTCCATATCATGATAAAAGGCAATCGGGCCACTGGTGATCTTTCCAAAGAACGCAATATACAATCCTAAATACAATGGATTTTTCTGTGCCGGGCTGGTACCTTTATATACATCAGCCAGATAAGACAAAGCACTAAAAGTAAAGAAGGAGAGCCCTACCGGCAATGTGATATCAAAGCCTTCCAGCCCTACTATGCCCAATAAAAAATTCGTATATTTAAAAGCACCCAAAATCAAAAGATTAACGGCAACGGATAACCAAAAGTTTATCTTTCTTTGCCGCTCATCTTCTTCCTGCATCAACTGCAGACCACTGATATAATTCCATGCGATGCTCAGCAACAACAATAAAACATAATACGGCTCATTCCATGCATAGAACAACAAACTCAGCACAAACAACACAATATTTTTTAAAAACTGTGACGGCAGGAAGCGATAAAGAAGCACGGATATCGGTAAGAAACAAAATATAAAAATCAAAGAATTAAATACCATACACGCACCCCCTTATAAGCTTTCCAAGAACTGTTCATCCATTGTTTTGGCATTCGTATCGACCACATACAATGCATAATTCGCCTGTATATCCACAACAGCCTGCTTTAATAACTGCACCTGATCCGGCGCATAGCCGTCATATAAGTTTGTCTGCTCGGCAATACGGCTTTCGATGGCTTGTTGAAACGCATTTTTTTGATCCGTATCCTTAAACTGCACCAATACATATTCATTGGCCTGCATGACATCATCAATCTTAAAATATACGATTCTTTCATACGCTTCCGGATCTAATCCCAAATTTTTTCGTATCGCCTGATTATCCTGCTGTAACAGAGTGCTTAAATCTAAATTCTCCTGTACTTTGGATAACACAACACCAAAATCCTCTTTACTCATCTTTGGACCGCTAAAGACATTCAACATGAGTATGATCAATAAAAGAAACACAACACCTTTGGCGGCCCATAAACCATACTTCATCAAAATTCCCCCTTAATTCTTATGACATGATCTATGTATTTTTCACCGTTTCTTCTCTTCATAACCTATTTCCTCTTTTGTCATTTATTTTAGCACAAGTACGACATACAGAGAGAAAAGATTTATGACTTTTTACAAGATAAACTTATTCATTCTTTGATGAATGAAAAGAAAGGAAAAAAGCCTCCTGTCGGAAGCTTTCCAACCTTTATTGATCAATTGAATATCGAATTAAAATTTGTTCGTTCTTTTGAGATGTTTTAGGAGCGCCACAAATAATCAAAGACAGCTTTATTTTGTTGTCTCCATGTCGCTTCATTATGTTGACCGTTTTCGATCAGACGAAAAATACCAGATGCATTTCGTGCCGTAAATTCATTGACAAGCATCTTCATATCATTGATTCTTTGATCTTGAAACACACTTTTAGCCAGTTCCTTCGTTCCCCAGCTTAAATATACTCTTGTATCCGGTGAAAGACTGGTTTTCTGAAATTCAGAAAGGATCTTTTCTTTACAGCCAAACACGGCACTGGAAAGACAAGCGGCTTTTGAGAAAATCGAATTGTAATGAAGAATACCATATAAAGCCATAAGACCTCCCATACTGCTTCCACCAATGCCGGTACATTCACGTAAAGGCATCGTACGATACCGAGAGTCAATATAAGGCTTTAGTTCATTGACCATCCAATCCATCAGCTGATCGCCTTTACCGTAAACATGGCCTAAATACGGCGTTGAAAATGTATAAGGACTAAATTCTGACAATCGTTGATTTCCCTCGTGATTACATTCCAAGCCTACAATGATAAATGGTTTATCATAAGAATTTAAAAATGTTTCCAGGCCCCAAGAAGTTCCATAGGTCGCATCTGCATCATTAAATAGGTTATGCCCGTCAAACATATACATGACAGGATATCGTTCTGTACTGTTTTTGTAGTCTTGTGGAAGATGAATGTGCAAAGTTCGATAAGTTGAAAAAGGTGTTATATAAACTTGTTCTTTTTGAATCATGAAGAACACCTCCCTGATGTTAATATTGTAACATGAAAAGGGTTACGTATAAACATACAGAACTTGGATAAGAGAGGGTTGTCCTATCGCCGTCTACATTTAAAATTTCTACCTTTTTTCATGATCATTAATTAGCAATCAAGTACCACTTAACCAATTCTTTTAATTGGAACAAATATAAAAGTTAGAAATCATTATCAATAAATCCACTATACAATAAAAGCCCTGAGTCTTATTGACCTCAGAGCTTCTTATTAGTCTAATAAATCACTTAATACGCCAATATTATCAACCATAATATCCGGTTGTGTAGAATAATTCTTCAGTTCTTCTTTTTTCGTTTCTCCGCTTAATACTAGAACACTAACGATATCACTTCCCTCAGCCACAGCAATATCGGTATACATACGATCGCCTATAATGGCAATCTCTTCCGGTTCTAATTTTGTCACTTTCTGAATATATTCCAGTGTCCTTGGACTAGGCTTACCAAAAAACTCTGGATATACCCCAGTGCTGGATTCAATACATCTTGCGATACTACCACAATCCGGTATGAACTCTCCCCCTTCTATGGGGCAGTTCAGATCCGGATTAATACCGTAATACGTCTTCCCATGCCGAATAAATGTGCAGATCTTCTCCAACTTTTCATAAGTTAAAGTCGTATCAAAACCTAAAATAACAACATCCGGATTTCCATCATCTAAGATCCATCCATCTTTTTCAAATGCCCTTAACAAGGCCGGTGTACCCACTACATACAGATGTTCCCCTTTATGATGTTCATGTAGATACTCCAGTATAACATCCGTAGAAACCATCATTTGATCTTCAGTAATATGAATATTCATTTTGGATAATTTAGAAATATACATATCTAAATCTTTCGATGAATTATTCGTAAAAAAATAATACTTACGCCCCGTTTCTTCTACTTTATCAAGAAACTTATGGGTATAAGGAAAAAGTTCATTCCCCAAATAAATCGTTCCGTCCATATCTAGAACAACGGCCTTTATTCCCTTCATTCTTTCTCTGATTTCATTTAAATCTGTTAACATATTATTCTATCACTGCATTATAGAAATCATAAAACTTTAATAATCTCATAAAAGATAGCCTCTTCCTTACATAGGGGCTAAGTTTTAATGTCAAAGGTCTTAAATCTTCAGATAACCCAATGTCATTCATAGAAGTACAACCATTCACTTTGTTTATCCATTCCATCATGGTAGTAACATTAGGTAAAGTTTCCAAGATTGAAATGATATCACTTTCTCTATCCTTCAGCATTTTTCCTGTTATATTTTCCATGATATTAGGTTCATTTTCTTTAAGTATTTCTTCTTGTAAAATTTCATTTTTAAAATTATCTTTAATTAAATCAAATTCAACGTCTACAGAAGCATGTAATGTATAATCACCACGTTTCAAATAACTTAGAGCTTTTTTATATACTTGCGTACAGATAATCATCCCAACACCTACTTTTTCACCATGGTAAAAATCAATGGGTTCATTAATAGCTGCTTCTTCCCATAAATGGGAGCAATGATGTTCACAACAAGATGCAGGTCTAGAATATCCCATAAGCTGCATTGCTAACCCGCTCATTAATAAGCCATACATTAGGTTCTCATAGGCTTTTTCATCATTTTTTGATAAGCCATCTAGCGTTTGAACTAATTCTTCCAAAATATCATATTCCCAGTTAACAATATCCCAATTAATATACTCTCCTGTCACGGCATGGGCAATCTTCCAATCACAAAGAGCTGTATATTTCCCCAACAAGTCTCCTACACCACTTGCAGTTAAGCGTGCAGGGGCTTTTGAAAAAATTTCAGTATCTGCTAAAACAAATCTTGGGCTTACGGCTGTAAAAGTTTTTTTCATTCCTTTCCACGTCATAGCGGCCATGGTAGAAACAAATCCATCCACACTTGCAGCTGTAGGAATTGACATAAAATCGATTCCTAGATTATATGCATGATATCGAGTAATATCATGTACTGTTCCTGAACCGCAAGCAATCAAAAAATCAATTTTCCCAATTTTTTTCAAGTGAATATTAGCCTGCTCAACACCATGTTCATCAGCATGAAGATGATTTGGATCCAGAACAATCGTATTAATATTAGGAAGTTTAGATTCAACCTTCTTTCCGGCGATATTATATGTATTTTCATCACAAATCATTACTATAGATTGATAATCTTTGTAATATGTATTCATGATTTCTGGCAACTTACTTAAAGCATTTTTCTCAATGAGAATATCATCTAGTAATATTTTCTGGTTTCTAGTAGGATCCCCCATTTTTTCTATTTTTTTTAAATTTATTTTCATCTTTCATCCCTCTTTCTTAAAAGGTAGGCACATAGTTCTTGATCATTTATATTCTCTTCTTTTTTAATAGGTACTATTTCATTTTGAAAACATAAAATAAGAAAGTTTTTTGTATTCTTGATTCGCTTTAGATTTTTAAATTTCAAGTTTATTTTTCGCTTTTCAATGGTATATTCAATATCTTTGGAAATGTGAATCACAACATGAACATCTGTTTTTCCATAATCTTTTAAATATTTTTTTAAAGTCCTCTTATAAATACTTTTAGTATCTGCAAAATAGAAACCAAAAAGTAAAAGAAGAGTGATACAAAACCAAAGAATTGATGTGTCAAGATTTCTCATATAGGCACCACTATATAAAATCATGTAGGACGATAAGATCAAAACAAATATATTCATTTTGAAATTTTGTGGATGTAAAGCGCTAGTAATTTCTAATATATATTCTTCTTTGTTGATGTATTCACTCTTAATCTTTTTCATACTATCTTAGTCTAAATATTTACTTAACTTATCTGGTAAATCCTCTAATTTTGAATGATAAAGGTCAGATAACTGATCATAGTTATAAAAAACAGACATTAAATTTTTTAATGTGTTCATATGTTCCTGAGATCCTGTAAGAGCTAAATTGAATATCATTTGTGTTTCAATTATTTGGGAATCATCATCCATTCTTCTAAACTTTACCGGCTCATCTAGAATCAGCATACAAACAGCATTCTGTATTACTCCTGATATCTCTGAATGAGGCATTGCGACTGGAATTTCACTGGGAAGTCCAGTGGGAAATTCCTTTTCGCGAGCAATACAATTCATTTTAAAGGATTGATTTACACAGCCTTCTGTAAATAATTTATTTGCGCATAATTCAATGGCCTCACTATCTGTATCCGCATGACCTTTTATTGCAAAATATTTCATTTATTTCCTTCCTTATCAAACCACTAGACCATAAAGAAATGATGAATCATTCCTAACAAGACATTCATTAAATTATAACCAAAGAATGAATCTGTCACTGTTCCTGAAACTTCAATTCCAGTTACATGCATCATCATTGTTGCCTCCGGTGCTAATAAATTTGTCATGAAAGCAATAAAGTATACCATAATCAAACAACTAATCATTGTGCGAATAAAATTTCCTCTGTGAGCTAAGGTAGGCATAACTGTTGTATAACAAATTACACTTAAAATTCCTACAGGAAAATAGCTCATATCTGGAATAATAAATGCACAAAGAATTGTAAATGGAATACATAAAGCTGTTGCGGTGATACATGTTGGATCCCCCAATCCTAGACAAACATCCATACCTACAAGCAATTGTGTACTATCTCCGGTCCAGCGTTTCATAAACTCATTTGCGGCTGTACCAATAGGAGTTATCCCTTCCATCATTACAGCAACCATTTTTGGAATTAAAACAAGCACGGAGGCAAAACCAATCGCCATGGTAAAAATAGTTGTTATAGGTTGTTGAGTTAACAATCCTAAGATAACCCCAATAATAAGGCCAATAAAACTAGATTCACCAAATACACCAAGCTTTGAGCTTAAATGATCAATATTAATATCAATCTTATTAAATCCCGGGATATGATCATACAGCTTATCCAGAGCTCTGAACAATGGATACATTAAAACAAATGATGCAGTAGAACAAGTTGTGCCTTCTAATCCATAATATTCTTGCCAGGCTGGAGCAACTTTTTCACCAAACTTAATTGCGACAATAGCCATGATTAATGTAATGACTATTCCAATCCAAATGTTATTAAAAATCGCATAAGCTAATGCTCCTGGAATCAACATATGAATGAAATTCCAAATATCTACATTAATAACTTTAGTTAATTTTAAACGAATCATGATTACGTTAATCAAAAATATAACTGGAACTACAAATGGTGCAAATGGTACAGACCAACTAGCGGCACCAACAGAAGCCCAACCCATATCTGTAACTGTAAAACCTGAACCCATTGCCTGATAATAGGAAACAGCTGGGTCAATTGTCGTAAATAACAAACTAATTACTAATGATAAACCTTGGAATCCAATTCCAACCAGTAAGCCTGCTTTAAGTGCTTCCCCAAACTTCATTCTAAAGATTAAGCCAATGATTAATATCATTACTGGCAATATGGCAACAGCTCCCATATTTAATAAAGTTTGCACAGCGTTTAATAACCAATCCATAAATTCTTCTCCTCTATTATTTATTCATCTCTTTTAGCTAATATTTCATTGCATGTATCTATAATTGTCTTTGATACTTGATCTTTGCCAATACCACTGATTAATCCAAAAACTTTAATTAACGGACAATCCAAGTGGCCTCGATAATTTGATGTGGTCATTACAATATCCATATTTTTTGCAGACGATTGAATTGTCTGAACAGTACCTTTGTGCACATTTACCGGTATGCCTGCTTCTCCACAAATTTTTTTAACTTCTTCAGCTGCAACGGAACTCGAAGCAATCCCACTGCCACAAGCAACTAATATTTCAACTGGTTTTTTCATAATAAATCTTTGTTGACCTCCTCGTTTGGTATTAATACAACTTTAATAGCTTCTCCTGTTTTTGTTAAACGAATGCCCTCATTTATCTTACTTAAGGGAAGAACATGAGTAATAAACTTTTTGGCTTCAAACGCATCGGAAAGGGCTAGATGAAAGGATTGTTCCACCTGAATACTATTCGCTCCATAATGACCATAAATCCATAAACCATTGTAATGCACATAATTTGAATCTACTTCAGCCATTGAACCTTTAGGAACTCCTCCAAACCATACAGTAATACCACTCTTCTTTGTCATATAAAGGGCTTGATTTTGTGATTGTGTAGATGGATTTGCTGAAATTACTTTGTCAGCCCCTTTTCCATTCGTGATTTTTAATACTTCTTTTACAGGGTCTTGTACAGAACTGTTAATGATATAATCTGGTTCAAATCTTTTCGCAATATTCAATCTTGTTTCATTAATATCAATTAATATGACGGTAGTAGCTCCTCTTAAATGAGCTAATTGAACATGGAAACAGCCAATAGGACCTGCTCCTATAACGACTACTGTGTCACCGTATCGAACATCAATATTATCTTGGCATGCATAGACGGATGATAGCGGCTCAGCTAATGTGGCAGCCACAATATCCTGATTAGCGGGTATTTTAAATACAGCATCTCTACTCAACTGTTCCTGGGTGACAACATAATAATCGGCAAAACCACCTTGTCTTCCTATATAGTCTGTGGCATTTTCGCACATCTCCGAATGGCCTGATCGACAGGGTTCACATTGACCACAATGGGCAACTGGATAAACATAAATATTTTCACCTACATCATATCCAACTACATTGCTTCCAACTTCAACGATTTCACCTACTACTTCATGTCCAAATACATGAGGATATTTACCCGGTAACGAATCACTAGTTAAATTTCTGATATCGGATCCGCACAAACCAATAGCTCTAACATTAATCAGTAAACCATCATTAGGACATGTTGGTTTTTCTATTTCTTCGACACGAATATCATTTGGTCCATACATTAAAGCTGCTTTCATTTTATTTATTTCCTCCCGGTCTCTTTGCCAATTTCATTGATTCTAACTCTTTATCACTAAGATTATGTAATTGCATTTGTTTTGCTAAATAGTATATTTTCATTACTTCTTCCGTTGCTTCAACAATAGAGCAAGCTTGTTCTAAATCCTTACCCACACAGACCAAACCATGGTTGCCCAATAGGACAAGATTATGATTTTGAAGTGCCTCCGTTAATCCATTAGTAATATCTAAGCTTCCTGGTTCGCCATATGGAATACATGGAATATCATCATGTAATATTGTAAATGTAGTTGAACATTTCATTTCGATGCTCATTTGGCAATAGGCGTAAGCTGTAAGAAACGGTGCATGAACATGAACTACTGCATTGCAATCTTGCCTAGCTTCTAAAGCTACTTTATGAAGAAGATATTCACTTGATCTTTTTCTATTTCCTTCAATCTGATTATCTCCCTTTAATACCGCGATCGAATCTTCGTCTAAAAACATTTTCCTTGTTCCAGAAGGTGTAATATATAACAAATCATTCTTTCTATCATATATGGAAATATTCCCCTCTAGTGAATTGACTAAATTCTTTTGGTCCAAAATTTTCGAGTACAGTATGACTTGTTGTTTAAAATCACTTGGTGTCTCTGGTTGATTTAAAGTCTCTGTAGGTAATACAGTCATTTTATTATCCTCTCCTTCTTGTATGCATTAGATTCCGGATATCTTGAATACGCTTACATTATTGATTAAATGTCTATTTTTGAAAAGACTTCTTTATTTCCACACAGTGAAACTTAGTGTATTAATATCTTTGATTTCATGAGAAGAAAAAAAAGATACTATTTGTCAAAAATTTATATGCTATTATTTGAAGTAGTTTTATAAATATCTTATGATAATTAGAGCAGGTATTTTAGTATGGAAAAGAAATATGAATTGAGTCAAAGGATAATAGATATAATTAACTGTCTAAGTGACAATGAAAAAGCATATACAGTTAAACAACTCGCAAGCCAATACAATGTAACCGTTAGAACGATATATAATGATTTGAAGTCCATCAACCAATTTCTTTATACTTATGGTTTCAAATTATTGATTATTCAAAGCGATGGACGCATCATACCAAGTCAAGATTTTTTTCTATGCAGATCTTTTCTAAAAATTGATGATTTTTATTATTATCGATTATCACGTCATGAACGTGTCATCATTGCTGCAGCTATGATAATGTTAGAACCAAACTATATCACCATATCTCAAATTGCTGATACATTGTATTTCAGCCGAACAACTATTGTAAAAGACCTTCCTGACATTAGAAAGTTCCTATCTGGTTTTTCTTTGACTTTGCAGACATATCCCAATAAAGGCTTACATGTTGAAGGATTAGAAATAAATATCAGAAATGCTTTGACTGAAATATTTAATCCAGAAAGTTTAAATCATGAATTATCTAATTATTTATTAAATAATCGAATAATTTTATCCAATAAAAACATTAAAATCATCGATAACATTATTTCAGAAATTGAGATGGAATATCAGATAAACTTCAGCGATCAATCCTTTCATGATCTTCGATATTTTTTAATTATACTTATTGATAGAAATGCCAATTGTCACTATATTAGCAGGCACAGAAAAGTAAATGGTGAAGAATATCATATAGCCAAAGATATATTAAGATATATTTGCCAATATTGTAAAATACATACAACTGAGGCCGAAGCGTATTTATTAGCATTGAAAATTAAAAATGAAATCATATATCAATCAACCATTACAAATAATAAAGAATCTATCGCGATTCAGGTTTGTGCTCGAAAATTAATTAGCGATGTATCAAAATCCATGCACATAGATTTAACCAGCGATTATCAGTTGTATGAAAACTTATCAAACCATTTAACTTCAATCTATAACCAATATATTGTTACTTATATCGACAATCCAGTCATATCTGATATACAAAAATCGCAAAAAAAAATAGTCGATGCAGTAAGTAAAAACATAAAACCAGTTGAGAATTTTTTCGGCAGAACATTAACCAATAAAGAAATTATATATATAGTCATACACTTTTGTGCAGCCATTGAACGATATAGGAATTCTAAAATCATTTACGATGTTGTAGTTATTTGTAATGCAGGAGTAGGAACATCAGAATATATCGCAGCAAAACTTAAAAAAATGTATCACCTAAATATTGCCTCTGTAATTTCTTCACATCAAATATCCAAATTAAAAAAAGATAGTGCTGATTTTTTGATATCAACCATACCTATACAAAATGCGCCGATAGATTTTATTGTTATATCATCACTTCTTAATGAAGAGGATTATAGGACAATTGGAAATAAAATCGCAGAATTACAGGCAAGAAAACATACACCTATTCGCCAACAACAAGAGGAGATTACAGCTGGAGATATTGCAAATGTCATAAGACCAATCCTTTATAACATGATTCCTGATAATGCAGAAATTATTTATAAAGAAATAAAGAAGCAGCTACGTAGTTTTTTTAATCATACAAAAACATATCAGGAAGAGCTAACTTCACCTTATTTACACCAGCTACTATCACCGAATTTTATTCAATTAAATATAATGGCCACTGATTGGATAGATGCTATTAGAAAATCAGCTATGCCGTTATTAGAACATGGATATATTGAGCAGGATTATATATCGAACATGATTGAAAACGCTAAAGAACTAGGTCCTTATTTTTGTTTAATGCCCGGCCTTGCCATTCCTCATGCAAGTTTGGAATCAGGAAGCTATAAAACAGGAATGAATATGATCAGGCTTGAAAAGCCTATTATATTTAATTCTCCTGAAGTTGATCCTATAAAATATGTCATAACATTAAGTGCAGTAGATAATAAAACGCATTTAAAAGCACTTTTTCATCTCCTAAATCTATTTCAAAACGAGGAGTTTAGAAAAGAATTAGATAATGCAAATAGTTCGTTACTTGTAAATCAAATAATTGAAAAGTATGAATATATTCTGCCAGACAACTAAAGAATACTATTCAATACACATAAATTCTAAAAAAAATAGCTAGAAGATGATGCAAACCCTCTAGCTATTTTTTAAATTTTTACATCTTGTCTAAAAGATTAGTCAAAAGACCAATATTATCAACCATAATATCCGGTTGTGTAGAATAATTCTTCAGTTCTTCTTTTTTCGTTTCTCCGCTTAATACTAGAACACTAACGATATCACTTCCCTCAGCCACAGCAATATCGGTATACATACGATCGCCTATAATGGCAATCTCTTCCGGTTCTAATTTTGTCACTTTCTGAATATATTCCAGTGTCCTTGGACTAGGCTTACCAAAAAACTCTGGATATACCCCAGTGCTGGATTCAATACATCTTGCGATACTACCACAATCCGGTATGAACTCTCCCCCTTCTATGGGGCAGTTCAGATCCGGATTAATACCGTAATACGTCTTCCCATGCCGAATAAATGTGCAGATCTTCTCCAACTTTTCATAAGTTAAAGTCGTATCAAAACCTAAAATAACAACATCCGGATTTCCATCATCTAAGATCCATCCATCTTTTTCAAATGCCCTTAACAAGGCCGGTGTACCCACTACATACAGATGTTCCCCTTTATGATGTTCATGTAGATACTCCAGTATAACATCCGTAGAAACCATCATTTGATCTTCAGTAATATGAATATTCATTTTGGATAATTTAGAAATATACATATCTAAATCTTTCGATGAATTATTCGTAAAAAAATAATACTTACGCCCCGTTTCTTCTACTTTATCAAGAAACTTATGGGTATAAGGAAAAAGTTCATTCCCCAAATAAATCGTTCCGTCCATATCTAGAACAAAGGCCTTTATTCCCTTCATTCTTTCTTTGATCTCATTTAAATCTGTTAACATAAACTTTCCTAGTTCGAACGATAATATTGTACAAATGCATTACTGTAATCTTCCAATAACCCAAGATCCCATAGCAATTGCAACAATCCGTAACGAACACGTACCTCTTTTGCCAAAATTAAGCTGTCTTTGGTCATCATTTCATCAATGCCTACCTGCTCAGGACGGTATGCGGCTTCAACTGACTTCAAAATTTGAACAACATATTCAGGTTTAGGTAAATCATTTTGTATAACTGTTTTAATATCTTCCCATTTGTTTGCAATGGTATCAATACGGTTCAATGCACTTTCAATATTATTCTTTCCAGCCTTCTTTTCTAAAGCAATAACACCATTTGCAGCTCCTTCAAACTTATCTTTGACCAATGCTTCCCATTTCTCATAATCAAATGCTTTTACTTTTTGTTTACACTGTTCAAAGTCAATATCTTCATTGATCAGCTTATACCATAGCGCTATCACCCCCGGGGTTGCCAACCCTACTTTTGTTCCGTGGAAAACAGGAGGCCTATGTTCAAACAAAAATTTCATTTCCCAATAATGAGATACATGATGTTCGCTGCCGGAAGCTGGTCTTGAATTGCCAACAAAGCCCATAGCCATTCCCGTTTCGACAAGGGCTTCTGTTATGGCTTTTATCGCTTTTTTATCTCGAGTTAGTACACCATTTGCGTTATCAACAACTTCTTGAATTGATTTATACACCATATCCACAATTGTCTTACAATAGTATTCTTCATTAATGATATGTGCTATTTTCCAATCAACCAAACAGTTATATTTTCCAATAATATCACCAAGTCCTGCTTTGATCATATCAATCGGCGCATTTCTTAAGACTTCCAAATCTCCAAAAATAGCTGTAGGTACATGGCAATCATAGGTTGTCTTAAGATCGTCAGTAATTAACGCAGCACCTACAGAAGCAAAACCATCCATGCTTGGCGCAGTTGCCACAATACCATAATCAAGTCCAATTTTTTTTGAGATAAATTTGCTAAGATCGTTAAGAGTTCCAGAGCCTATTCCAAGAACATAATCATATTTTTGTTTCATCCCTAAAAGAATTTCAAAGACAGCTTTCTCATTGGGAACAACTTCGCCTTTTAAAACAATTGAATCTAAAGCAAAACCCTTTTTGACCAGAAAGTTTTCTAATTCTTCCCCATAAGCTTGCTTAGTATTTTCATCTTCAATTATATAGATATGTTTGTATCCTTTTTTCGACAAAAAATCAGCAATATCCTCTTTTACATTGTCTTTTATTTGGACTGTAGAAAGATTTGTCGTATGAATTCTTTGACAATCGCATTCAAAAACTTGACCTAGATAATCATTGATTTCAAAATGTTCTGCATCAATTCTCATAATAATCACCTAATTCATGTTCACAAAACAACGCATTGCCGATTCTACATCTTTTTGCATCGCATCCTGGCCGGCTTTTGCGATGTCATGGAAATATTTTGTTGGGCAAGCTGCACTGGCACCTTCCCCGCCGGCTTTATCCATATAAGTAAAATAATTGATTTTACGCACTCCGTTGGCTATAACTTTTTTATAATCCTCATGGCTTACTCCACTACCGCCATGCATCACAATAGGAACTCCTGTCGCATCACTTAATTCTTTTACTAGATCAAAATCTAGATTTGGTTCAGAAAAATATTCTCCGTGAACTGTTCCGAAAGAACAAGCCAAGCAATCAACCCCTGTTTTTTCAACAAAATCTTTTGCCTCTGCCGGATCTGTATAATTACTTCTATCTGATTTACGGTTTTCAGTAATCCCTTCATTATTTAATGTAATACCTGCCATTTTTCCGATTTCAGCTTCAATACTTACATTATATTTATGTGCCATTTCAACCGCTTTTTTAGTCATTTCTACATTTTCATCATATGGTAGAGCAGAACCATCAAACATAATGGATGTAAATCCCATTTTTAAAGATTTTTCAATATAATCTAAATTAATTCCATGATCCAAATGTACAACAACAGGCACTTTAGCTTGTTTAGCCATTAACACCATAACAGGTCCAATCGTATCCAAATCCATAACGTTGTTTTCTTCATGAGTTTGAGCAAAGGCAAGAATTGTAGGCATATTCAATTTCTCTGCTGTATCCAATACCGCTAAAATGTTTTCAAAATTTACAACATTAAAAGCACCTATTGCGATTTTTTTCTCTTCTGCCATTTTAAAAATATCATTCAAAGTAGCTAACATGATGATCCTCCTTGTTTATTTAGAAAATTGAACCATGACTTTATAAGTATCTGGTCTACAAGCGCATTCCATAGCTTCTTTAATTTCCTGATATGGATAAACTGCTTCAATTAAAGGCTTAACATTAATAATTCCTTTTGAAATACAGTCAATTGCTTGTGCAAAAGTTTCAATGGTACCATTTTGTGTACCAGTCACTACAATTTCCTGCGAATGTAATCTTCCGGCATCGACTAAAATCGGATCATTAGGATGAATCGAACTAAACATGTTACATACCCCACTCTTTGCGGTCATTTCAATTGCCTGAGCCGCAACCGATGGAATTGCCGTTGTATTTTCTACAACGTTTGCACCGCGACCCCCTGTTAGTTTTTTTACTTGTTCAACCGGATCTGATTCCAATGGATCTATTACCACGTCAGCTCCCATTTTCAAACCAAATTCTCTACGAGCTGCATCCGTTTCACTCAAGATAACACGAGCACCTTGTTTCTTTGCGCATAATACATGCAAAAGACCCATTACTCCACCGCCAATCACAACTACATCATCACCCATCTTAATATTAGAGCGATTGATACTGTTGATAACACATGCAAGCGGTTCTGTAAATGCCGCTTGGGCATCCGGAGTTTCTTTTGGATATACATATAAATGTCTTGCTGGAACAGCCACATACTCAGAGAACCCGAAGAACCCTGAAAGTCCGTCTGGATTAAAATAAGAAGTTCCTTTTGTGAAATTTGCGCAAATATTTTCATGATGATGTTTACAGTCATAGCATATTCCACAATCATCGATAATATATGGGATTACATGATCTCCGACTTGAACCATTGACGGATCTACATCATTGCCTATTTTTTCGACAACAGCACTGTATTCATGACCGCCCACACGAGGATATGACCATTTGCTTCCCTTATAATCTCTTACATCATTTACACAAATCCCTGAAGTTAAAACTCTAACTAAAACCTCATCTTCCTTAATCTCCGGCATTGGAATATCTTCAATAGAATATTTGCCAGGTTCAACCAATACACAAGCTTTCATTTTATTTCCTCCTCTAAATAAACAAAAGAAGAGACACAGCATATTTCACCAGTCTCTTCCTTTCAAATTATGCTGTTAAAATTCCAGTAAGTCCTCCAACAACACCAATGATAACAATTAGAATAATAATTTTGATGGAAGTCCAGCGTTTCTTCATCAACCAGTAAACAAGCATCGTAAATCCTAATGGAAGAATCTTTGGCATAACGGCATCAAACAAAGTTTCCTGTACATTAAAGGTGGAACCAGAAGTTACAATTTCAAGACCGCAGGAGCAAGTAACATAGTTGGCAATCAAACCACCCATAACCATGCATCCCATGACTTGAGCACCTAACAACAGTTTGTCCAATACCCCTTTCTCAAGGAAATCCATAATGGCATCCGAACCTTGCTGATAACCAAAGAAGAAGTTTGCAAAACTAAACACATAAGAAATCGCAAGCATCAAAATTAAATATGCAATAGATCCCCAAACAGTACCAGTTAACGTGATATCAATACAAATTGCCAATAAGATTGGAATCAATACACCTTGATAAATGGTATCACCGATACCAGCCAAAGGTCCCATCAAAGAAGTTTTTAAAGAAGTGATAAAATCACCTGGAATCGGCTCACCAAGAGATTTCTGCTCTTCCAATGCAATGGCCATACCTAAAATACAAGAACCAAATTCAATATGAACGTTAAAGAATTCCATCTCACGTTCCATAACTTCTTTACGTTTGGCTGCACCATCAGGGTCATCTTTATATAAATAATTGATGACCGGTACAAATGTATGTCCACAGGCCATACCCATCATACGTTCATAGTTATAACAACACTGTACCCAAGTTTCCCAGTTGAAAGCTGCATGATACAAGGCTTTCTTAGGAATGACATGTTTAATTTTATTTTGTTCTGCCATGTTAGAAATCCTCCTCTAATTCAGCTTCCTGTGCAATTGAGCTTTTATCATTTCCATGTTTGTAAGCTAATTGGACATAGATCAAAGCAATCAATAAAGCAATTACACCTAAAGGTAATAATCCTAATCCAGAGTAAACTGCAACGACAAATCCGAAGAATAGGAACACGCGACTCTCACCTTTAAAAATATATTGTAGAGTAATCGCAATACCTAGTGCCGGCATTAATCCACCGATAATCTGGAATATTTTTAATGGTGTTCCAGAAAGCATCGTTACAAAATCCTGGATATAAGCAGCACCGAAATATGCAGCCAATGAACAAGGAATGATACAAATTACAGCAGCCATGATCTGTGGTAATAATACATTGGAGATCCAAAGACGATTATATTGTTCTTTTTCTACAAATTTATCTCCGACATGTACAAAAATTGAATCCAATGTCATACGAGCATACCAAACTAATGTTCCTAAGATACCAATTGGAACTGCCAATGCCAATGCTGTATCAGCATCCAGTCCACCAGTAATGGCATAAGTGGCACCTAAAGTACCAGCTAAAGCCATATCAGCAGGCATGGATCCACCAGCTGAAATGAATCCTAGGTAAACCAAGTTGATAGAAGCTCCGACCATAGCTCCTGTTAGTGGATCACCTAAAATAATCCCGGCAATCCAACCACAAACCAATGGTCGCTGAATGGTCCACAAACCAACAAATGGAAGGTTTGCTTCACCGATCCAATACAAGATTCCCAGAAGGACAGCTTGTAAAACCGAAATTGACATAAATCTTTCTCCTCTCTTCCTATTATGTTTATGTCTGCAGATTCTGTCGCTATAACAAATTTGAAATATCGACAACCTTCTGCTCAGGTACTAATTGATAATAAACATTCACACCTTTTTGTCGCATACGACGGATCGAGTCGACTTCTTCAGGACTGGCAGACACATTATTTACAAATGGTTTTCTATCACCACGAATGCCCATTCCTCCAAGACAAACTTCTTTGATATCAACTCCTCCATCAATGAGTTGTTCAAATACAATAGGTGTTTTTGTTAATACAATAACTCTTTCTCCACCTGGATCTGGTTTCTGTAAAGCTTTTGTAGCTCCTTCAACTGTCAATACAGCTACTTTAGTTCCCTGTGGAGCTAATGCCATCAATACGCGTTTATTAAACTTGTCCGCAGCTACCTGATCGTCAACAATGACAATTCGATTTGCGCTTAAACTAGGTGTCCATGCAGTAACCACTTCACCATGTATCAATCGGTCATCAACTCTAGCTAAAACGATGTTTCGCATTCTTCATCCTCCTCTTCCATTTTCATCATGTCCGCAAGATATTTACGGACATCTTGTACTGTGCTTCCGGCGAGTTTCATTGCTTCTTCACAAATTTCCTCTGCATTTTTACCGTTACTTCTCATAATCAAAATCTCCATTAGCAATGGAACGTTTATCCCTGTTAAATGATAGACATCGTATTTGTTCATGAGTTGCACAACGGCATTAAATGGACTTCCGTAAAAAAGATCTGTTAAGACCAAAATTTCTTCATTTTCTTTAGCCTCTTTAAATTCTTTCTCAATGTTTTCTTTTAGGATGTCTACCCCTTGCTCAGGATATAGTCCAACATAGGATAAATTCTCCTGCGGGCCAAGGACCATTTCCATCGTTTGATACAGCCCTTTCGAAAAAGAACCATGAGATACTAAAATAATTCTCATATTATCCTCCCTCCATTAAGTACGGTTTTGAAACATTCGACTGAAAGCGTTTACATCTTACGGTCTAATTGTAAACAAAACCTTGTTATATTTATCACAATGAAATTCATATTAATTACGCAATTTCTTTCAAAGCTGTATAGATCTTCTTATATTTGCGATACCCTTCGTTGTATTTATGCACACGTTTTTTATCCGGGTAAAATATTGCTTGTGGTGCTTCTACTGCGTATTCCAAATCCATTTTTGACTGTAGAGCCAGAAGGCAAACACCAAAGCATGGAGATGCATTGCCACTCACCACTTCTAATTGAACATTTAAAATAGAAGAAAGTATTCTCATCCATATTTCACTTTTCGTTCCTCCACCATTAATGCGAATCTTCTGTGGCCAGTTTTTCAATCCCATATTCTCCATAACTTCTTTTAAAGCGTATCCTACGCCTTCCATCACCGCCTGTGTCATATCTTTTCTTTTCGTTGATGCACTTAATCCAATAAATGCTCCACGAATATCCAAATCTTGATAAATGAGTTTGTCTCCTGTTATATGCGGAAAAAACAGCACACTATTATTGCCAAGATCATCTTCCAGGATATTTTTCTGATCTACCCCAAAATCCGATGTCTGTACTGCATTTTCCACCCACCATCTTTGTGCTCCACCAGCAGAACGGACTGTCCCTTGTACGATATTCACAATATGATTTCCATCCTTACTAAAAAGAACATTTTTTCCTTTTCCTTCAAAATCCCCATCTTCTTTAGCTATTAAAACTACGCCTGATGTACCTAAAGAAATGACAGGATCTTTATGCTCGATAAGATGTAAAGAAACCGCATTCGCCGGGTTATCTCCAGTACCTACGATGACTTCTGGTGCATTCTTGCATTTCAACTCATCACAGATTTCCGGTAACACTTTACCGACTATTTGACAACTTGGCATAACTTTACCCAAAATACTTTCTGTTACTTTGCATTTCTGCATCATAATACTCGACCACATTTTAGATTGAATATCATATATTGAGCTTGTAGAAGCATCGCAATAGTCCTGACTATATCTACCCGTTAAAAAATAAACAATATAATCATAAGGAGTAAGAATATGGCAAACTGTTTTAAAGCGTTCAGGGTGCTCATTATGAAACCATATTGTATTCGCAGCCGGAGATCCAGGAGAAATGATTTTAGAAATGTATTTCGTTTCTGGATACGTTGAAAGTTCTTTTTTTAGTGCTGGTACAATATGGGCTGTTCGCAAATCATTCCATAATATAGCTGGATAAACAGGTTTTCCATTTTTATCCAAAAAAACCGTCGTATGCATTTGCCCGGTTACACCAATCACAACTTCTCCTTTATCACCAATTACATCCATTGCTTCTTTTAAGCCTGTCATTACAGCATCAGTCCATACTATGGGGTCAATTTGGCGATAACCATCTTTTAACTCCTGATATTGATATGAATAACTTTTTTCAAATAAAACTTGTTGTTTTTCATCCAATACTAATGTTTTTAAAGAAGATGTCCCGATATCAAATCCAATCGCAAACATAGTATCCCTACTTCATGTCATTAATAATCAAAACTAAATCACTAGCTGTCTTGGCCACATTTTCTACGGCTTTCTTACACAACCCAAACAAATTTGCTTCTTTGTGATTCTTTTCATATGCTTCTCCAAAAGTTTTGATATATGCTGACCTTAAATCGGAACCGTAGTTAATCTTCAACATTTTATATTGTTTCATTGCTTTGACCTGTTCAAACGGTATTCCAGAACCACCATGAAGAACCAAAGGCACCGGAGACACTCCGGCTATTTTCTTCAACAAATCAAGATCAACTTTTGGTTCTACATCAAATCCATGTACATTTCCAATAGATACAGCCAATAAGTCACAACCCGATCTTTCAACAAATTCTCTTACCAGCGCCGGATCTGTATGACAGTCTGCTTCACTGACATGATCATCCTCTTTGCCCATAATGGCACCTAGTTCAGCTTCTACTGGAATATTATAAAAATGACAGTATTCTACCGTTCTTTTCACTTCCGCAATATTCCCTTCAAAATCTTGATCTGATGCATCTACCATGATGGAAGTAAAACCTGCATCTACACACGCTTTTACATCCTCAAAACTTTTTCCATGATCCAAGTGCAAACCAATAGGTGTATCCGTCCCTTTTAAAAATTTATTAACCAGAAAGGCAATCGTTTCCGGATCCGAAAGATGAAGATTATTTGATGAAATTTGAATCATCCCCGGCATATGTACTGAGTTCAATCCTTGAATGATGGCTTTGGTCATTTCCAAATTCGTTGTATTAAAAGCTGGCAACATAACATTACGTTTTTGAGCATAATCCATTAAATCAAATCCATTGACTATTTTCATGATTGTCCCTCCTAGTCTGAGAATTTAAGCATGACTTTATATGTATCTGGTCTAGCTGCATATTCCATAGCTTCTGTCACATCTTTATAATCAAATACTTTGTCAATTAAAGGTTTGACATCAATGATTCCTTTTTCTATGCAATCTACAGCCTGTGCAAAAGAGCATTCCGTTGGACTAACTGTCCCAGTAACCTTGATTTCCTGAGAATGTAGTCTACCTGCATCAACTAAGATTGGATCATTCGGATGCATGGAACTAAACATATTTACCGTTCCACTTTTTGCAACCATCTCAATAGCCTGACTGGCAACAGCAGGAATAGCGGTTGTGTTGTATACAACTTGTGCTCCCCTTTGTCCAGTCAACTTTTTGACTTCTTCTACTGGATCTGTATGAATAGGATCAATGACTTTATCAGCTCCCATTTTTAATGCGATTTCTCTTCTCTTTGCATCCGTCTCACTTACGATGACATAAGCGCCTTGTTTTTTGGCACATAAGACATGAAGCAAACCCATGACACCACCACCAATAATCACTACATCATCACCCATGCGAATATTCGTTTTATTGATACTGTTAATGACACATGCCAAAGGTTCAGTAAATGCGATTTCTTCATTTGAAACAGAATCGCTGTAGTGATACAGATGTCTGGCTTTTACGCAAACATACTCGGCATAACCCATATATCCAGAAATACCATTTTCGTTATAAAATACTTTTCCGGATTCCGCAGCATCGCATAAATTTTCTGCATTATGCTTACAGCTATAACACATTCCACATTCTTCAATGATATAATTGACTACTTTCTGGCCTGGCTTAAAAAACGAAGTATCTACGTCAGTTCCAAGCCTCTCAACTATACCGGCATATTCATGTCCTCCTATGCGAGGATAGGTATACTTGGATCCTTTGTAATCTCTGACATCATTGGTACAGATTCCTGCTGTCGTCACCCGCAGTAATACCTCATCCGGTTTTGGTTGAGGAATTGGTAAATCTTCAATTTTGTAATGCAGTGGTTTTTCGATTACACATGCTTTCATATAATCCTCCTTTTTTGTTTATGCTTTTCTAAAGGCATTATAAAAAAGAAAAGATTGCGTTTTTTTTAATCATTTTCAGATTAATTACGCAATCTTTATTTAATTTTTATTGCATATTAATTACGCAAAAGGCAATATTTTCCACATTTATACTTCCGTTATTATAGTTATAGAATGTATAAAGTTTACTGTATCCATAAAAATAGAAAGGAGCATAGCAAATGTTGACGAAACGACAGGCAAGTATTTTTTTTGAACTCACTAATAAAGTGGGCTCTTGGTTCAAGGCAAATTATTTTTCCAGCAAATACAATGTAAGTCTTCGCACAATTCAAAACGATATCAAAGCGATAAAAGATTTTTCTTCTGTTAATAAAAATGCTTTTATAATTGAATCTAAAGTTCCTTTCGGTACCCGTATCAAAATTGTAGATAATGAACAATTTACTAAAAAACTCAATGAGATACGAATGCAATCTGATGAACTATCTTTAAATTATAAAGATGATCGTGTATTCAAGCTTCTACATTTTCTTTTAAACCAAAGGCAAAGTATTTCATTAACAAAATGTGCAGATTATATCTATGTATCGAAGTCTACCTTAACTACCGATTTAAAAGAATTAGAAAAACTTCTGAATAAATTCTCTTTACGCCTTATTCAAACAAAAGGGCTGGTATATATCGATGGTTTAGAGCGAGATAAACGAATATGCTTAATGGAAAATGACTACAGTTATTTCCAAATGATTCCCAGCAATTTAATATCTCCAAATGAATCAGCCCAGTTTGAATTTATACGACAAATTCTAATGGAAGAACTCTTAGACAAGCGATATCCCATATCCGATGTTGAATTTCAAAACATTATTATTTGGATCAATATTTCTATTAAACGCATCAGTAATTTCTTTTATCTGAATGAAGAAGATATTAGCGATGGACAAAATTATGACATAGAAATCGAAATTGCGAAAACAATATTTGATCGCATTGAAAAACATTACTTGATTCGTGTTCCACAAACAGAGATAAACTTCTTAGGTCTCTATATCAACAACCATAGTAATTTTAGCAATACCGATTATATATCTGAAGATTTAAACGCTTTTATTTTAGAAGCTCTGCAAAAAATATATGAAGTCTATCCAACTGACTTTAGACACGATGTAAATCTTCGAATGGAACTAGCCTTGCATTGTGTTCCCATGATTTCACGGGCACGAAATAATGTTCAAATAAAAAATGAAATGTTGGATTATATTAAACAAAGCTTCCCATATGCTTTTGATATAGCGACTTACTTTTCATATTTATTATCTCAAAAATATAAAATCAAAATAAAGGAAAGTGAAACAGCCTTTTTGGCCATTTATTTTAATAAAAGTATTCAGGAGTTATCGGCATTAAGGGGAAATAAAAGAATATGCATCATTACAAATTTAAAACGGTCTGAATATTTCTTATTAGAGCAATACTTATATGATAAATTTCAAAAGTATATTACTTCTATTACATTTGTGACAACAAAGGATTTAAAAATTTTAGATTTAGACCGATATGACTTATTTTTCTCAACGGAGGATAATCGTGCAACGGAATCCGGACTTGCGACAAAAATAAACTTTTTCCCTGACGCTAATGAACTAGAAAAAATTAAGGTACGAATCGAAGGATTTAAAAATGTAGAAGATATCATGAAGCTCTTTGATCCCAATCTATTTTTTATCAAAGACTTTACAAGAAAAGAAGAAATTCAAGAATGCTTGGTATCTACCGCAATGAAACTACATGACTGCAAAAATTTAAGAGAAGAAATTGAATTGCGCGAAGAATTAGGAAGTACCTACTTTGGAAACTCCATTGCGATTCTCCATCCAATGCACTCAACAACGAATGCTTCTTTTATTGGAGAAATCATATTAGAAAAACCGGCTCAATGGGATATTGAAGGAAACTATGTGAATCTTATTTTTCTGGTGTGCATCCAGAATAATAATTTAGAAGCCTTTAGAGCATGGGAATATTTATCTCCACTACTTTTTAACAATCAATTCAAGCAGGAAATTTTAACAGTAAATTCTTTTGATGAATTCAAAAAAGTTTGCGAAGAGAATTTGAAAATGAGTATGTATTAGGAGGTATTATCTTGACTGTTGTATTCATTATTGTAATTATTGCAATTGGTATTTTATGGATTTTCCCTAAATTCATGAAACAAAGAATTTATAAAAAAATGACCGATGCCCTTTCTCACAAAGAGTATGATACATTAGATGAAATTTTAGATAGTTTTTGGTGCACGTTCTCTTATAAGCCATATAACCGTGAATTTATGCGATTGACTTCCTATACTATGCAAGGCGACAGAAAAAAGATAGAAGAACAATATGCAACCATGTTCCAAAAGCTTAGAATGAGCAAAAAACAAAAATTACCATTAGCTAAACATGCCTTTTACTTTTATCTGGAAACAAGTCAATTTGAAAAAGCACATGAAATGCTCTCTGTTTGCAAGGATGATCCTAACACAAACGAATATCATGTGATGCAAATAATGTACGATATACTAGCCGATAAGAAAAGTAATCATATTCAAGAAATTAAAAAGAGCTTGGATCAACTCAAATCACAAAAAGATGCTTACACAAAAGAAGCTAATCGTGTTCGAATCGGAGTATATGAATATCTGCTTGGTCTACAGTACCATTATTTACATAATGTCAAAACTAGTCAATCTTATTTAAAAGCGGCATTAAAAAATTGCCGTCATACTCCTTATGAACCTCTAATTCAGGAGATGTTACAATCATGATAAATTTAAATAAATACAAAATCAATGCGTCATTAACATGTATTAATTTATGTAATATTAAAGATTCAATGCAAGAAATCAATAATTCGAGTATTTCAAATCTGCATTATGATGTAGTTGACGGAAGATTCAACAACTGTTTTATGTTCGGGGATCGCATGTTACCTGTATTTAAAAGTTTAACTGATAAACCCATTATTGTTCACTTAGCTTGTGAAGAACCTACATTATATATCCCTACATTTATTAAAAATAAAGCCGATGGAATCATAATTCATTACGAATCGAAATGCGATGTATTAAGTAATCTGAAAATCATCAAACAAGCAGGTTTACAAGCAATATTAGGCTTTTGTTGCAACACCGATGTTCCAGATGATTTTTTAACTTATGCTAACGAGGCAGATTCTATATTAAAACTAACTGTGTTCCCTGGTTTTTCAGGTCAAAAATTTTATAAACCGGCTTTAGAGCATATAAAGGAAATGAAAAAACGCATGGACAAAGAAAACATTTCTATCCCCATTGAAGTGGATGGGAATATAAACAGAAATACTATTTTATCTTGCGCAATGGCAGGAGCAACATTATTTACAGGTGGTACTTCCGGATTATTTAATAAAAATCATACATTACAAGAAAATCTTTCAATTTTATATAAAACATTGGAAAATGGAGTTAATGATGATGTCCATCACTATGAATGAAAAGAGCATGATGAAAGAACTGCTCCCGTTATTAACCGAAAGTGAAAAATATGTATCCGTCAGTTGGGCTACACTTTCTAGAACCACACCTAAACTATATGCATTTATTCTAGGTGATGCTCCTTCAACAACCGGTAATCTCAATAACTATTGTTATGTAGGAATCACCAAATCATTTTTGAATATAGTTCTCTTAAATCCTCTGGATGTTACCCGTGTAACTGGAAAATTTCATATTCCTTTAACACAAATAAAAAATATCGCAATTAAGAATAACTTTTTGCGTTGTACGATTACATTTTTCTTCGAAAATGAGAACTTCACTATGAGTTGGCTTAATGGCTCTGGAGGAACAGGTATTAAAGCTCAAAAACAATATATTCAACGCATGATTAAATTTTTATCGAAGTATTACTCCATATAATATATTTCTCTCCTGATCTATGTTTAGACCCTTAATGCATTTATATTGCTTTAAGGGTTTAAACTTTTTAATGTTTATCTCTTATAAAAAGATTATAGCTGTGTAACATCCTTTTAAGGATTATTTTATATTTTTTATTGAAATCATAGGCATTGCCTTTTATTATGTAGAAGTAAACCTTAAAGGAGAAAACTATGGATCTTTCTTTAATTTTGAAATTACTTGGGGGTCTTGCCCTGTTTTTGTATGGGATGCAGATGATGTCCGATGGTCTGGAAAAAGCAGCCGGTGACCGGTTGAAGACCATCCTGGAAAAGCTGACATCCAATCGTTTCCTTGGCGTGATCGTAGGTGCCTTGATTACTGCAGCCATTCAATCCAGCAGTGCTACAACGGTCATGGTCATCGGATTTGTAAATGCCCGTTTGATGACTTTGCAGCAGGCTGTTTGGATCATTATGGGTGCCAATATCGGTACGACCATCACCGGACAGCTGGTGGCACTGAATGTCAGTGAGATTGCACCACTGATCGCCTTTGCCGGTGTTGTATTGATCGTTTTCTTGAAGAATCCAAAGCTTCATTATTTTGGTTCGATCATTGCCGGTTTGGGTATTTTGTTTATTGGTATGGACATGATGTCTTCTTCTATGAGTCCACTCAGAGAATCCGAAGCGTTCATCTCATTGTTGACAAACTTTTCCAATCCTGCCATCGGTATTTTAGTAGGCGCTTTATTCACCGCTCTCATTCAGAGTTCTTCGGCTTCCTTAGGTATCTTGCAGGCTTTAGCCCGGAGTGGTTTGATTGGTTTGGATGGTGCAGTCTTTGTATTGTTTGGACAAAACATCGGTACTTGTATTACAGCCATTTTGGCATCCTTTGGAACCAGTCGAGAAGCCAGGCAGACAACGATTATTCACTTGAGTTTCAACATCATCGGTACGATCATCTTTACCACGGTTTGTCTGTTGACGCCGCTCACTTCCGTGGTTGCCGGATGGTCACCGGATAATGCAGCCCAGCAGATTGCCAATATGCATACGTTGTTTAATGTGGTCACCACCCTGTTGTTGTTGCCGTTTGGAACTTATTTAGCTGCCTTTGCCCAGCACGTTCTTCCAAGTGAGAAATTATCGGTGGATTCGGAGGGTTTAATGTATTTACAGCCTCTACCCAAAAGCAATAAAATCATTGGTTTATCAGCCATCAATGTGCAGCAGGTCAATGATGAAATAATGCGTATGATGAAGCTTGCCTATACCAACGTATCGGATGCTTTTGATCAGCTGATCAACTATAAAGAAGATCGTTCCAAATCGATTCAGAAACGAGAAGCGGCTGTTAACTTCTTGAACAGTGCGATCTCCAAATATATTACCGATGCCTTTGCCTATGGCAACTTAAATCAGGAAACTTCAAAAACACTTACCGCTTATTATACGATGTTAGTCGATATTGAACGTATCAGTGATTATGCGATCAATATGGATCGACAGGCTTTGATTATATCGAAAGAAACCACAAATGATGCCGAAAAAACAATCTTGCGAAAGATGAAAAAAAGAACTTTCAAAATGCATGATTTTATCTTTGATCTAAACAAAGCAAACAACTACAATAACCAAATCGATGAAAACACACAGGAATGGAGAACGGCTCAGATCCAGGGCTTAAAAGACAAAACTATTTCCAGTGAACTGGGAATTGCTTTCTCCAGAATCTTAACCGATTATGATCGAATCAATGATCATGCGGTCAATCTGGCTGAAGAAATCGATAAAATAGATAAAGGCTTACTTGAAACGATGATAGAAGAACATATATCTGTTCCAGAAGGCGCTGTTTCATAACAAATTGCATATTTATTTTATTTGTAAACACTGCTGATATACATATGAAATTTAATGACAAAATTGAGTGTGATTAACAAATTGACCATGCTTGATACTATGCTGTAATTCAGGTAGTCAAATGAGCAAAGTGCCTGAAACATAAAAAGGGAGAGTAACTCTCTTTTTTTGTGCTCATTACACTACTTCTTTAATTTCTTCTCGAGCCACTTACAGATGAGTCAGGCAAGCACATCCACTAAATAGACTGATATAGCATATTGAATAGATACAAAGATAAAATAACTGCAAAATTAGCTTTAACTACATCTTAACAGTATTCCAATATCCTGATAATTCATGATGATTCCACCTCTTTCAATAAAAACGAAGATAACGAACTAAAGCAATTTTTTGATAACTTTTTTCATGTGTTTATGCTGATCATAAACCAAATGGAAAAAAATCACGATTATAAAGTAGGTTTTTATCTTATCCTTAGCTTGGGAACCACTTCAAATATTCTTGGCTTTTTTTTAGATCCCTTACTCCTTCATAATCTATCGGGCTTCTGCCAGTTACAAGTCCAATGAGCCAACTGTAAGTTGTTTATGTCGCTTGGATGTCCGCCTTAATTGACGGGAATAATATGATCAATACATGCTGATAAAAGATGAGGATACTTGCAGCTAAAGCCGACAGGCTTATCACATAATCCACACACCTCTTGAATAACAAATATCTTTTTCTTATTCCGCTCAAAGGCTAGGCGGTGGGTACCACCTTGATCATGTCTATTTCTTTCCACAAAATCACTTCTTTCCAAAAGAAAAAGCCTCAAACTTTTTATCTGAGACTTCTTGATGATATTAATATACTCTCTTTTTGGTACACAGTGTGTACTCTTTATAATTCTTACTGATTCAATCCAAGCTTTTGTTTAATTGCAGCTTCTAATACTTGTGAATAATTAATATGATTATTCTCTGCTATTTCTTTTAGCCATGCCGGTAAAGTACAATTTGTTTTTACTTTTTTATTATTGTACTTTTCCACTACAACATCAGGATAGATTGTAACCGGACATACAATACATCCCTCTGCATCTTCCTTTGATACCTTTCCTGTTGATTTGGGTACCTTTTCTCCATCTTTTACCATGCCATAATAATGTAATTCCAACGCATCCTTTGCTTTTTTTAAAGCATCCTCTAGATTTTTTCCGTCTGAATAACAACCAGGCATATCCGGAAAATACAAACTATACGATTTTTCTCCTGATGGTTCTAAGACAGCTAAATAAGTTAATCCTTTCATAGCATTTTCTCCGTCCTTTCTTTTTTATAATTGAGATGCCAAACCTATGACCTGCCGGGCTATTTTTTATTTAGTCCAGCCTGGTCATAGATACTTTTTTCAGTGCCCGGAGCGATTGTCCGTCCGCCATGTTTAGGAACTGTAACTCTTCCTGATTTTGTTGGATGTTTGAATTGCACATGAGATCCGCTCTGTCCAACTTGATACCACCCATCTTTTTTTCAAGATTTTCACAATTTCTCTAAAAGTTTTTGGCATCTTTTTTCCTCCCTGCAAGTATATTATACGCCTTTATATACGTATGTCAATATATTAATACGTATTTTTATACGTATACATTAAATTAGCTTTGCTATCTCACTTCTGATATGTTTCCATAAACCTTTTCTTGAATAACCATATTTCTCGACTACATTCCAACTATTTAAAAAGAAGAAATGTAAATCAAACAAAAAATTCTGGTCCGCTAAAGAAAAAGCTCAATGGGTTTACACTCATTGAGTCTTCGTCTGTAATAATTAATTTCAGATTCAATCCTACCTTCTTCCGTAAAAATGGCTATAGGACTTGTATATCCACCATGAAAAGCAGAGATTGGTTTACTTTATCTCTGTCCATATTCTGATACCTTCTTTTTTGATCAAAAACAAAATCGATGATTCTTTGATTGCCGAAAGATTAGGACATACAGTGACAGAGCTAAGAAAAACTTATGCACATATATATGATTCTATGAGACAAAACATGAAAAAAATATTGGATGAAACATGTAAAATTGAATAAAATTCGCAAATTTTTGCAATTTTTTCGCAATTTTTGATAAAAAAATTAAAAAAACTCCTTTACATAAAGGAGTTACAAGCTATTGGTGGAGATGAGGAGAGTCGAACTCCTGTCTAAGCAAAGTCCCACGATACAACGTTTACAGCTTTTCTTATCAAAATAATCCTAAGCTTTGGATAAGAA
>OGOP01000245.1_pt1 | contig 52189 bp, 50 predicted proteins | sample 1552591 | NCBI WGS metagenome assembly OGOP01 (sample SAMEA2580120, study PRJEB22360) | human gut metagenome | biome: human gut; feature: human-associated habitat; material: faeces | place: Denmark | collected 2008/2010 | reverse complement strand
GGTAAACTGGGATAACAAAGAGCTTGAAAAAGACGAGGATGTTCCGTATGGAGCAGACCCGGAATACGACGGCGAGGAGCCGACAAAGGCAGCAGATGCCCAGTATACGTACACGTTCAAGGGTTGGACGCCGGAAGTCGAGACGGTTACCGGCGATGCAACGTATAAGGCAACGTATACGAAAGAAGCGAATTCCTATACTTTGACGTATGACCTCGACGGTGGCGAGTGGGAGAACGATACGACCTACACGTACCCGAAGAAGTACAACGAAGAAGTTGAGGTAAAAGCAGACCCGACGAAGGAAGGCTACACCTTCGCAGGTTGGACGAGCGCAGAAGTAAAAGTAGTAAACGGCAAGTTCACGATGCCTGCAAAGAACGTAACTCTGACGGCGCAGTGGAAGGCAAACATCTACAAAGTAACATACGATCTCGACGGCGGCGAGTGGACTGAAACGACCAACGAGTTCCCGTATGAGTACAAAGCAACCGTAGAAGTTATAAAGACGGTCCCGACCAGAGAGGGCTATAAGTTCTCGGGTTGGAGAAGCGAAGAGGTTACGATCGAGAACGATGCGTTCACGATGCCGGCTAAGGACGTTGTGCTGAAGGCTGTTTGGGAAGCAAATCCCACGCCGACCCCGATTCCGTCGGAAGAGCCTACACCTACACCGGCTCCGTCGGAAGAGCCGACCCCCACTCCGGCTCCGACAGAAGAGCCTACACCTACACCCGCTCCGACAGAAGAACCTACACCTACACCGGCTCCGACAGAAGAGCCTACACCTACACCGGCTCCGACAGAAGAGTCTACACCTACACCGGCTCCAAATCCGAACCCGAATCCGAACCCGGCAACACCTACTCCGACGCCGGTAGCTCCGGTCGTTCCGGCTACGGTTGCAACACCCACCCCGACACCGACTGCCACACCTTCCACAACGCCGAGCGATAACGGCGGAAAAGGCGATGGCAATAATGACGGCGAAATAGGCGAAACGATCAACGATAACGAAACACCGCTTGCAAACGGTGAAGATATCGCAGATAACGCAACGCCGCTCGCAGGTCTCGGCACGGGCGCTTGGGCACTCATCAACCTGATCCTCACCATCGTGACGACCCTCCTTTCCATCCTCCTTCTCATCGGCTATATCGGCAAGAAAAAGAAGGCGTTGGAAGACGAAGACGGCAACGTGGTTCTCGATGAGAACGGCAAAGAGGTTATGGAGTACGAAAAGAACAAGAAGGGCCTTTGGAGACTCATCAGCATCATCCCGGCTCTGATTGCCATCATCGTCTTCATCTTCACCGAAGACATGACCCTGCCGATGATCTTCGTCGACAAGTGGACAATCCTCCATGTTGTAATCGCGCTGGTACAGGTCGTTGTTATGGTCCTCTGCAAAAAGAAGAAGGACGAAAACGACGAAGACGAGAACGCAGCAAACGCGTGATGGAACAAAAGCATAAGGCGTAAGCCAAAGTAAGACGGGATGTCCCCCAAAAAGGGACATCCCGTTTCTTATGCGCGTTGTGTTTTCCACAGAGTTTTTCTGTATTGTGGAAGGATCAGCTGCACGTGCATAGACCGCACGGCAGGCTTTGCGCAAAAGAATACCGCACAAGGTGAGTTTGCCTTGTGCGGTATCTCTTTTTATAGCGGTTTAGTTTTCAAATTTCGCATCTGCAAGGTACAGATAACCGACGGCACGCAGCGAGGCGAACGCGCCCTCCACTTCAATGCGAACGGTGGAAGCGCCGGAAATGCTCAGGCTCAGCGCGCTTGCGGGGCTGTTCACCGTGAGCGAGGAAACTTCATACTGCAAATGGTCGTCCACATAAATGCGAACCGTGCCGATAAAATCGTCGGAGGTATCGCCCTCCACGACCCATGTTCCCGTCAGGCGCTTATATTGTCCGTTCGGGGCGTATTCGGTGTAGACGGTTTTTGCGATGACAGGGTACAGCGAGAAGTTAAGGCCGTTGCTGTACGCATTGCCGTTTGCGTCATAGGCTGTCCAGTTCTGGCTGCAATCTTCGCCGCCGCTTGGGGAAAGATCTGTCAGCGAAATGGGGTAAAGCGCCCTGTATTCTTCAATCTTAGCCGCAATGTCACTGTCGCCGGAGAGAATGTCGTCGGCGTTTTGCAGCGTTTCCACCGCGTCATAATAGCGGCTTTCACCGGCTTGCTTTGCGGCAGCATCGAGAATTTTTTGCTTATACTGGTTTTTGTAGGTGGCAATCTGCGCGTCGATGCGCTTATCGCTGCGTGTGGCGTCCTGCAGCACGTTAACAGCGCCGGGCAAGTCGCCGTCATCCGCGAGCGTTTTGGCGGTGCCGAGCAGCGTTTCCACGTAGTTGTTGAGCTCTGCGTCCTTAATCTCTTCCAGCTTAGCCTGGATGTCTTTATCATCGCCGAGGATATCGGCGCTGTTCATCAAAATGGCTTCGGCACCGAGGAAATCTTTCTCGTCCGCGCGGCTCTGCGCATCGCTTAACACTTTTTCTTTGTATGCGGTGCGGATGTTTTGAATTTGCGTCTGCGCGTCATCGTGGTTCACATCGGCGTGAATGACCTTCTGATATTCCGTAATGGCGCGGCCGTCTTCGCCCTGTGCCTGCAGGCTTTTGCCGTTTTTGTAGGCCTCTTTGGAGTCTTTCAGCGATTGAATGCCGTTGAGCTGATCGTCGAGACCGATGTTCGGGAACAGCTTTTGCAGGCGGTCGAGCAGTTCATAGGAGCTGTCGTAGTTCGCTTCGCTTTTATTGTATCGGTCGATGACCGTCTGGGCATATTCCTGCATTTGGTCGGAGACCGAAGCAAGTTCGTCCTTTGAAAGCGTGGGAAGTACCTGCGCCGCAGCGGAATAATCGTAAGCGTCAAGCGCGCGGGTGAGCTTTTGCATGGGTGCATTGTACCACCAGAAAATGCCGCCGATTGTAGCGCCGATGGCGATGAGAATGGGAAGCACGATGAAAAGCCATTTAAAAGAACGCTTCTTCTTCGGCTTTTCGTCGTATTCCTCGTAGGCGTAGCCGTCGTTATACGTATATTCTATGGGTTGCACGCGCGGCTCCGGCCCTGAAATTTCCTCCGGGGTGGGGGAAACGGTGAATGTGCCCTCGTGCTTCATGCCTTCGGGTTTGTCGCCGAGCGCATCGCCGGAGGAAATATCCTCCGTGAAGTCCATCGGGGAATGGTTATAAATATCTTCGCCGTCCGGACTGTTTGAAGGGGTATCTTCAGCTTCGGGTGTCGGTTCCGCTTCGGAGAGGCTCTCTGTCGAATTTGAGGAGATGTCTTCCACGGCAGGCTCCGTGGGCGTTTCCGGTGCGGGGGCAGATTCCGACTCCGGTTCGTTTACGGGTTGTGCAGTGGCTTCCGGCGGGCGCACAACGGGGTTGCCGCAGAGCGTGCATTTTTTTGCGCCCTCCGGCAAGGTGGCGCCGCAGTATATACAAAACATAAGTGACCTCCTAATGTTTGTGGTCCCGCAGGGAAAATTTGCGGTGTTTTCCATAGCATACAATATTCCGGGAAATCTGTCAAATGTTTAGAAAAAATGTGGGAGATAAAGCAAAGAGAGGGAACGAAGCGTTCCCTCTCTTATCCCCAAAAGTGCCGCTAATCGGCTATTTTAGTCTCCCAAATATGTTTCTGTTCCGGCGAAACGGTCTTCAGCGCGGCGAGCGAATACGGTATCCCCAGCGCGTCCCATTTCGTTTTGCCGATGTCATGGTATGCCATGATCTCGGCCTTTTCAATACAGGTATATTGATGCTTAAGCGCACAAATCGCCTCAAAGTGCGCGTCCGTGTCGTTCACGCCCGGAATGACCGGGCAGCGCAACCACACATGCGCATGCGCGTCCTCAAGGGCTGCCAGGGACTCGAGGATCGGCGCAAGCGGCGCGCCTGCCCATTTTTTGAGGGCATCGGGGTCGCTGTGCTTAAAATCGAACAGAAAAAGATCGGTGAGCGGTATCAGTTCTTTTAAATGTGCGGCAGAGATCAAACCGTTTGTCTCCAGCGCGGTGTGGTACCCTTTTTCACGGCAGGCTGTAAGCAGCTTTTTCAGGAGTTCAAAGTGCAAAGAAGCCTCGCCGCCAGAAAAGGTGACGCCGCCTTTTGACGAGCGGTAATATTTTGCGTCCTTGTCGATCTGCTTCATCACGGCTTCCACCGTCATTTCGCGCCCGGAAAGCTCCAGGACATCGTTCGGACATACTTCGGCACATTTGCCGCACGCCGCGCATTTTGCACGGTCAAAAACATGTGTGCCGTCTGCTTTTATTTCATGCGCTCCGTTCGGACATACCGCAGTGCATGCCCCGCAGGACGTGCATTTTTCGCGGCGAAACAAGAGCTCGGCATCGGTTGAAAAGCTTTCCGGATTGTGGCACCACGCACAGTGCATGTTGCACCCTTTGAAAAACACGGTGGTGCGAATGCCCGGCCCGTCATACACGCAAAAACGTTGAATATCAAAAATAAGATCCCGCATATCGGCCTCCGCTTACGCGCCGTAGGTCGTACGCTCAATAATCTCGCGCTGCACAACAGGATTCAGTGTGACAAATCTCGCGGAGAAGCCGCCGATACGCACGAGGAGGTTCTGGTAGTTTTCCGGGTGCACCATGGCGTTTTCAAGGTCATCCTTGCCGATGACGCACAGGTTCGTCTGCACGCCGTCGTTGTCGTAAAACGCCTTCAAGACGGCTTCTACTTTATCCATAGAGTCCTTGAAGAGCTCCTTTGTAAAGCGCACATTGTTGATAACACCCACGTGCTTTGTATTGTCAAACTTCGACATGGAGTTGAGCAGCGCCGTAATGCCGCACTTATCTGCGCCGATGGAAGCGCCGTTGGCGTTTGCCATGGGGCTGCCGGCCTTTCTGCCGCAGGCAGATGCCGCACAGAAGTTGCCCCATTCTGCGCTCATGGAATTGTTGACGCTGACAATATTGTAGTGGTCAAGCCCCGCAGCTTTGCCCGCCGCCATGGTAAGGTCGGCAATATCGGTGAAAAGGCGCGTCGCGATGTCGTCGGCCGTGTCGTCGTCGTTGCCGTATTTCGGTGCGGAAAGGCACATGCGGCGGATATCGTCGTGCCCCTCAAAATCGTGATCCAGCACAGCGATGAGCTCCGGCAAAGTGAGCTTCTTCTCGTCGTAAACAAGCGTTTTAATGGCCGTCAGGCTGTCTGCACAGCTGATGATGCCGAACATTTCGCTGGAAGCATTCAGGTAACGCACGCCGCCTTCAAACGTCGCCTTGCCGCGCGTGATGCAGTCGTTCAAAAGCAGACTAAGGTGCAGATACGGTGCGTTTTTGCCCGCAATTTTATAGTTGAGGTATTTGTGTACAGCAAAGCGGTCAATGGTCGGCTTGAGCTGTGCAAGCACGGCGTCATACAGTTTTTCAAAGGTATCAAACTGCGCCGGGTCGCCGGTCTTTTCGCCGCAGAAAACGTTCTGGTAGAAATCAAGGCCGTTGTGCAGCGCAATTTCCAGCGCTTTCAGCGCGTTGATGCCGTTGTTCGGTGTGCCTACGCTGTAACCGACTATGACGTATTCGCCGCAGCCGAACGGCACATATTGCTCGGCTTCCTCATGCGAAACGCCAAAGACCTTTTCCACAGCCGGTACATTCGTCTCATCGGAGTAAATAATCGGGAACGTGGTGCCCTCCGCATTCACTTCCATCGCCTTGCGGAAAACGGTCTCGTCCATGTCGCTGTAATAGCGCAGGGTGAGCTGTGGCACAGTCTCGCGGAAGCGGCGGGAAGCTTCCATGATGACGATGGCGAGGCGGTCGGCTTCCTTCCGGTGCTTTCTGCCCACGCCGCCGATGATTACGCGGCAGTCATGGATCTTGTTAATCTCTTTAAAGTGCTTATAGAGATACAGCACGGTCTGCACGGCTTCTTCTTCCGTGATGCGCCCCGCGTCGATATCCGCGGCATAGAGCGGCCCAAGGTAATCGTCCATGCGGCTGTAATTCATAATGTCGCTGCTGACAGCGTAGATCCACATCAGCTGCACGCCCTCAAGGAACGTCTTCGGTGTGCTGTGCTGAATGTTTAAAAGTGCTTCGGCAAGCTTTGTAAAGCGCGTTTTGGCTTCTTCGGTCTCTGCTTTTTCGGCAAGCACCAATGCCTGTTCGCGGTAACGCTCGCATGCGCCGCGCAGGCTTTCAATCCACAGCTTTAAAGCTGTGTAGAACGAAGACGCGCCGTTCACTTCCGCCGCACGGTCGATCTCCTGATCGAGCCCGTCAAAGCCGAGACGGATGAGCTTTTCAAAATCGAGGTTTGTACCTGCCACGCGGCAGTCGCAGTTGCCCACGCCCGCACCGGGAAAAGCTTTCGACGGCACATAGCCGTAGCGCTTCGAAAATTCCAATTCAACCTTGCGCGCGGTGTTTTCCTCGTGCCAATAGGCCTGCACAGCCTGCAAAGCGTAGTCCTCCGCAGCGGTAATCTCACCGTTTTGCTTACAAGCCATGTATGCGTTCAAAAATTCATGCTCGTTAAAGTAATACGTGTAAATGCCGCCGACCTGCGAGGAAAAGCCCACAAAGTCGTGCTCATAGCGGCCCGCGATGCCGTCGTTTTCATCCATTGGCACTAAGATATGACGGAGCTGAAAATCCATGCAGGCGGCTTCACGCAGGTAAATGTCGTTTGCATTCTCTTTGTAAACGCGCGTGAATTCCAACGCATTGCGCAGTTTTTGAACATCGGTCTTGAACATACCGTTATCCTCCCAAAGTTAGAATTGAAATTTCTTGATTCCGTTTTTTTGACGCGTTATAATAGCAGAAGAAAGGGGGCGCCGAAATGAGCGACGTTGAGCTTCTGCATTTTTCCGAAGAAAATCTGCACACCGGTGAGGGTGCGCGCGTTCTGCACCAGTGCGGTGTGCCGGCGACGTATAAAATTCACACGCATGATTTTTACGAGCTGTTTCTCGTCTCGCACGGCGGGGCCATCCACGCCGTAAATGGACGCTCGCAGTTGCTTTCCGAGGGCTCGTTCGTTTTGATGCGCCCAAGGGACGTGCACCGCTATGATTTTTTCAACAATGCGGATTTCGAGCTGCTTGATATCGGTATTCCGCGCACGGTGTTTGAGCGCTTGTGCGATTATTTGCAGCTTGACCGCGCCATATTTGATACGCCGGAGCTGCCGTTACATTGTGTGCTTTCCGGCCACACCTTAACGGATGTGCAGGAAAAGCTTTTGAACACGAACCGCTTTGCCGATAACGAAACGGCGTGCCGCTACATTTTAAGCCTGTTTCCGTATTTGGTGCAGCTGTTTCTTACAGCACCCGCGCCGGAAGCGATTTTGCCTGCGTGGTTTTCGGAGCTGCTTGAAAAAATGGAGCGGCGCGAAAATTACACCACAGGTCTTCCGTGTCTTTTAGCGCTTGCAAATATGTCGCAGGAGCACCTTACGCGGTCGTTTCGCCGCTACATTGGCATGACGCCGACGGAGTACATCAACGGCAAGCGATTGTCTTTGGCGGCGCAGCTGCTTTTGCAGGGGGATATGCCCGTCATTGAAATCTGCGGTGCATGCGGCTTTAACAGCTTAAGCCGGTTTTACCGCTTATTTACAGAGCGCTACGGCTGTGCACCGAAGGCGTTCCGCACGCAGTTTGCGCATGCGCAGTCCGGGCAAGGTTCGCCTATATCTCTATCATAATCGTTTTGCCGTTTGATTTCCTCAAACGCATTGACTAAAACTTCCACTATATTGATATTCAAAAAATACCGCACAAAGTGCAAAACGCAGCTTTGTGCGGTATGGCAGAAAATGAAAAATGCAGCTCTCTCGAATAGAGAAGGCTGCATTTTTGTGCGTTAACCCACCGGCTGTTCCTCATCCGTAAACTGGCTGCGGTACAGCTCGGCGTAGAAGCCGTTTTTCGCAAGCAGAGATTCGTGGTCGCCCTGCTCTACGATGTTGCCGTCGCGCATGACAAGGATAACATCAGATTCCTTGATGGTCGACAAACGGTGTGCGACGACGAACGAGGTGCGTCCGCGCATCAGCTTGGCAAACGCGCGCTGAATGCGCAGCTCGGTACGTGTATCGATGGAAGACGTCGCTTCGTCCAGAATCAGCATAGGAGGCAGCGTCAGCATGATGCGCGAGATGCACAAAAGCTGTTTCTGTCCGGCGGAAAGGCTGCCGCCGTCTTCGCCAATCTGCGTATAGTAGCCGTTTGGCAGTTGCTCAATAAAACTATGTGCGTGCGCGGCCTTTGCGGCGGCGATAACGTCTTCTTCGGAAGCGTCCGGGCGGCCCATGCGGATGTTATCGAGCACAGTGCCGGTTTTCAGCCATGTTTCCTGCAGGACCATGCCGAAGTTACGGCGCAGTGCGCGGCGCGGGATCGTCTGCGTATTCGTGCCGTCCACGCCGATGCTGCCGCTGTCCGGGTCGTAGAAGCGCATGAGAAGATTGATCATCGTCGTTTTGCCGCAGCCCGTCGGGCCTACAATGGCGACGCGGCAGCCTGCCGGTACATCCAAGCTGAAATTGCGGATGAGCGGGCGGTCTTTTGTATAGGAGAAGCAAACGTTATCGAACGTGACCTGTCCCTTTGCAGTCTCGCTGTGCTCCGGCAGCAGTTCGGGGTCGGCAGACATTTCTTCGCTGTCGAGGAATTCAAGCAGGCGGTCTGCGCAGGCGAGCGCGTTCTGAAGCTCGGTGATAACGCCGGAAATCTCGTTAAACGGCTTCGTGTACTGATTTGCGTAGCTCAAAAAGCAGGAGAGCATACCAATGGTGAAGCCCTGTCCGGTCACGGCCAGAAAAGCGCCGATGAGCGCGACCGCCGCGTACACAACGGAGTTTACAAAGCGCGTGGCGGGGTTTGTGATGGAGGAGAAGAATGTCGCCTTTAATGTGTGGCGGCGCAGCTCTTCGTTGATGGTGTCGAATTTCTCCATGTTCTCGTCTTCATGTCCGTATGCGCGCACGACCTTCTGGTTCGTGATCATCTCATTGATGAATGCCGTCTGGCGGCCGCGTGTTTCGGACTGTAAGCGGAACATGGCGAACGTTTTCTTTGCGATGAAGCGCGCCACCAAAATGGAAAGCGGCGTGACAAGCACCACGACAAGCGTTGTCCAAACGTTGACGGAAAGCATGAAGCCGATGGTGCCGATGATCGTCACAACGCCGGTAAACAGCTGTGAGAAGCCCATCAAAAGGCCGTCTGCAAACTGGTCAACATCGGCAATGATGCGGGAAACGATGTCGCCGGTTTCGTGTGCGTCGAGGTAAGAAAACGGCAGACGGTGAATTTTTTTAAAGGCTGCCTCGCGCATATCGCGGATGGTGTTGTACGTGACCTTGTTGCCGCAGACATTCATCAGCCACTGGGCGAGCGCCGCGCAGCCGATGAGTACCGCGCAGGTGAAGAGCTTCGGCAGGATAACGGCAAAGTTGACCTGTTCCTTGCCGATGATGGCGTCGATGGCGTCGCCGACGAGAACCGGGATGTACAGCGAGCACAGCACGCTGACTACGGCAAGTGCAAGCAGCAAAATGATGGTCGGCAGATACGGACGGATTTGCAAAAGAACACGTTTAATGGTGCTGTTTTTGTTATTTATCTTGCTCATTTTGCAGCTGCCTCCTTTCCGCCAAACTGAGAGTCATAGATCTCGCGGTACACGGAGCAGTTCTCAAGAAGCGCATCGTGTGTGCCGCAGCCGACAAGCGCGCCGTTGTCTAAGACGAGAATCTTATCCGCGTGCCGCAGCGAAGATGTGCGCTGCGAGACGATGAACACCGTCGGCTTATTCGGCAGTGCGGAAAGCGCGCCGCGCAGTGCCTTTTCGGTCACATAGTCGAGCGCGGAAGCGGAGTCGTCCAAAATGAGAATCTCGGGGTTACCTACAAGTGCGCGGGCAATGGAAAGGCGCTGGCGCTGTCCGCCCGAAAGGTTGCGGCCTTCGGCGGTAACCTTCATATCGAGCCCCCCCTTGCTCTGTACGAAGTCTGCGGCCTGCGCAGCCTTTACGGCTTCCTGCATCTCTTCGTCGTTGGCATTTTTTTTGCCCCAAAGCAGGTTTTCGCGCAGCGTGCCGCGAAACAAGACCGCGCGCTGCAATACGACGTGCACCTTTTCGCGCAGTTCTTCAAGCGAATAGGAATTCACGTTGCGGCCATCCACGCGGATGGTGCCGGAGGACGCATCGTAGAAGCGGGGGATAAGCCCCACAAGCGTCGTTTTGCCGCTGCCTGTGCCGCCGATAACGCCGATGATCTCGCCCGGCTCGGCGGTGAAGCTGATGTTTTCGAGCGCGTCCTTCGCGCCTTCGTTATAGTGCATGAAAACGCGGTCGAACTCGACGGCGTGGGTATTGTAGATTTTCTTGTCGTCGGAATAAACGGTGTTTGTGTCGAGCTCGAGCACGTCGCGGATACGTGCGGCGCTTGCAAAGGACTTTGTTACGGTGATGATGAGGTTTGCAAGTTTGATGAGCTCAACTAAAATCTGGCTCATGTAGTTATACAGCGCCACGACCTGACCCTGCGTCAAAATGCCGGTGTTGACCTGAACAGCGCCGTAATGGATGAGCAGAATGATGCCGACGTTAATCAGGATAAACGTAACCGGGTTCAAAAGTGCGGAGATACGGCCCGTGGATTTCTGGAGCTTAGAGAGCAGCGAATTTTGGCCGATAAATTTTTCTGTTTCGGTGTCTTCACCGCAGAACGCGCGTATGACACGTGCGCCGTTCAGATTTTCACGCGTGGTGTTCAAAACGGAATCCAGCTGGTTTTGAATAGCCTTGTAGCGCTTGATGGTCAGCAGCATGATGCCGAATACCACAACGGAGAGCAGAGCGACCACAATGAGGAACAGCAGCGCGCTGCCGGGATCAATGGTGAACGCCATAACGCATGCGCCGAACACAATGAACGGCGAGCGCATAAACAGGCGCAGTACAAGGTTCACACCGTTCTGCACCTGATTTACGTCATTTGTGATGCGTGTCAGCAGCGTGGAAGTGCCCACACGGTCCAAAAGAGAGAAGGAGAGTTCGTTGATTTTTTGGAACAAGCTGTGACGCAGCCCGGTGGCAAAGCCCACGGCAGCCTTTGCGGCAAAATACTGCGCCGTGATGGCACTGACCATGCCGACCACACCGAACCCGACCAGAAGCAGACAACGGGAGATGATGAAGCCGGTGTCGCCGGTCTGAATGCCCACGTCGATGATCTGCGCGATTACGAGCGGGACAATCAGCTCAAAGGTGGCTTCGAGCAGCTTGAAAAGAGGCGCTAAAAACGACTCTTTCTTGTAGTCTTTCATGTAAACGAGGAGCTTTCGCATGGCGTTCGTCCTTTCCGAACAGTTTAAACGGCATAGTTTTCCATACAATTCCGTTTTTGTCAGTAATTTTCATTATACCGCCTATTATAGTGTAAGTCAAATCGAAACATACCCTGCTACGGAGCGCAGCAGGGTATGTTCTATAAGAATTATTTATTCACAGGAAAGCTCTACCGGATCTGTAAAGTGTTCGTTGTTGTAGATGTCGCGCAGGGTGTATTGGATCACCGTGCGGTATTCGCCGATTTCCTCATAGGCGACGACGGGTTCACTTGTGTATGTTACCGGGTCGCCGAGCGTGTAGTCCCGGTCGTAGTTGAAATCGTAATCATAATACGAACAGGAGTACTGAATCTGATCCGTCTCCGTAAAGCTGTGCAGACCCTTTGCCGCTACCGTAGGCTCTTCGGTCTTTAAGCGGTAGCCCGCAACAAATCCGCTGTCATGGTCGCTGTCCCAGCGCAGAACGATCTCAATATCGGTGCTGCCGTTCAGTTCGGCCGGCACATAACCCGTTGTGTACCAATAATCGTCCGTCTGTTCCTCGGTTTCGGCGTAGAACGGCACAATCACGCCGTCGATCGAGATCCATGTATAGTCAAAATCGACTTTCAGGTCGCCGTCGTCGTCAAACTCGTACACGTTGTCATTGCCAAGGTCAATATATCCCTCGCCGTCGTCGAGGTAAACGGTCATATCAATGTACGTGATGAGGTTCCATGCTTCATCGGAAAGAGAGAGTGCATAATAGTCGCCCTTGTCGATGAGTTCAAAATCGTTGTCGTTTATTGTGGTGACGTTTTCGCCGCCAACCTCGGAGGAATCGAACCAATCGTAGTAGGAGTAAAAATCGATATCACTCTGCGAAAGCGACTGCCCGGAGAGCATCGTGTTTATGAATTTATCGTAGAATTCAAAATACGATTCTGGGAAGCCGACGCAGGTCATTTCAAAGCGTGTATCGCCGTAATAATCCGGCCACAGGCACGGAAAATAGACTGCAATGCCCGCGGCGGACTTTTCATAGGTGACGTTATACACCACCATATTCTGAACGGCGGCCTGCACATCGTCCTCGGTGCCGAGGGAAAGACTCTGCTTTGTCAGCGTGGCGAGGTCGGAAAGATCGACCTGGTCGTATTCGTTGTCGCCGAATTCCCGCACGTTGTTGCGCACCTGCGAAAACGCACCGTAGCTGCCGCTTTGCAGTGCGGTGTAGGCGCTTCCCCAGTAGCTTTCCAACGCGGCGTATAATTCCGGCACATAGCGCAGGTCTAAAACGGAAAGCGTCGGCATGTCGGCGAAAATATAGGCCTCAAGGAAATCGTCCGCCAGCTTTTTGCCGAGCTCCGCCGTGGGTACGGCGGGGTCTTCCGCCAGCATCGTAAGCCAGTTTTTGTACGCCCAGCCCTCGCCGGGCTCGGATTCTTCGGAGGCGATGAGGTAATCCGCATACGGATCCAAGGCGTAGGCCACCTCTGCCGTCGCCATCAGGCAGGCGTCAAAGCCGATGAAATCAAACTGCACGCCGCCGTTATACAGTGCTGTGGAGAGCGACGAGAGCGTCAAGGAGGTGTCTTCGTACAGCTCGTCGTAGCCGAAGCCCGTCATGGTGCCGCCGCCGTGATCCCACAAAATGAGCTCGTAGCGGTCTGCGGGGTAGCTTTCGGCGGAGAAGCGAATGAAATCGGAGAGCGTGTCGGCGTCCGTCATATTCATGCTGCCAAGGCTTTGAAGCAGCGTCATATCGCCGTTTTCGATCACAAAGCGCTCACTTTCATCGTCTGTGCAGACATCGTTCCACCAGGTTTCGGTGCCGCCGGTCTGGAGTACAAGGTGAACGTTTTCGGAAAGCGCGGCATTTGCCATTTCCAAAAGGTCGTCGGTCGCGGAGCCGTCCTCACTCTCTAAGTCGGAGCCGATCATGTACACCATTACCGTGACACTTTCAGCGTTTGCAACATCCGTGTAAAACGCACGCAGGTCGCCGTCTTCGGTCGGCACAGGGGTGGAAATGACGCCGGAGGACGCGGAGCTTTCCGAAATTACGGAGGACGAAGCTTCACTGTTTTCACGAGCTTTACCGGCTAAGACCAAAACCGTGCTGCATCCTGTGCAGTTAAAAATCAAGCCGAAGCTGAGCAAAAGGGGTAAAACGCGGGATAAAAACCGTTTCATACAAAACTCCTTTTATGGCTGTGGACGGAAAACGACCGTGCCGGTTGCGTCGTCCATGCTTTCCACAATGGCGAGCGATTCGAGCGGGTAGCCCATCTCGCGAATTTTCGCGCCGCCGGGCTGGAACCCCTTTTCAATCGCGATACCGATGCCTTCCACCGTGCCGCCCGCCTGATCTACAATAGAGATGAGCCCCTGCAGCGCGCAGCCGTTTGCAAGAAAATCATCGATGATAAGAATGTGATCCTCGGGGCCGAGAAATTTTTTCGAGACGATCACGCGATTCACACGCTTATGTGTGAAGGATTCCACTTCGGAAACGTATACGTCGCCATCAATATTCACACTCTGGCTCTTTTTTGCGAAGACGACCGGCACGTCAAAGCATTCCGCCGCCACACATGCAATACCGATGCCGGAGGCTTCAATCGTCAGAATTTTGTTGATGGGCTTATCTGCAAAACGTCGCTTGAACTCTTTGCCCATTTGGCGAAACAGGCGCACATCCATTTGGTGGTTTAAAAAGCTGTCTACTTTCAATATATTGCCGGCTTTTACAACGCCGTCCTTTACGATACGTTCTTCCAGAAAATTCATACTGTTTTGTCCCCCAAGATTCTTGTTGATTCTATTGTACCGAAGCGGAACGGGAATGTCAATTCCGAATGCGTATAGGAAAGCGCGTCTGCCCCGCGAAGCTGCTTTCCAAAGAGAAATCAAGAAGCCCTCCCGTGTCGGTCATGGATATGCTTCCTATATAGGGTACATATCCATCACTTCGGGAGGGTGTTTTTGCTTTTATTCAGAAATTCTTATTGTTTTCCGGTGGCGCCCAGGTGAAATCCTCGGCGGAAAGAAGCGTTTTGCCGCTGTGAAAGCGGTCAAGCTCCGCGGTGCACAGCCGCACGGCGTCTTCAATGTACGTGTCCGCCATGGCAGCCGTGAAAAAGTAGGGGGCATCCGCCGGCGCGAGCACAAAGTTTTGATGAATCGAACGCAGAAGACCTTCGGCGTCAAACGGCTCAAAAGCGAAAATCGGTTCCTGCGTGAAATTTTCCGGGACGGCAAGGTCATCCCGAATATTATATTTTTGAATGAAATGACGGTTTAAAAGCGTGTAATCGTGGTGCATGCGCGCGGTGCTTTCCGGCGTGTAGGGATTCCAGCCGAAGGTGTCGTACAGTGTTTTGCGGTACAAAGCATCCTCGATGAGGTGCAGATAGTAGCCGAGGTAAAGGTCGTCTTTTTGCATACACTCGCCGAACTGCGCGCGGTACGATTCAAGATCATAAAGCCGAATGCCGAGCTTTTCATTGTAAATGCGAAAATGTGTTTTCCGCTTGTTTACGGAAGCGTCCGGCAGTACCGCGCCAAAGCGCAGCCGCGCACCGTCGTGCATAGGAAACAGTTGCAAAATTTTATCCGTGATCGCGTAGTGCATGAGACTGGAAGCCATATTTTTTTACCTTTCTTCCGTAATTTTCGGGAGCGGCATTTGCAAATATCCGCAGGTGAACGGGAAAAAATCAAATTTCTTCGTGCCGGTATGCACGGCGCCGTTTTTCTCATACCAGCGGCGCAAGACCCGGTTTTCCTCCACGATGCCGATGTGCATGACCGTGCAGTGCAGCGCAGCAGCGGTTTTTTCGGCGTGCTCCAAAAGCTGTTTGCCGATGCCTTTGTGTCGGTAGGCAGGCAAAATCGCAAGATTGTTTAATTCGCAGGCATTATTTCCCTCCAGAAAAAGAGAGCAATAGCCGATGATCTGATCGCCGTCCACATATGCGTACATAGGGCGGTGCTCAACGTGAAAGTAGTAGGAAAGGCGATCTTCGTCGACGGAAAACGCCGTAAAGCGCGGTGCGTTTTCTTTTGTAAAATGAAATTCCTCCGCAACGGTCAAAAAGCTCTTGCGAATCACTTCGACGCAGGCGGGAATATCCTTTTCGGTAACGGGGCGAATCATGGGAAAGCCTTCTTTTGTTTTAATTCATCTTATCCAACCGTACGACGCATTCAACGGTATCTTCGTCAACCCGAGAATTTTTCTCGGAGACATATTCTGTCGTTTCCAAGCGGTTGAACTCCTTGATGCCGAGTGCATCATAAGCCTCTTCGGGCAACGTAGGATAAAATGATACGGGGCACTTGAAGCGCACACGCGTCACAATCGTGTCACCCCTCTTCGGGTTTGCATCAGGATTTATCTCAACACTATCCACTACCTGCCGCAGAATCTCCTTCTTACGCACAGGGTCATACTCGTCGAAATGCTCACGAAACTCGTCAAGCATCTCGTATATGCGAGCAGTCGTCACTTGCTTCTCCTTGGCGCTCTCCAGCTTCGACTCTGCGTCGTCGAACGCCGCCTCGATGTCTGCGCACTCATCATAGAGCTTATCGAGTCGCGCCTGCATGTCCTCGTACTTCCGCTCATAGCTACGGTCGGACACGTCCAAAGAATCGAGCTTGCGTGACAGCATGCGCCTTGCCGCCTTGTTGTTGTCCAGTGCCTTTCCGATGCGTTCCACGTCCGCTTCCAGCTTCTCAATATCCACAGCGGCATCAAGCTCGTCGCGCACACGCTCTTCGAATACATCGGAGTAGGCGGCACGTGCTATGACCTCGATTACTTCTCTGTCGATGTACTCTTGCTTGAACTGGCGGGTAAACGTGCAGCTTGGCCCGAACTGTTTCTTGCTGTACTTGCAGGCGTACGCATAGGTGGACTTGCCTACCGTCCCGTCATTCTTTCGCTTTCCGTGTGAGACGTTGGCAATCATCTTGCGCCCGCATACCGGGCAGATGAGCATTCCCGTAAGAAGATGCACGTGCTCGCCGGTCTTTGCTTCCGGGAACGGATGTGACTCCTCGGCCATGCGCTCCTGTGCTGCGTTCCATGTAGCCTCGTCAATGATGGCCTCGTGCTCTCCATCGTACACGTCATAATCGGACTGCTTAATTATGCGGTATTCGTTGCGCTTGCCATTGACGGGTGTCGTCCTGCGACGTCCGTAAGCGATTTTTCCAATATATACGGGGTTGCGCAGTACGTTCTTTAGAAACGTCGGGACAAAGTGCTCGTACTTGCCGTTCCCACGAACATTCTTACGGTATCCCTGTGCATTAAGCCAAGATGCGAGCGCCATAACGCCCTTGCCGTTCTTGGTGTACTCGTGGAATATGATGCGAACGATTTCCGCCTCGTCTTCGTCGATTTCCAGATGCCCCTTGCCCTTTTCGTCCTTGACGAGCTTATAGCCATAGGGGGCTTGTCCGCCATTCCACTTTCCCTCGCGGGCCTTCTGCTCGCGCCCAGCCATCGTCTGAACAAGGATGTTTTCACGTTCCATTTCTGCGAACGCCGACATGAACGCAATCATCATCTTGCCCATCTGGGCTTCGCTGTTGATGCCATCCTTGACGCAGACGAGGTTTGTTCCGTAATCCTGCATAAGCTGAAGCGATGAAAGGGCGTCTGCTGCGTTACGCCCGAAACGGCTCAGCTTGAACACAAGAACATAATCCACGCGAACGCCGGATTTTATCTCTTCCATCATCTCTTGGAAGTGGGGACGCCCGGTGATGTTCTTGCCTGAATATCCATCGTCAATATATTCGTGCAAGATGCGCAGGTTATTGCGCTTTGCATAGTCGCGCAGGTCATACAGCTGCGCCTCGATTGATTCCCCATTCTCCACCTGCATCTTCGTGGAGACGCGAACATACAGGAAGCAGGTTTTTGCCTTGTCGGCCACCCCCTCGCGTAATTCTTTATTTGTACTCATGAAAATCCACCTCGGTTATTGATTCATAAAGACCGTCGCCCATAGAACGTGGAAGCCTACTTGTTTTTCTTTGGCAATCTGTCCAGAATCTCTATGTCGTACACAGAGCAAAACTGAATGACCTCGAACTCCTCGCGCTCGTTGGTGTATGCGATAACGTCCTTTGTCGCAAGCTTTGCTTTATATATATAATTTGCGTGCCTGTTCCTGTACTTGTACATAAAGAAGTCGGCGACGTCTTTGCTCAGAGTCCAAGAACAGCGTTCTGGAGCCTCTTCGATTTCTTCTTCTCCCGCTCGATATACCGTGATTACATCCAAATCAGCATATTCTGGGGGAAGAACAGACGCGCCTATTGGGTCGAAATTCGACAAACGCTCAACGAGAGGGTCAAGTTCATCCCCGTGATTTACGTAGCACTGAACGATAAAGTCGCGCTTGTATTCGTAGGGCATTTCCTCATCAAATATGCCACCGTCCGCAAAGACAACAGGGAAAAGCTGGTAAACGCCGGCGACAAACTCGCAGAACTCTTTCCAATCTCCTTCCCTTACGCATTTCATGGCTCTTGGGTAAAAGCCAACCATCGACCTCAAATCGCCCTTCATGCGAAACTCTTCGAAGACAATCTTGCTTGTTATCTCATCCATCGGCGGCAACGGGATATATTTATCTAAAGCCGCATCCAGCTCCTCTTTCGACATGTTTACGGATGCGTCTAATAGCTTCTCAAGTTCCTCTTGGTTAATCATGTGCCGGTCTGTATTCAGACCGTTCATTTTGAAATACGCTTTATCGAATACATCAAAGCCCAATTCTGCAAATGGTCTCATATTGTTTACCTCTCTTATCATCTAATTACTGTGTATCTGACTGAGATTTAATAAGTGCTTTCAGCTCATCGTTTTGACGGTCGAGTGTGTCGATGCACTCTTGCAAGTATTTATTCTCCTGTTCGAGGTCGTACACCTTGCGAATAAGGAAAATCAGAAACGGAGCCGGCTTGCGGTCTCCAATCTCCCAATGTTGCAGCGAGCGCAGAGGGATTCCAAAATGCTCGCAAAACTCGGAACGCTTCATACCGTACAGCTCGCGCATGTGTTTAAGCTCCTCGGCTGGAGTCATGCTGTCTGTGTTCTCATCCATTGAAATCACCCCCATTTATGTAGATATTATGCGCCCAAACGTGTATTTTGTCAATAGCCTGTGGGTGTATATAGGCAATAATAGCGACCTATGGGCGCGCGAAAAAAGCCCGGCACCTATTCGTACCGGGCTTTCACAAGTCGAGGCCGTAAATCAATTCAATCACCCATGTGCTTGTCCAGTGAAACCTTGAGAGCTTCGAGGGTATCAATAATCACATAGAGCTGTTCCTCCGCGCATGAATCAAGCAGATTCTGTATGTGTTCCGACGCAACCGTCTTGGAAAATCGTGGGGCGTCGTAAAGCAGAGCATCCGTCTGCACCGAAAGAGCCTCCGCAATGTTTACGAGAACCGGAAGGCTCAGCTTGGTGTTCCCGGTCTCGATGTGGCTCATATGCGTTGCAGAAATGCCCGCCTTCTCGGCAAGAGCCTCCTGCGACAGACCGCATGCCTTGCGATAGCGGCGTATGCGCTGTCCTATTTCGTAGTATTTCATCCTTTCACCGCCCATACAATTCATCTACTCTTGAATTGTATGGAGATTGTGTGTATAATATAATAACCTGTATAGGCTTTTTTCAGCCCATACACTTCATATTCTTCTGGCCCCGACATATCATTAGACCCGCATCCACTTCGATGCGGCGGGTGAGGCTAAAAATCTTAATCATTTGGAGGTACATAGGATGAAGAAGAGAAGACTTACCGCAGCGGCGGTAGCCACTGCATGCCTGCTCACACTCACACTCGCAGGCTGTGGAGGTACAAACGATGTAAAGAGTGCGAGTGAGCCGCTTGCTGTATCTCAGGCTTTCGGACAGGAAAGCGTATGGGTGCAGTACAACGAGAATGACGCAATAGAGAAAGACGGAGAAATTGACCGCATTCTTGTCTTTGACGGAAACGGCAACGTCACTGCATACCAATGCGATGGGGCGACATTCGCAGACTTGAACGGTAAGTCTGACGATGAAATCGTTGAGATGGCAAAGGAGCAAGACAAGGAGGTGTTCGACACAAAACGTCAGGACGCCCTCGACAGTACAGCTCCGGCTATTGAGAGCATTCAAAGCGTCTACGATACTCTGAAAGATGAGTACGACAGCGGCACGTACACGTCGGGGCTTCGCGGAAGCTCACTGTCAGACCTAACCGACGCTGATTTAGAACAGTTGAAGTCTATCTACAGCCAAGTGCTCACCGATTTGGAAGCTCAACTGAACGCAGCAAAAGACGGTCAGGCTGCAACTGAGTCGGCTACGTATCAAGAACCGCAGGCTCAGCCGTACACGCTTCACATTGAGACAGACAGCACCGGAAACAACACGCAGAGCGAGACGATATCCTTCGACGCTCCTTCGTATTCATTCTACAAAGCGCAGTTAGACGACGAAGAGCAAAACCCTGCCGATGTACTCACTTGGGGTATACAAGGAAGCTCTACCGAAGCCGGGGATGCAATTCGCAGCGAGAGCATCGAGCTTTTTTCACCTGTCAATAAGCAGACCGTCTACGACATGACATTCGCCGGCTTCAGCGGGCTTGCAACAATAGTCAACGAAGACCACGCCGGCTTCATGTTAGACACCCCTGACACAGAAGGGATAGAGGTGGACTAAATGGGAAAGGCAATCGAATGGGTTAAAAGCCACAAGCCACATACAGCGGCCATCGTAATCGTAGTCGTTGCAGTCATAGCCGTGTCGATTGCCGCAGCATCAGGCGCTTTCACACAGCAAGACAAGACCACTACCGATGAACAAAAGACTGTCGATGTGACCCTTAATGTTACAGCCGACAACGGCTGGGACGAGAACTCCACACCCGCTATCGCTCATATCGAGAGTGAGAGTAACGATGTGGACTTCTACCACGCGGTGACCCCTGACGCCGAGGGCAACAAGGGCACTTCTACGGTCGCACTTGCCGAGGGCGACTACACCGTGAGCTTCGTCAGCCCTGTCAACTCTGACGGTTCTGCATTCGACATCTACGACACGGGTGCTCCTGTCGACATCACCGTCGACGCCGACGCGGAGACCGTACCTGCAGTCGACTGCCCTATGACGCAAATTCCTGCTGACCAAGTTACGGACGAGATGCTTCAGGACATCATCGACCAGACCAAGGACGCCGTTGAGAACGGCGACGAGACCTTGAAGGGCGATACTGGCACTGACATTCTTGATAAACTTGAGGGCAATGTCGCCCAGAACCCGAATGCGAGCGACGAGACCAAGCAGGAGGCAACTGACGCCGACAAGGAAGTCGATGTCAACAAGGAGCCTGCTCAGACGACTCCGCCTGCTACGACTGACAACAGCAACACTGGTTCTCAGTCTTCCAGCACTGGTTCTTCGAACTCTGGTTCTACCAGCACTGGTAACTCTGGCAACTCTGGTTCGTCTTCCAGCCAGCCCTCTAAGCCCTCTAAGCCTGCCCATACGCACACTTGGGTGAACCATACGGCTACCCGTCAGGTCTGGGTGAGCAACTGGGTCGATGTGCCTGACTACGGCACTCAGCAGGTCGCCGTCGGTAACAAGTATATCTTCGCTTACGACGGCTATACCACTACTAACATCAACGACGCCAAGGCTCACGCCCGCGAGTTGATTATGCAGGGTGTCCCTGAAAACTACCGTACTGAGACTGTCTACGAGACCCAGACGGTTCAGACTGGTTCCCACAAGGAGGACCATGGTTCCTACAAGACCGAAACCTACGTGGACTACGTGTATTGCAGTTCGTGCGGTGCTCGTCAGTAACGGGTGGCGTGCCCACGCAAGTGGGCACCGACGCCCGCAACCGATGCGTTCCCATCTCACGCAAGTGAGATGCGGTGCTCGTCAGTAATGACGGAACCGCAACGGCACGCGACGTGCTCGTGTAAACACTCGCAAGCCCACACGCTCCCGCTGGTCGCGCGTAGGCTTCCATTTCATCAAAAAGAGCAGCTACCACGGCTGCTCTTTTTTTGTATACGGTTATCCAAGACGTACACAACAGGGCGCGTGAGTTTTTGAGAATAAAGGGGTGTAAATGAGATTTTCGAGAAGAAATGAGAATGCTTTTGAGACCCGTAAAGCTCACGTTTCGCCACAGTATCCCATAGATGTACACAGCAAGAGAAAAACTGGCTTTGATTCTCAAAATCTCACGTTTTTTCTGACTTTCATTACACGTAACGTCTTTCGTTGAACACTGTGTAATAAGTAGTAATTTTTTTGAGATTATGAGATTAAATATAAGAAAAATGCTTGTTTATCAGGGGAAACACAGAGAGAACGCCCTTTTTCTGTCTCAAAAAGTCGCCTAAATTCTCAAAAAGTGCCCTAAAAATCTCAAAAAGTAAGCGAAATTCTCAAAAACTCGAAGCGCGAACCAACCCGCCCCATCTCACTGTGTACGTATTCCATGCCGCCGGTTGTTTATGCTGTACAGGCATAAAAAAAAAGAGCGCCACCCGTTACAGGTGACGCTCTCGTTTCGTGTTCTGTTACTCCTCGTCGGTCTCTTCGTCAGTTGCCTCAGCGGTCTCCTCGGAAGTTGCCTCGTCGGCGTTGTCGTCCGAAGCCTTCTCATCCTCATCGTCGCCGTCGATGACAAGGTCGCCGTCCTCATCAACGGAAACCTCAGGCAGACCAACCACAGACATAAGCACGGATGCAACCGTTGCCGCTGCGGACACGCCGAGCGCCATTGCCCAGTCGATGTCGCCGATAGCGATACCGCTGACACCAACGAAGCCAAGCATAGCCTCAGCAAACGTCTTGATGGCACGGATGCCGGCCGCCTCAGCCCAGTTAATCCAGTAAGTCTTGCTCATCATAGTTATCTCTCCTTTTAATGACGAGGGGGCGCGTTGTGCGCCCCCGTTTCAATGTTTGTTCACTGCTGTTCGCCAAAGTGGCGCTCGCAGCGCTTCTCAAGCACCGTGATTCGGCGCTCTTGCTCATCAACCTTCGCTTCGAGTCGCGTAATCTGCGTCCCGTGCTGCTCCAGTTTGTTGTCAATAAGTTGAACCATGGCTCGCGTCTCATCGACGGATGAGCCGATGGTCGCCAGCTTGTCGCTAATCCTCTGCTGGCGCTCGGCCTCCTTGCGCAACATGTCGACGTTCGCCTTACTGTTGCGCTTGGAGTTTGCAATGGCTACGATGGCAGCGACGAGCAGCGAGGACATAGCTATAAGCTGGTCGAGATTGATAGGAATATTCATGTCGTCTCCACCACCGCTTTCTGCTATCTCAACCGAGTTGCCTGTGCTCGCTTAGCCAATCTTGAGAACCTGACCCGCGTAGATTACGTTCGTGTTGCTGATGCCGTTAATCTGTGCCAGCTTCTGGTACGTAGTGCCATACTTCTGAGCAATGCCAGACAACGTGTCGCCGGACTTCACCGTGTACGTCTTGTACGAGGAGCCGTTCACAACGCTCTGGACAGAGTCATAACGAGAGCCAAGCACCGTCTTGCGGGTATCCCCGTTGCCGTACTTACCAGCCAAGACCTCAGAAGCGAGGGTCGACGTCGAAGCCGTCTGAATGTGGTTGATGAAATCCTGAACCTCGTTGTAACGAGAACCAAGAGCGGACTTACGAGCGTCACCGTTGCCGTACTTGCCCTGCATTACAGCCACAGCAAGCTCCAACGTAGTGCCGGAAGGAGCACTCGAAGACGTCGAAGAACCGGACGAGCTGGAAGAGCTCGAAGAGCCGGAAGCACCCGCATACTTAGCCCACGCCGTAGCATCGCCGTAGAACACATCGCCGTCCAAGTTCCCACTGTAACCGGAGATGCGAACCGAAGAGCTGAACTGCCAAGCGCAGACACCACCGCCGTTCACGGAATAGGGCATGCTGTTGTTCATGCCGTAATTGATGTCGGTGATGCCGTTGGACGGATAGCCAGCAATCCACTTACCGCAGTTTGCATTGACAGTACCCTGATTGAAGCGCCAAGCGTTGCCGTACACCCAAGGCCACACACCGGTCAGCTCGTGGTAACGATTGACGAACGTGTTGACCCAGTCGATGCTCTGACCGTCCTCCCAGTCAAGAATCGGGATGCCCTTACCCTCGTAGCCGGTCGTGTTCTTACGGAAGAACTCGGCCTCAGCGGACGCGTCGTTGTTGCGTGCGAAGTGGTAGAACCCAAACGGGATGCCGTTGGCAATGCACTTCTGCACAAAGCCATCGCAGGACTTGTCAACGAAATTAAGCCCCTCAGTCGCCTTAACGACCACAGCGCCAAGCCCACCGTTCTTCACTACGGTAGGAATATTAAGCCCAGCCTGCCAATTCGAAATGTCAATAAACTTCATGCTCATATTTGTTCATCCTTTCCGCCGCCTTAGCGGCATTCATGCACGCGATTTCTCGTGTGCTCTTATAAGAAAGGCCGCGTCACGTTTGTGGCACGGTCTATAACAAAGCGACGCTGGCTCAGTGAGCCAACGCCGCCTCATTACCTTGTTTGTCTTATGTCTACGCGAGCGCAGGAGCGATGTGCCCGCGAATGATTACCGTAACGGTGTCTCCGCTCTTGACGGTAGCCCCGTCGTTCAGACCACAGACACTGAAACCGACCACGCGCTCCGCGACAGTAGGCGTGGGATACGCCATAGCCTGATTGACAACCTCAGCGAAGCTCGCAGCGTGTACGCCGTCCTTGTAGACGTCGATGCTGTCAATGGTCAATCCATTAAGACGCTTCGTGTTCTCATCGGTAACAATGGCTGGAACCATCGTGCAGAACTTGCGAAGGAATCCCCAGTACGTTCCATCATCCCCGTTGTACGAGCTTCCGAAGGACACGGCGTTGCCGGTTCCTTGGTCGGCACTCGTCGTGAACTTGAGCGTCACGTCCCCGGTCTCTGCGGTAAGCTCTGCGTCCACATTGAAGGACGAAGACGTACCGCACGAAATCCACGCATAATCACTACCGGACTTCCCGAGCGGGAACGAGGACGACTGGAACAAGTAGTACAACGCAGACGACGGCAGAGTGAACTTCTCAGGCGTCCCACCGGTTGCGTCCTGACCGTCCATGATGTCGAACTCGTGTGCGCCATCCTTGTCAGTGATAACCACATGATGTCCGCCCTCAATGTCGGAAACAGAAACCGTCGGGGAGAAGCCATCAGCGCCATCAGCGCCCGGGTCTCCGGGGTCGCCCTTTGCGCCATCTGCGCCGTCCTTGCCATCGGCTCCGGGTGCACCGTCCTGACCATCTGAGCCGTTCTTGCCGTCGTTGATGGTAAACACGTGAGCGCCATCCTTATCGGTGATGGTCACGGTGTGCGTGCCGTCTCCGTCAGCAACGTCTACGGTCGGGGAGAAGCCGTCAGCGCCATCTGCACCGGGGTCACCTTTTGCTCCATCCGCTCCGTCCTTGCCATCGGCTCCGGGTGCGCCGTCGTTACCGTCAGCGCCATCAGTGCCGTTCATGACATCGAACTCGTGGGCACCGCTTGCGTCAGTGATGACTACATGCGTACCTCCCTCGATTGCCGACGTCTCAACAGTCGGGCTTACGCCGTCCTTTCCGTCGGTTCCGTTCTCGCCGGGTGCTCCGTCTTCGCCGGGGTCGCCCTTTGCTCCATCAGCGCCATCTGCGCCGCGCGAAGGCTTGCCCGTGTCTTCGCCGTTGATGAACCAGTTGCCGTTCTCTCCAATCTCAGGGGTTGCAGCTTCTCCGCCGTCCTTGCCATTAAGTACATCGAAGGTGTGCTCGCCCTCGGCGTCCGTGATAGTCACACGCGTACCGCCAGAAATCGAGTCGGTCTTGACGGTGGGGCTTACGCCATCCTTTCCGTCAGCACCCGGGGCACCGTCTTCACCGTTCTTTCCCGGCTCGCCGTCAGCGCCCTTTTCACCCGGCTCACCATCCGCGCCATCGTTGATAGTGAACGAATGGTCGCCGTCCTTGTCGGTTATGGTCACGGTGTGCGTACCGTCTCCATCAGTTACCTGCACGGTCGGGGAGAAGCCGTCGGCACCATCAGCGCCGGGGTCGCCCTTATCGCCGGGGGTACCGTCAGCGCCGGTCTCACCTCGCGAAGGCTTGCCCGTGTCCTCTCCGTTGATGAACCAGTTGCCGTTGTCTCCAATCTCAGGGGTCGCAGCCTCTCCGCCATCAAGACCGTTCATTACGTCGAACGTGTGCTCGCCAGTGCCGTCGGTGATGGTGACGCGAGTACCTCCATCAATCTCCGAAGTGGAAACAGTCGGGCTTACGCCGTCCTTTCCTGCGACACCCGGTTCGCCATCGGCTCCGGGGTCTCCGTCCGCTCCCTTCAGTGGTTCGGTTGTGTACTCGGTACCGTCGCTCATGTGAAACGTGATGGACGAGTCCTCGTTCATATCGACCGAAACGATACCCGTGCCGACCTTCTCCAGAGCGTCGAGCAACTGCTTCATGTAGTCATAACCCGGCTCCGGTGTATCACCTGAAACTCCGATAGAATCATGAGTGTACGTAGTGAACAGAACGGACTTCACGAGTACGTCGTCCACGTAGTAGTCGACCTCTGCGTTACCGCGACCGGCGATTGCCGTGTCGGTCTCGGTAGGCGTCCAAGTGAGGCCGTCACTTTCGTCGACTACAGCCGCCGGATACGGCATGTCCTCGTTGGGGCGCTTGACGAGCACCACAATCTTGCCGCTGTCACCGTAGTCCTTCTTGATTTCCGCGATGATGTCGGAAAAATCAACAACACGCGCAAGGTTCTCGCCCTTGCGACCAATGGGAATGTCACGCCCGATGATAGGGCGCACGTGAGTGCGAATCATGTTGTATTCCTCCTATTTATTAAAGATTGACACCAAAGCTGACCGGGACGTATGCGTGCCAGTCTCCTGTGATGGAAGACCATCCGTCGCCTGTGATTAGCACGCCATACGTGTTGTCATGGTCTATGCTCAGAGCGTTTAGCGTGCCGAATCGCACATACTCAACATCCTCGTTCGCGTACACCTGAACGTTGCAGCCGGTAACGCCCTCGTTGCCATCCAAGAACGTAAGCTCGTGAATCCCGAGAAGCTCGGCGGTGAAGTTGCCCATTATTGTGTATATGTAATCCGCGACATACGTTCCGATGCCCGGAAGCGTGTTGCGACCATCGTCGAGCATGATTCCGAGTGTATCGTCATCGTCATTCGCGGATGCTGAGAAATGCACGTGCCACGTCGCCTTGTCTGCGGTTCCGTTCGCCTTCTCTGTTACCTCGGCAAACTCAACCCACACACGCAGGGATTTGTCATTGTCCGTGAACACGGGGAAATGGTACGCAGCCCCAGCACAAAGCTCGCGCACCTGCTCAGCGGATATAGCGTCGGTCTGATTGACATTTACGCTTGCCGTCTCAAACTGCGCTACGTCGTACTCTCCGTTCTGATAGATGTACTTTGTGCCTGACGGGTACGAAGGCGAGTCGGGCGTTCTCCATCCGCGCATCGCGCGTCCGACTTCCATGCCCTTGAAGAATGTCTCTCTATCGTTAATCAAGCCAAGCACCACCTTCCACGGGAGTAGTAAACGGAATGTCCATAGTGAAGTTCATGTACGTGTCGGGACGCTCCCAACCGTCACCCGTGACGTACACCGCATAGCACTCGGTGGACGCAAGACCAAGCATTGTGTCTTCCGGCCAAATCGGGTACATGCCGCCTGTGTTAGCAGGCTTTGCAGAGATGAACCCGCTGTCTATGGACTCGATGCGAATGCCGCAGCCCTCCATCTCTTCAGCAGATGCTCCGCCTGTGGTGTACTCGCCAAAATACGTTCCCGCCAAGTCCGGGAGCTTAATGATTCTGCGCGGGCTTTCCCCGCCGGGTATCTCAAGCTCGTAGGGAGGAAGGGCGATGCCAACAAGCTCGTCCGCTGTCTGCGGGTGGCACATACCAGAAGAACGGAACCGGAACGTCCAGCTTATGCTGTTGTCGTCCGCGCTGTTGATGATGTACTCCGGATAGCATGTCACCCATGCGTTGACCCATACCGGATAAAACGACGTGCCTGCGAGAATCTCATTCAGCGTGTACATCTTCAGCGGAATGTTGACCGTGGCCGTTTTGTAGTTCGTAACGTCGTAGTCGCCGTTCTCAGATATGTTGAGATTCCCTTCTACGTGAATAGGAGCGCCCTTGGAGCCTATATGGCGACCATGAAGGGCACGACCGGCAACAACGCCGGCGAGGAAATCGTTCTTGTTGTATGCCATCGTTCGTGCCCTCCTTTACCATGTGATGTCCAAGGTGTGCCCGTCAGAGCACGTGAGTTTGATAGGTCTACCGCTTGAGTCAAAATCCACGTCATACGTGATGGTTGGGTCTTCGCTGTTCTCAAGCGTCTCCGTGAATGAACCGCTGTTGAAGTTTGAGAAGTCGAGCTTTATCGTTCTTTGCGAAGACATCGAGGCTACGCTCGCCTTGAAGTCGCTCAAGTCTGAGCTGATGTTGTCAACGTCAGAACTTACCTTTGCGATTTCCTGCTCAACCTGTTTGAGTTCGTGGTTTCCCCTGTACCCCGTGTATACGTACGGGTACTCGTGGTTAAGTTCCTCGTCATCTGGCGCGGAAACGGAAGCGTCGAACATCTTGTCGAACGAGCGGTCGAGCTTAGCGACGATTGACTTCCACCCGTTAATCTGCACGGTGTCGCCAATCTCAACAGAAGGCTCAAGCAGTGCCTCGTCCGCCGTGAACGGTCGGTACACCCATCCGTTCACTTTAGCGAGCACGCTGTTCGCCATGGTCTGCGTTCCCCAAGGGCACTCGCCCTCAAGAGTCAAGCCGTTATCGTTGCCGGCAACGTACTCGGATACGCCATCAACACCCTCGATTCCGGTGATGCGAACCTTTGTGAACGCAGCAGAGTCAACGCCACGTGACAGCGAGCCTACGTTCATTCCCAAGTCCTGCGCAACGGTTGCCGACTGATAGAGCGTTTTGCACGCAAGCATTCCGTAGTCGTTGACGATAAAGTTTCCGCCCATCGCCACAGCTATCTGCCGGAGAAGGTCTCGTGCCGTGGAATTACCCGGGTACGATACCTTCCATGTCGCCGGTATGTTGAGCATTACGTCCATGCTCGCCGTCACGCCAATGTCAGCGCTGATTTGCTCGAACAAAGAGCGAGCGCTCATAGGCCAGTTGTACTCGTTGTCTTGGTCGAGATGCTTATCGAGATACACATACTCCGTCTTCAGCATCGCGTCATAGCAGTGAATGCTGAGTACATCACCGGTCTCGTCATACGTACGAGAGTCGATGAAAAACTCGCCCATGGGAATCCATGGCGTCCATGTGGTCGTTCCGGTTTCCTCATCGGTTGCAGCCAGCCGGCTCTCAACCTTGCACTTCGACGCAGTCGGAATGGTTGTGTCTCCCGGCAAAAACTCAAGCTCCATCTCACGGGATACGGCAGACCCGATACCGGGGCCACTGGAGTCAAACAGCTGCCCCGGCGTCTTCAGGCTCACGATTGATTCCATTCCAAACACCGAGTCGCCAATGGTCACGCGGTGCTCAGCCCAGTGGTTCGGGTTGGCGAAGATGTCAGCATAGCTTCCAGATATGTCTTTCATTCTCTTACGCCTCCCTCAGCTCAATCTCACCGCCTTTGTACCTGCGCAATCCATCAACGCTCTTCAGCGCGAACGTCTGCTCGATGTTGGACGTCACGCGCATCGTCTTCGTCGATGTCACGCCGTTGCGGCTCGGGTCTGTATAGATAACCGTGACGGAGAAGGTGTTGAGTGCGTCGTACAGCGCAGTCGCTTCCTCTTCCGTCATCGGCATAAACGAAACGGTCAGGACGTCGCGGAACTTGCCCGGGTACGGGTGCTCCACGTCGTCAAGAGTCGTGATTATCTTCTTGTAGGTGACCTCCTTGGTCACCTTGTACGTTGAAACGCTGGCTGAGAAATCCACACCAGCGATTGAAAGAGTCAAATCAGGCATGAATTACACCCCCAGCGCTCGTCCGATTTGTCGGTTGTAGTTGTACGCAGTCTCACCAATCACACGTCCGTCAAGTACGCTCTGGACGATGATTGTCATAGGCGAGCTGTTGTCGTTGCGGTTGGATGCTGCGATTGCGTTATGCAATCCGCCAGCCGCGCTGTCTCCATAATCAACGTTGCCAGTACCAACGCCGTTCGCAATGGTGTTCGTCACGCCGCCAAGCGTTCGCTCAAGGTTTCCTTCCTCATCGGAAATACCATTGGTCAAGCTCTGCATGATGAGACGACCATTGCCCCGGAGCAGGTTCTTGTCTCTCTCAGGCGGACCCTTCCACTCTGGAATCATGTCGGTCACGCTGGTGAGCAGATTCGTGAGTGGCGCAAGCCCCTCAGAAATACCCTCCATCAACCCGGCAATAAGCTCGAAGCCGGCTGCAAGCAGCCACGTGCCCGCCCCGGCAAACGCGTTCACGATAGCCTCGACAAGCATCGTGCTTGCCTTCACGAAAAGCGGAACACCGTACTCTATGATTCCGTTCGCCGCATAGCCCAGTAGTGTGATGATTGCATTTAGGAGACCCTCAAGTACGCCGGGCTGAGCAAGAATCTGGAACAGACCCGTAACAAGCTGCATCAGACCGTCAGCAACCAAGTCGATGTTGTCGACAAGCGCTTGCGCCACTGCAAGAAGCAGAGTGACGACAGCCTGAATCAATCCCGGAGCCAACGAGTTGAGCAACGAGATGAGCTGTTCGAGAATCTGCGGCCCGTTGTTCACGAAGAAATTGCTCAAATTGGTGAGCACGCGCTCCGCAACAGGGGCGATATTCGTGACGACAGCCTCGAAAGACTCCATGAGCTGGTCAGCCAAAGCACCAACGTCAGCGTCCGGGTTAGCAAGGCCGGTCAGGAAGTTCTCCCACGATGCTTTCACCATCGCGATGGAACCCTGAATCGTGGTAGCAGCCTCTTTCGAGGATGTACCCGTGATATTCATCTCTTCCTGAACTTTGTGGATTGCGGTGATGATGTCAGCAAACGTGACACCCTCAAGGCTTTCATCCACAGTGCGGCCAAGCGTGCCCGCATCATTGATGAGGCGCGCCATTTCGCTGGCCGTGCCGCCATACCCGAGCTTCAGGTTGTCCAGCATCTCGTAGTTCTGCTTGGCGAAACCCTTGTACGCATTCTGTACATCCTCGGCGTTGGAACCCATCATGTTCCAGTTATCAGCCATGTCTGAGATAGCCATGTCGGTCATCTCAGCGGCCGCAGCTGTGTCTCCGCCGAGTGCGCTGATTAGGGACGCGCTGAACGATGTGGACAGGTCGAGATATTGGTTTGCAGACATCTGCGCCGTCTTGAACGCATTTGCTGCATAACTCTCAACGATTGCCGCGCTATTTCCGAAAAGCTTCTCAACGCCACCGGTAAGCTGTTCGAACTCACCGTACGCCTGCACGGCCTTGGTGGTAATTCCGACGATTGCCGTCCCGGCGGCAGCAATTCCAGCGGCAGCAACCTTTCCGGCAGTTGCCACTTTGCTTCCGAACTTTGATGCTATCTCAGAGCCTGACTTTGATGCCTTATCCTCGGCGTCATCCAGACCCTTGTTGTACTCCTTGGTGTCGAGAGTAAGCTTTGCATAAAGGTCGAACAAATCCATGCGCTACGTCACCCCCTTCACCTTCAGACCAGCGCGCTTGATAATGTCTTCGGCAATCTCATCACCGCTACGCTCATCAACCTTCGGGGGATTGATGACGTCGTAGTACCTCTGCTTCACAAAGGTGCCTCCACCGAAGCGAGCTGTGTTCTCGGAGATAATACGCAGGGCGTCGGAGACGTACACGCGGTAAGTTTCCGCATGCTGCTCTTCCAACATTCGTGCCTTTGCGTATTCGAGGAAATGCTTCAGGCTATTGCCGCGAAAGTCGTTTAGATAGCAGAAGCAGCGACAGCCCCCTGCGCCGAAGTCGTAGCTGTTGCTCCCTCCGCAGACGTAAAAAAATCAGCGAACATCGGGTCGCCGACAAGGTCTGCGAGGTCGGCGATGAGCTTGCCCATAGTCAGCTCCTTCGCATACTCGTCAACCGGAGTCAGGTTGACGGCTGCGAGAATCGCTACCAAGTCGTCCTTGTGGTCGCGCATGAGCGGCGGAACGCCCGCTGCGAGTCGCTTAATTGCAACGTCGCGAACATCGGTGCCCTTAGGCACGACCTGCTTCTTGAACAGAGCCATGGCCTTCTCATCGGCTGCAATGTTGGTGATAGGTACGATGCAGTCCGCAATGACGTCGAAAACGTCAGCGCCCTTGATATCAGAAAGTTTCATATGTCTATACCTCCGCAAATGTCTCAGAAAAGAGAAAGGGCAACAGCCTGATGGCCGTTACCCCTCCGTGTCTTCAGTGTTCTGTGTGTTCTCGTACGATTACTCTGCTACAGAGCTTTCATCGGTCGCATCAGATGCAGCGACTGCCGCCTCATCGGTACCCGCCTTGATGTAAATCTCGAACGGAACCTTCGTCTGGTTTGCCATGCTGTAGTGGCCCGTGAACTCAAACGACATCGTGCCCTTGCTCTTGTCAGCTGTCTTGAGCTTGAAGCCGCCAGTGGACAAGGCGTTGAACATATGGATGGCGATAAAGCCACCGTTCACGTCGCCGTTCTTGCTGGAATAGTCACCGACAAGCCAGATATCCTTGAAGTCAGTGTCTGCGACATCATTACGAGGCGTAATCTTGTCGACCTTGCTCTCTTGCGTAGCGTCAGCCGCGCCGACCATCTGCTTAGCCGAGTCCTTCGTCACCGTGACGAAAGTGCCGGACATCTTAACCTCCCACGAGTCAAGCTTCTTCAGCTCCTTCGTGTTCTTGGGGCAGTTGTCGATATCCTCGCCAAAATCCGTGTAGGTTGGCGTAGCCTCAAACGAGATACCGCCGGAAGTCGCGGCGATAATGTCGCCAATCTCACCAGATGCAGGCGTGAACTCAGCCGAAAGTACGCCGGCATTCAACTGAATCTCGTCGAATGCGGTCTCTCGAATCTTCGTAAACTTCATTCGTGTGTCACTCCTTCACTTTTAGTCTGTGGTAAGGAACTCAGCCGTGACGTTGATGTAACGGCGTTTGATGCTCCTATCGTCTTCGTCGACGACTGCTTGGCTCCACGGCGCACCGCGCTTGAGCCAAATTGCTCCGTCGTCGCATGTGATGACGCACCCGCCACGACCGATTGCATCGGATAGCTTGCGGGCAAGTGCGTTGATGCTCGCCTCTGAATCAGTACGCTCATAGATGTTCACCGTGAGCGCCTGTGGCTCATCGCCAAACGAGGCTTCGCTGAATGTGTACGTCATATACGGCATAGCCGCATTGTCAGGAACGGCGGTTGACGGGTAAGCCGTCAGCACGCCGTTGAAAAAGTCATGAATTGCTTTCGCCTTAGTTGTAGCCATTACGTCTCCTCCCACTCGGTTGCTTTGACCTGCTTGAAGGAGAACGTCGCGCAGTCAGGCGATTGTGTGTCTGCTTGGTCGCTCACAACGCGGAACACCTTGCCGTCTGAAATGCGCTTGAAAACGCTGTGATAAGGAAGGTCTACGTCTTTTCCCACGGTTACCGTGTACGTGCAGGAAACCTGCTCGCTCTCAGCGATTACGCTGTCCGTATCGCTGTCCTTCACGATTGCCGGGGAAAACGTCTTGCCGTCAGACCACGCGGTTGTCGCGCCGCCCTCTCCGTCCGGCGTGCTTGTCTTGACCCGCATCACACACGGTGAGCGGAACGCATCAATCAGGCTCATATCTTCCTCCACTCGTTCAGACGCGAGCGGAACACCTTCTTCCACGACAGCGGAGCGCCGTCGGAGTCGGTGTTGCGCGTGTAGCTGTAGCCGCCGAAGCTCTCAGACTTGTACGGAGAGGGTTTAGCTCCGGCGGTGTTCTCGTAGTCCTCAATCTCTGCCACCAGCTTCGAAAGAGCGGGCGGCACACGCAGCGCCCATATCGTCCCGGTAAACGTCTCATCGGTGAGCGTTTCGGCAGCGTAGGCGTACACTCCATCGTTGAAGACGGAGCCACAGATACGGAAGTATTGACCGTCCTGCAAGAAGTCGGACAAGTCGATGCTACCGTCCGTGATGGTGAACGTACCCTCGTGGATACCGTCGGGAGCGACAAACCAGTTATGAAGGTGTGACAGCACCGATTCCATCATGTGCATGCGCTTGTCCTCCTTCCGTTACTACTCAGCAGCCTCGTCAGTCGTCGCAGTATCCTCGGCGGTGTCGTCCGCCGGAGCCTTAGCAGCGTCAGCCGTCTTAGCCGTAGACTTCTTGGTGGTCTTCTTGGCGGCAACAACCGTGAGACGCTCATCCTTGAGCATCATTGCCTCGACGTCAGCGCTCTGCGGAGCGTAAATCGTGCCGGCTGCGTTCTTGAACTTCTTCATTGTTCAAAACCTCCTCATATGAAGAAAGCCACCCGTCAGGATGGCTTTGTGTACATGAAACAAGTGGAGCAAGGGCGGGTATGCACCCGCCCTCGCAAGCGTTCAGGCTTAGTCCTCAGCGTCCTTGTAGACGAAGATGAGGTCTTCGGTAACGGCCTTGGTGCCGTAGTTGTAGAACATGCCGAAGGAGTAAGCGTTGGACAGCTGAATCTTCTCAGCCGGCGCAATCGTCGGGAGAACAGGCTGCGCAACGGAGCCGTAGGCCATAGCGATGGCCTTGACGTCCTTGGGCAGGTACGTGGAGCTGAAGATACGCACGCCGTGATAGGTGTTGATAGCCTCGCCCTCGGTGTTGTGCGTCGTAGCATCGAGATACGTACGAAGCTGACCGTAGAATGCAGGGCTGCACACAAGCGCAATCATGTTGCGCTCAACGCCGTCGACGAAGTCGTTGCTCACAGTCTCAACAGACTGAATAAGCTCCTCAGCGATAGCCTCGGGCGTAGTGCCAACAGGAGTAACCTGCGTGCCAGCAGTAGCTGCGGTATCGAAGAACGCATGCTCAAGCTTGTTGGTCATCTTGCGCTCGCACTCGGCAGCACGACGCTCAACGAAGTTGTCGACGCCATACAGGCTGACATCCTTCTGCTCGACCTCCTCAAGAATCTCCTCGTCTTGGTCGATGGAGATGACGATTGGCTTGGCCTTGACAGCGTTGGCCTTGCCGCCAGAACGAGCCGTGCCGTAAGCCTGAGAGGTAGCGTTCACAAAACGCTTAGCCTCAACGGTGCCGGAAGTGGGGCTACCGGACAGGTCAGTGTTCTTCAGCTGCGAAGAAATAGGGTTCTTCTGGATGTTGGCAATAACCTTGCCGTACTGCTCGGCGAGGAAGTCCTTGCCAGAGTCAGTCAGAAGAACGTTAAGAGAAGAAATACGTGCCATTGTTGAATCATCCTTTCGTAATTCCTGAATAAGCGCGGCAATCAGCCGCATGTGTTAGATAAGCGTCGGGATGCTGATGGGCTTGGATGCCTCACCCTCGTTTCCTGCCGGGGGATTTGCCGTGTCAGCGCCCTTCGTTCCGGTCGTAACGACCAGAGAAGCGAGGTCGCCAGCGATGGCGTCATCAAGGCTCTTGGTATCCTTAATCTTGCCGTCGTTAATCTCCAGCGCATCAATGCCGTCGCCGATGTAACGCATAGCGAGCGTCATCGACTTGTCAGCGATTCCCTTGTCGTGGAAGTACGCCTTGACAGCCGATTCCTTGGCTGCGTGGGCTTCCTTTGCCACGATGTCGGCCTTGTAGTCCTCGAAAGCCTTGTGCTCCGCCTCGTACTTGGCCTTGAACCCACCGTCCTTCGTGTCGTTCAACTGTGCGGTCGCGTCGTCGAGCTGCGACTGAACGCCGGGGAGCTTCTCCGCGTCCGCCTTGTAGCCGTCCCTCTCTGCCTTGAGGGCGTCTACCGTCTCGGTATGAGCAGAGATGATTTCATCAACCTTCTCGTCCTCGATGCCGAGAGCCTTCAAAAACTTGCGTGTAAGTGCCATGTCTATCATCCTTTCCCTTGACGCCCATTCTTTGGCGTCCAGATTCTATTCATGTGTTATCTATGAAAAGCGGCATACACCGCGTTTCACCTTGTCATTGGGCTGTGTCAGCCTTTAAGCTCGTCGCGAATAATTCGCTTGTACGCGCTCTGGTGATTTGCCACAGCCGGTTTCAGGAACGGTTGCGCTTTCATGCGCTTTGTTCCAAGTTCTACGTGCGGCGCATATTCGACGTTCGTTCCGACGTACGCCGCGACGCTGTCGTCGCCTTCGGAGACTTCTGTGGCTACGCTGTTTCGCAAGCGCCCAGTGTCAACGGGGCACGTACGCTTAGCGTGCTTTTCCATCTCGCCGGCGCATCGTGTCATAGCCGCTTGAACCCTCCGCTCAAGCTCAGCTTGAACCTCTGCGCGGTGGCTCGTTAGTTTGAACGTGCTCAAGTCACGACGCCTCCTTTCATGCGCATGTACTCATCGAATGTCTTGTACGTGAGCAAGCGCTTTCCAGTCGCCGCGTGGTTGACGCGTCGCTCTCCGTCGTCTCCCTCCGGGTCTACTGTGACCATGGTGCATCGGCAGTTGTAAACCTCAGACGCTGCGCCTTTTGGGTCGCCGGGGTACATAAGCCCATTGCTGAACTTCTTGTTGTACTCCACGGTCTCTCCGTCAAGGCTCGCATGGCTTGAACGAGTGCGCGAGTCAACCGTGCAAAGCCATTGCTTACGCATCCGCAGCCCTTGCTTTGCGGCCTCCTCGTATGTCATTTGACGCCCGGCGTTTTCTGCGCATGTGCACGCTGTTCTCGCCGTTCGTATTGACGCTGCATTTGCCATACCGGACACATTGCGAAGTCGCTTTGCCATCTTGTCGATGGATTCGCCCTGCAAAATGCCAGACGCAATCTCGTTTCGTATGCGCTTCTGCATCCATTTGCTTGCCTTCTTGCTGTTCAAAGTAAGAGCAGGAAGAATCGGAGCGTTTCCGCTCTGAAGAAGCTGCAAAGTCTGTGCGTTGACGACCGAAAACGACACGTCATAGAACGTACGCTCGATGACATACGCTGAGTAGTTGTGGGCGTTCACGAAAACGTCCGCCCTTATCTGCTCAATGAGCGCCAGCGCCTCGGCGTCTGTGCTCATGAGCATAGAAATCAGCTCATCGCTCACACGCTCAAAGCTCTCACCACGGAAAACCGTGTTGGTAGCCCATTGAATCCACTCAGCTGTCGTTATGTCGCCACGCTTCAGCCTTTTCAGCTGTTCGTTCCACTCTTTCTTGTACTGCGAGAAGTACACAGCGCCGATGCTTGCCGCGTTCGTTGATGCTGCCTTGTATAGGCGATTTATGGCTTGCTCAAGCAGCTTCAGCTGATGCGACGTGTGGCGGTGCACAGAGTCGATACTACGTGTCGTCGCCATCCGTCACACCTCCGCCAATAAGCGAAAACTCCTCGGCGTCGCGGTTGGCTTTTATCTCCTCGATATCTTCGGGAGTGAGCCACGGAAGCTTCTTCAGCACCATGTCGTCGCCAATCTGAGGAGCCGCCTGAAGCACCATCTGAGTCGTCTCAAGCTGGTTGCTAATCATGTCGCGGGTAAAGCTCGGAGTGTCCTCGATGCCGACAAGCTTGAACAGGTCTGCGAGGAACTCTTCCACGCAATACTCGTACATGTCAGCCTTCATGTTCATAGGCTCGTAAGCCGCCCGGATTTCCGTAGCCGTCTTCTGCCCGCCCATGAGCTTCGTGACGTCCAGAGCTTGGAAGTCGTCGTACATGTCAGCCTTGAGCTTGTCGAGATATGAGACACGCGACTGGTACGGCACCTCGATTGTGTGCGCATCAGCCTTCACCCCGTCATCACCGTCGACGACAGCCGCTCCGACTGTGTGCAGCCTGTCGAGGAACCGTGCAAGGTCAACGTCGCTCATGCCCCCGGTGTTCTGGAGAATCCAGTAAATCATCGAAGCTTGGTCGAGGTCGTTTGCGAAGCCCGACTTGATGAGGTCGTAGCTGTCTATCGACTCTCGAATACCGATAAGCTCGCTCTGGTGGTTCTGGTTGCACCACAGCGGGATGATGGGAAACGTCGGGTAGTTCTCACCGTCGTAGATTTCCGTTCCGTCAATCTCAGACGTAGCGATGTGGAGAATGTAGTTGCGCTTCTCCTTCAGCACGTGAATCGGCTCGTCGTCTGTCTGGATGTAGTCCGTGTAGCCGTCAAGCTCGTACAGAGTAGCTCGCAGGGGCTTATCCTTGGCTACCTGCCAGAAGCGAATGCCCGCCATCAGCGCTCCGTTGTTCTCGTCGTACAACGGTACGAACTCGGTCACGCGGAACACGTCGAGATGGTCGAGGTTCCAAAACCCGAACGCCACGCCGCCTACAATCGCTGCATGACCGAGCTTCTGAAGACGTCGGTCAAACCCAGCGCCCAGCTTCTCCTTGTTGTTCGCGTCGGTAAGCGTTACGCCATTGCCGAGCAGGAACTGGTTCTGCTGGTTCACAAAGCGAGGGAAAAACCCGCTCGCTATCTTGTGGTTGGCTCGGAACGGGTCGGCAACAGCCTGCCCGGACATGGTGTAGAGAATCCGCTGATAACGTCGTATCGTCACGTTCTGGCGCTTGTCGTACATCTCAGCGTCACGTGCCACGGAAAAGACCGGGCTTCGTTTGTGCTCGTCAATAGCAGCGAGCACGAAACTCATACGAGCCGACTCATCAGCGCCGACATCGAGCAAATCTTGATATGTCTTCATCGTATTGCGTACCCTCCTCGCTGCATATAACTCCGCTCAAGTAGCGGAACGTAGTTGTCTTTAGGCTTCCACGCCTTCGTCGTGTTGACGAAGTAGCGCGTGGCATCCATGGCGTGGTCGTTCTCCTTGATGGGCTTGTCCTGCCCATTCGAGGACTTCTCCTGCCATGAATACAGCCCGTATTCTTGAATGGTTCGTGTGCAACAATCATTCACGAGCAGCTTGCGCTCCTGAATCATTGTTGAGGTGTGCTGAATGCCATCCAGCACGTCGTTGTTGGCCTTGCGTACCTTGAAGCGCTTGGACTTGCGAACAAGTGCTATGAAGGACGAAGCGGACGGGTCGATGATGAGTTCGCGTACAGGAAGGTCACCGACCAGCTCGCACAGGTCTTGGTAATACTCTTCGTCTGTCTTCTGCTGACCGGTCTCACGACCGCTGTGGTAGAACTCGTCGACCTGATACCAGACTCCGTCGCACAGGCCGAAAAGAAGCATGGCCGTCGGGTTCTGTATGCCGTAGTCCATGCTTACGATGTATTTGCTATAGTCTCGCGGCACCGTTGGAACGATGCTCTCTGCGGTGAATGCTTGGTAGATGACGCCCTCGGCAAGTACCCACAGGCCCTTGATATATCGCTGGTAGAACACGCCCGAATACATGCTCTCGTATCGGGCTTTGATGCTCGCGTCCAGCGCGAGGTTGTCGTCCATTGTGAAGTGAAGACGCAGAGCATTCTTTTCCTTGTGCTTCTTCACCCATTCCTTGTAGAACCAATGCTCGGGTGAGCTTGGGTTGCAGTTGAACCAATACTTGGAACCGGGGACGGAGCAACGTGCGCAAGCCTGCTCAACGAATGAGCGAGGCATAAGCGCCACCTCGTCGAACATGACGCCGGCGAGCGTCATGCCCTGAATGAGCATGTACGAGGACTCATCACGTCCGCCGAACAGGTGGTATGAGTTCTCACGCCCGTCAGGCGTCGATATGATGAGGCGGTTTTCGTTGCGCTTCTCAACAATGGTGAAATCGCCCGGGAGCCAATCACGCAGCGGAAGCACAACGTTTCGCCGCAAAGACTCAATGGTTTTTCCGCAAATCGCGAACGCTTGGTGGTTGAAGCAGGTCATGCTCCAAAGTACGAAGCCATCGGTCATTGATACGGTCTTGCCGGAACGAATCGAGCCATCGGCTATGATGGCGTCGCGGTCTTTGTACCGCTTTTGCTGCCACCACAGCATCGCCATGAGCTGGCGCTTCGAAAACTTGCTATAAATCATCGTCCTCGTCCTCCGGCACCTCGCCGAGGTCGATTTGAGACTTCTGAATCATGTCGAGCAAGTTGTTGTCCGCGCTGTGCTCAACGCTGGCGTCGGTCTTCGTTCCATATCCGTATTTGCTCATCCACAGAGGGGCGAGACGGCTGTTGATTTGCCCGGTTTCGAACTTGGAACGAACGTCAACCTCGCACTCAAGCCGTATCTTCTCCACAATGTCAAGGTAGGCTGGGTCTTTCTCATAGGTTTCAGCGAAACCTTGGCGGGAAATGCCAACGTATGCGAGGAAGCCCGTCTTTGTATACGAAAGCGGCGAAAGAATTTCCTTCACGCTTTTCGTTGTCGTTGTTCCGTCGGCTGTGGTATAAGTGCTCTCTACCATCTCCTGCTTCGTGTAGGAGTCGCAGTGCGCCTTATATTCGTCCCACATCTTAGCGAGCGCGGTAGGTGATTTAATCTTCCGCGAAGAACGTGGCATAATCTGCACCTCCTTATCGTGTATGCCGTCAAAATAGTTAGAGCCTGATACCACCGACCTTGTTCTGAGAGGTACGGGGCACAGGCTCCATGTGGGTTGTTTCCTTGTCTAATTCAGCCTTGAAGGCTTTGAATTGCTTATGGTCTTCGTCGCGCAGGCGCTTTATCTCGGCTTCGATAGCCTCAAGCTCCACGCGCTTAGTCTTTGCGATGCCCTCCAGCATCGCGATGCGCTCATAGATACTCATGGCGCACCACCTAAATGCGTACGAACACAGCCTTTTCGTCTCCGCCGTCGCCGTGAAGTTCAATCACGGGGAAGGCATTGGACGCGGGCGTGTAGCCCTGCTTGTCTCCGTATCCACCGTAGACAAGCGCCGAGGCGGTGTTCACAAACGTCTTCTCAACACGCACCAAGGTTCCGTTCTGCGGAACGGGTCGGAAGTATTCCATCTTCGCCACTGCCGGCATGTGAGTGTGGCAACACACGTACACGTCAGCATCTACGATGGTTGCGTAGTCGACGAGGCGGTTAATCTTTCCGCCCGGCTTACGACCGCCACCGGAACCGTGGGTGTAGTAAAGCGTGTATGTAAAGGGTCGGTTGCGACGCTGTCGCCCAACCTTGAGGAAGTACAAGGCAGTGGTGTCGGAATATACCTCCGAGAGGTTTAACTGGTCGCAAAAGACTCTGGTCATGTCTACGCCAACTGCCTTGTAAATTCTGTTCTCATGGTTGCCGGAAAGTACGCCGAGAATCTTGCCGGCGTCGGCAAGAGGGGAGAAAAGCTCAACGCACTTCTCCAGTTGCTCCATAGGCTGCAACTTCGCAGCGTATGTATCGCCAATGGAAGAGGCGATGGCGGAATCCATGAGGTCTCCGCCGAGGATGCAATAGGTATCAGGAAGATTGAGGATTGCGTCTAGCATGTTCTTAATCAGCTTCATGTCGCTCTGCGAATCCCCGATATGCAAATCAGCAAGTGGAACGATTTTCACGTCGTTTCCACTTGCGCTCAAATCATGTGTAATGGCCTTCATTGTTTACGCTCCTTTGAATGAACCCCCCTTGAACTTGTCCGAAAAATGCAAAACCCCCGAGGCGCTGCGAGGTCAAGGTGTACAGCGCCACGAGGGTGATGCCGCCCGACAGGCTTACGACGTCCTGCGGGCAATATGAAAAGAAAGGAGGTAAACCGAAAAACGCGCAACGGAACCGTGTCACGTTACGCGTTAATCGCTATGGAATATGGTGGTGAAATGCAGTAACCCATGATGTAAGGAAGATGTCCTCTCTACATTTCTTCCACTATAAATATAATAACATGAGGTAGTGACATTGTCAACCCTAAACTTTATATTTTATCACCTATTTTTGTACTTGTCAATAAATCCGTTCATATATGAGAGGAATCAGTTGAAAAAAATTTTTGAAGACTTGCAAAAACGCGTCACCGTCAGAAATCGCAGCGCCGTAACACGCCACACCAGAAAGCAAAAGCAGCCACTACAGAGTACACAACCGGGGAGGGGAAAGTCGGTTTTGGCTTCGAGTTTTTGAGAATATCCGCCACTTTTTGAGATTTTTTGGCTACTTTTTGAGAATTTAGAGGGCTTTTTGAGACGAAAAACGACCCTTTTTCGACCAAAAACACTGATAAATGACTTCTTTTATCTTATTTAATCTCATAATCTCAAAAAAATTACTACTTATTACACAGCGTTAAACGAAAGACGTTACGTGTAATGAAAGTCGGAAAAAACGTGAGATTTTGAGAATAGAGACCTCATTTTTTCTTACTGTGGCTTTCTGTGGGAAAGTGTGTATAAACATGAGCTTTTTCATTCTCAAAAGCATTCTCATTTTCGCCCGAAAATCTCATTTAGACCCATTTATTCTCAAAAACTCACGCCCATCTTAACCTGTACGTCTTGGGTGTGGCTGTTTATGTTTTGGCGTCGCGCCGTCCTTCGAAAGGAGCCGCATAGCGGCTCCGACTGTTTGAGCGAATAGAAAGGATGGTGGCAGCTATGACATTCGAACGTATAAAGACATATGCAGACTTCGCAGAGACTTGTGGTGGGATGGTTCTTGCGAACGAGATGGCCAACAGACCGCTGGAGCTTGTCAGCGGGGATTACGCCCCGTGGGACGAGGTGTTTCAGTGGTATATCATCTCCGACCCGTCATTCGCCATGGAGCACTCTGACGAGCTTATTTTCTACGATGAAGAGCTTGACCTTTATTTGTTAGCTGTAACTCATTTTGGAACAGCGTGGGACTATGTGCCAGCACCTGAGCTGCACTGATGCCGATTCGAGTCACAAAAAAACCGCCCTCACAGCGATATGCTGCGGGGGCGGCTATTTTTTTTATCGGTGGATGCTCTGTAGGTCGATTCCGGCCTCTTCACTGCTATTCGATTCGATGCTTAACTCAACATCGAGGGTCTTACGCATCAGGCGCTCGCTTCGACCTGCGTTGGCGTTCTCGCGAACCTGACGGGCGATGCGCTCTTCCTGCTCATCAATCTGCGCACGAGCCTCTTCCGACAAGTATCGAGGAAGGCGTCGCGTGGTGCTTGCGTTCTTGCGCTTACGCTTAGACTCTTCCTCCTCGCGCATCTTGCGCTCGCGCTCTGCACGGATGCGAGCCAGATTGTGTTCCCACATGCTGCGACCGTCGGGCATGATGGTGTTCTTCATCTCTTCGACGACGCTGGTTGCCTCGCTGGTCTCTTCGAGTTCCTTGCGCTTCGCCTCCAGCTCGTTTTCCATCTGCTCGGCTTCGTGGCGCATTGCGTCGAGCTTCACGTTCTGGTCGTCGAGGCGCTTCATGGCTTCCTGCTCCGCTGCGTACACGCGCCAAGGGATGCTCTCCTTGTACTTGCCGGCATCCGGGTGGATGACGGTGTAGCCGTACTGCTCCTCAAGGATGGACTCGATGAAGTTGCGCTCGCGCTCTGCCCACACTACGTGCGAGTTGCGAGTCCATCCCTCGGACTTGCACCCCTGCTGAGACAGCGCCTTGCTCAGGCTCGTCTGCACGCTCATGCCTCGCGTGTACCCGTCAGCCCACGGAACAAAGTCAAGGTGCATGTGCATCGCTCCACCCTCATCACCGTGCAGGTATGCACCGTAGAGACGAAGGTGAGGGTTGCGCGTGTCCCATGCCGCGAGGTAGTTCTTCAGAACAGCCTCGCATATATCGTCGGGAACCAAGAACGGCGTCAGAATGTTGCCATCCTTGTCGCGCTTCATGCGCCCCGTCGTTTCGTCAAACTCAGGTTTGACGGAACCAACGCCTACGATTACCTCGTAGGCGAGGTTCTTGCCCTTAGTGCGTGTCTTGTGATTGACACGCCCACGGGAATCAGCGCGCACCTGCTCCATGTACTCATGGGCGCCGCCAATGCGGCGGTCGCGGCGCTTCTGCTTAGCGTCGTACTCCTCAATGGCTCGTCCGAACAATTCCTCATACGTTTCCTCTATCGACATGTCGCGAAGCACTTCGTGCTTGCCCTCCATGTCGATGTGCGGTTCCCACTTTACGGTCGACTCCTCACGACGGTTATGCTCCGTCTTGATTTCGTCGTCACCTCCAATGTGGAACCGCACTGTCGTCACTTTATTCGTCATTTTTCGTCCTCCTAACATTAGTCGTACTCCAATCACGATTTCCTGTATGTCAATCGTGATAATCCAGTAGTAGTAGTGACACGAGGGGAACCCCGCATCACTACTACTCTGGACAATGGGGATGCTCCCCCTTGACCCCCTACGAAACCGCAGCCAGAACACGTCCATCAGTCATCTTGCAGATGTCGTTGATGGCATTGTTCTTCATGCGGTACGTCTGGCGCAGACTCAAGCCCAAGGCTTCAGCAATCTGCGGCCAAGTGAGCGCCGGCGTGTCAACATAGCGCGAGGTGAGAACGAACTGCTTACGCCAATCGGGAAGAATCCCGATAGCGTGCTCAGCTGCCTCAACAGCCACGGTGTAAGCGTGCTGTGCCTCGTCCAGCTCGATTGAACGCTGCGCCACCATAATCAACGGCATGTCGGGGTCACTGCCTCCGCCCTGCACGTTTTCCTTGTCGTATCGAATCGCTCCACCTGCTACGCGGGTGAATGCGCGCTCGTAACGCTCAGTCGCTGCCTCCAAGTCACGAAGCGCCCAGCCGGGTGCTTCGAGAAGGAGGAGAACGTCGTCATATGTCATGTCTATTTCCTCCTTGCTTATGTGGTTAGCGCCCGTTGTTGGGCTTTTTACAGCCCGCCAGTGGGCTTTGAACGGTATATGTCTGGAATGTCGCCCGTTTGAGTGCCACGAATGGGCTTTTGTTGGTCTCCGAGTGGGCTTCCAAAAGCCCTTCCGGTTATCCATGCCCATTCGTGGTCTCTCAGTGGGCTTTCAAGAGACCCTTAGCGGGTCATCATGAAATTCAACGCTCCGGTGAGTGCCTCGATGCGCTTCTTGTCGCACTCTGCGAACATCTCATCCAAGAAATCAATGCCACAGGGTTCAGAGTTCTCAGCGTCGGCAAGCTCACGGGTGATGCTTGCAATCACCTCAGCCTTGAAGCCACGGTGTCCGGTTCCGAGCGACTCCGGTGCCTCATACACCTCGTGCTCGGTTCCGTATGCGTAACGGTCGTCGTTGGCTCCGTACGTAGCGATGACGAGCGGGCCAGTTCCATATCCGGGGTTGGTGCCTCGGTAAACCTCAGTCATGATGTAAGACATGTGAAATCTCTCCTTTCCTATGCGGCAATTCCGATGCGACGGATGCCACGAATCTTCGTTGGAATGTTCTTGAACTGGTCGATGTGCTCCTCGGTAGCCGAGTTGCCCACGTTCTGAAGCTCCTTGATTTCAAGCTCCTTGATGAGAGGCTCGATACGCATGTTGTACGATGCGTTGACAAGGAACTGACCGTCGGTGGGGTGGTACTCCCAGTCGTAATCGCCGGTGTCGAGAATGTTGCAAACAGAGGAACGGAAGTCGCGATACTTCACACAGCCACGGTTACTGTCACCAGAGCCATAGCGGCGAAGCCATCCACGATAGAACGCGTACAGCTCCTTCCACGAGACTGCGTCCCAGACAAGGTCGTCGAGAACCTCGTGAATGAACTCAGCCACGTTGTCGTTGCTGAGGCGGAAGTTGTCCAGAGCCTCCTTGCAATACTGCGGAACCTCGATGGTGTAGTAGTCGGGGATGTCCTCAAGAACATGCTTCAGGACATACTCACAGACATCCTTACGAGCGAGGTAGTCACTCTTGATGTACTTGCGCTCGCGACCGGTGAAGCACTTGTCGAACGGGACGAAGATGATACGGCGGAGCATCGAGTCGGTCTTGTCGCGGAACTTCGGTGCGTCGTTCAGGCACTGAATCATGAAGCCGTTGAACGTGTACTGAACCGGGGTCTTATGCTTGCGGTTGATGCTTATCGCATCGTCGGTGATAAGAGCCTTCAGGTTAGCCGTGCGCTCCAGATACGCTCCTACGTCGTTCTCGTCTACGATGATGGCGCTCGCCTTCAGGAGAGGCTCCATCATGAAGTCGCGACCGAGCATGTCGAGCGAAAGGGACGCACAGTTGGAGCGGCCAATCACGTTGCGGATAAGGGCGCAGAGTGTACCCTTGCCGTTGTTGCCCTTCGTGCTGAAGAAGAACGCGGCCTGATTCCACGAGTTGTTCGAGCGGACGGAAGCCCCGATAATCTGCCAGAAGAGCTTCGGAGCCTCGGGATGGTCGGAAAGCTCACGCATCCAAGACTCGATGTCCCAGTCGGTGCCGTCGTCGTCGTTGTGGATTACAATGTTGGTGGCGTTGGGGTTGTAGTCCGTGCTGACCTTCGATGCGAAAACAATATCGGGGTCGAAGTCCATCAGAAACTTGTTCTCGTAGTCGTACAGCCCGTTGTTCACAGCAATCAGGTTAGGGTCGCTGCAACGGAACTTAATCGGAGCCATGACACGAAGGAAAGCCTTGGTCTCACGAACCCCACGCTCTGTTATGGTCGGGCACGAGCGGATGATTCCCTCGATATCGTCCTCGTCAGTGGTGTAGATGCCCTTGTAGGGGCCATCCTCGTTGTAGATAGCCAGCGGGCACATATCCGACGAGCTGGAGTCCTTGGCACCATAGTTCAGGCGGATTACGTGATGCTTGAACATGATGATGGACGCCAGCATGTACGGCGTAGGGGACTGAAGGGGCTTGATATTAGGCTCGACCACAGTGCTGTTGAGCTGAGCAAGCTTTGCAGGGTCGGTCGTGTTCTCCTTGGCCGACTTAATGCCTGCGCGCTTGTCCTTCAGAATGTTGTTGACCTCCTGAATCTTTCCGTTGACTGCGAGGGTCAAATCCGCCGCCAAAACGTCAAGCGTCAAAGCGCGGTTCCCATCCTCGTCGTCGTAAAGGCATTCGATGTAGGCTTCCGTGGCGTCCTTAATCACCACGTCAGCCGTATAAACGGGGCGGGTGCCCGGAGCCGCAATCGCAGCTCCGGTCGCCTCAATGTTGCTAATGGGCATTGTCGCTTACCTCCTTTTCACTCTTCTTGCCACTCATGATTACAGCGCCCCCTGCTTGTCGAGTTCGTCGATGAACGGGGTGCTGGAGTGCAGCGCCTCGTCGTCGGCGGGGCTGACGCCGTGCTCGGCAAGCAGGCACTCACGCTTCAGGTTGATGCTGTGACCGAGATTCTTGTAAGCCTTCTTGTAGGTCGTGGCCGGAATGCGAATCTCCTGCTGAAGAATGCGGAGCGCGTAGTTGAGACCGCGCAGATAGCCCTCGCAGAAGACTGCGTCAACAGTGTGAATCTGACCTTCGTAGAACGAGTCAGTTGCCTTAGCCATGCCCTCAGTCTCACGGAAGCTCGGAGCGCTGGAGCTGCGGTTGAATGCGGTCTGCCAATCGAGACCGCTGATGCCATAAGAATTGTCGTAAGCGTTCATAATTACATTTCCTCCTTCAAATTGTTGATGCGCTTGGATATGTCAGCGATGTTCTCCTCGCTGTCATGCGACCAGTCGCGAGCCTCTTCAATCAGCTCTCGAATCTCGCTGCGCGGGTTGTCGGAATAAAGAGCGTGCTCCATGCGAGCGATGCACCAGCCAAGGGTGCTCATCTCGGTGCGAGCGACCTCAAGCTCGCGGAAAAGACACTCGCGTTCGAGCAACGCTTCGGTCTTGTCGTCGTACTCTTCATAGGGAGCCGTTTCGACTATGTTGTTCATAGGCTTCGCCTCCTTTTGTGTTTGAAAAACAAAAAAGCGGCGAACCCGAGTCATGACATATTGGAAATAAATCCATATGCCACAACTCGGATTCGCCGCTTCTCACTTTGTATGTGTGGAATCGTGCAAGTTATATCCGCTCAGTATCGGGCGGACAGTGAACCCACTTTGACGCTGTGCTCCGTCACCATAAACCCGTCACGGTCTATGGCTTGTGCAGGGCTTATTGGCGTTGCCTGCTAAGGAACTTATGCTCACGAATCTTTGTTGCTATTCATTTTTCAAGGAACAGTGCCAACCTTTCGGTGGCTCAAGATGTTTCGTTTCCTCTTTCATCTTGTTGTCTTTATTATACGACGCGTATTGTCATCTGTCAACAGAAACTTACACGTTTGGGCGTATTCTTTTGCTTGTGATAGTGGTGAATCAGACAGATATTGTCCTTCTGGACGTGATAGAGGGGCTTCGCGAGAAAATGAGTTAGAAAATTTTTTTCGCAAAGCCCCTCGGTTGGTGTTAATCAATCATGCCAAAGTGTCTGAACGCATCCAGAATCGCCTCACGCTTTTCAGGTGGGCACTTCGGTCTCTTCTCGGCTGACATTTCCGCCTCTTCGTAGGAGAACTGCTTATCCAAGCCAAGCTCGTCCTTGAGGTTTGCGATGTACAGCGACGAGACCTTCAATCCGTGATTCTTCAGAACGTATTCTTTAATCTGCTTATACGTCGGCTTCTTTACCTTGCCGCCCATACCAAGCTCGGACGGAGAGATGTTCACGTAGGCATAGCTCTTGACCGATTTTTCTCGGGTTAAGAGAGCTACCGTCTCCACATGGTCGGTGTGGGGGAACATGTCTACGGGCTGAATTTTTTCGGCGCGATAGCCGCGCTTTGTAAGAAAATTAAGGTCGCGCGCGAGCGTTTCCGGGTTACAAGAGACGTATACGATGCGTCTCGGTGCAAGTGTGAGCGCGCAGGAGAGAAACGCGGTGTCGCTGCCGGCGCGCGGCGGATCCATGAAAAGCACGTCGCAGTGTTCACCGGCGTTTGCCATATCTACCATGAAGTCGCCTGCATCGGCGCAGACGAAGCGGATATTTTTCACGCGGTTTAATTTTGCGTTTTCACGGGCATCGCGCACGGCGTCGCGGTTCACTTCTACGCCGAGGACCTGTCCGGCTTTTTTGGCGGCGACCATGCCGATGGTGCCGATGCCGCAGTACGCGTCAATGACGGTTTCTTTGCCCGTGAGCTCCGCAAATTCCATCGCTTTGCCGTACAGCACCTCGGTCTGCACAGGGTTAATCTGGTAGAATGATTTTGCCGAAATGCGGAAGCGCAGCCCGCAGAGAATATCCGTGATATAGCCGGGGCCGTAGAGTGTTTTCTCGTTCTGCCCGAGCAGCATGGAGGTGTAGCGGTCGTTGACATTTTGAATGATTGTGGTAATCTCCGGGTGAAGCTTTAACAGCGCACGGGTGAAATTGTTGCGTGCGGGGAAGATCGGCGTACCGGTGACGAGCACAACCATGACTTCGCCGGTCTGAAAGCCGCGCTTGACGAGCACATGGCGCAGAAAGCCGCGCCCGGTGACTTCGTTATACGTTGTCATTTTGAAATCGCGCAGCAGGCGGCGGATATCGACGATGATGCGGTCGGCAATTTCGTCTTCCGTCATGCAGCTGTCCACGGCGACGATGTTGTGCGTGCTGCTCTGGTAAATGCCGGAGATGATGCGTCCGGCACGCGTGGTGCCGAATGCGGCCTGCACCTTGTTGCGGTAGTGGTAGGGGTTCTCCATGCCGATGATGGGCTCTACGCGGCAGAATTTGCCGAGCAGGCGGATGCACGTGCGCTCCTTGTGCGCGAGCTGTTCCTTATAATCGAGGTTCTGCAGTTGGCAGCCGCCGCACTTTTTGCTGTGCGGACAGCGCGTTTTGTTCTGTGTGCTTTCCATTTTTATATGTCCTTCCGTAGTTTAAATCGGTTTTAGCGGTTTATTTTATGAATTTGCCTTGCAAATTCATTGGGAACCCCCCTAATTGTGTCTCCCACACCACAACAGTCCACCGGACTGTTGTGGTTCCCATCCTGATTTTTGTTAGGCAAAAGGTGTTTCGTCGTCTGCGGATGACGACTTAGGACGCTGCTCTAATGGCCCCAAGCGAACGTGTGCGTTCGCTTTAAGCTTCTTGAAAAAGCTTAAGCAAAACTTTTAACTACTGTTGCCGTTGGCTTATGTTTCTTTTATACTATCATTTTGTTTCTCCAAAATCAAGAAAAGCCTTGTTTTCTGCCCGAAAACACAAATTTTGGTTGAAAAGCGAAAAGTTCCGTGCTATACTGAATGTGGAAAAAGGGTGCTGACGTATAAAGTCGGCTGAGAGCGGCGTGAACGCCGAAACCTGTTACCTGATTCGGATAATGCCGACGTAGGAAAATACGCTTTTTTTAAGTGCTTTTTATGCCGCGTGCCGAATGGGTGCGCGGTTTTTGTTTTCTCCGCTTTATCCCCTAAATCTCGGTAGAAAACCGGAGGAATGAACTATGAAGAACAACAATACAAAAAAGCTTGCGGCCTGCGCGGTTATGGTCGCACTGGGCGCTGTGCTCAGCATGATCAAGGTGCTTCAGATGCCGTTTGGCGGTTCTATCACGCTGCTTTCCATGCTGCCCTGCGCCATGATTTCCATCATGTACGGCCTTAAGTGGGGCTTTGCGGCTTCCTTTGTGGAATCCGTCGTTCAGCTTGCGTTCGGCATCACGATGGACGGCATCCTCGGCTGGGGCATGACGCCTTCTGCTCTCATCGGCACGATTTTGCTCGATTACATCGTGGCATACACGGTTATCGGCATTGCGGGCATTTTCCGCAAGAAGGGTTATGTAGGCATTTGCTGCGGCACGGCGCTGGCTGTTGCGCTGCGCTTTGTGTGCCACTTCATTTCCGGCGCCATTATCTTTGCAAACTTTGATGAGTTTGTGGCGTTCGGCGCTTCCTGGGTGGGCCACCCGTGGCTTTACTCCTTCTGCTACAACGGCACTTACATGCTGCCGGAGCTCATCTTTACAGTTATCGCGGCGGTTATTCTGTTCCGTCTGCCGCAGATGAAAAAGCTCATCGCGGACGAGGGCGAATAAATCCAAACAAGCGGAAATTTCGGGCGGTGCTCTGCGGAGTGCCGCTTTTTCGTATAAAATCCCGCCGCGGTAGTTGTGTATCTTTGAAAAACGTGGTATGATTGATAAATCACAAGCGCAGCATCCAGCTGCACGAAGTCGTGCAGCAGCCAGCGGCGCGAAAGGAGTTTAACAAATGAAGAAAGTTCTGAAGCCCGAAGAAAAGACCATGGAAAAAATCGTGGCGCTCTGCAAAAACAGAGGCTACGTATACCCCGGCTCCGAAATTTACGGCGGTCTGTCCAACTCTTGGGACTACGGCCCGCTGGGCTGCCTTTTCAAGGACAACGTAAAAAACGCGTGGAAACGCAAGTTCGTGCAGGAGAGCCGCTACAACGTGGCGCTGGATTCCGCAATCCTCATGAACCCGGAAGTCTGGGTGGCAACCGGCCACGTGGGCGGCTTCTCCGACCCGCTGATGGACTGCAAGGACTGCAAGACCCGTCACCGTGCCGATAAGCTCATTGAAGACTTCACCGGCGAATCCGCAGACGGCTGGACGAACGAGCAGATGCAGCAGTTTATTGCCGACAACAACATTGCCTGCCCGGAATGCGGCGGCCACAACTTTACGGATATCCGCCAGTTCAACCTGATGTTCAAGACGTTCCAGGGTGTTACGGAAGACGCAAAGAGCCAGCTGTACCTCCGCCCGGAGACTGCACAGGGCATTTTTGTCAACTTCCCGAGCATTCAGCGCACCACGCGCAAGAAGGTGCCGTTCGGCGTTTGTCAGGTGGGCAAGAGCTTCAGAAATGAGATTACCCCGGGCAACTTCATTTTCCGCATTCGCGAGTTTGAGCAGATGGAGTGCGAATTCTTCTGTAAGCCGGGCACGGACCTCGACTGGTTCTACTACTGGAAGGATTTCTGCAAAAACTGGCTTTTGAACCTCGGTCTGGACGAAGCGAACATCCGCCTGCGCGACCACAGCCAGAAGGAGCTCTCCTTCTATTCCAAGGCGACGACGGATATTGAGTATCTGTTCCCGTTCGGCTGGGGCGAGCTTTGGGGCATTGCAGACCGCACGGACTATGACCTCACCCGCCATCAGGAGCATTCCGGCAAGGACCTCTCCTATTTCGACCCGGAGACGAACACCCGCTATGTGCCGTATGTCGTCGAGCCGTCTCTCGGCGCAGACCGCGTAGCGCTGGCGTTCCTGTGCGACGCTTACGACGAAGAAAACCTCGGCACCGAAGAAAAACCGGACGTGCGCGTTGTACTGCGTCTGCACCCGGCACTGGCACCGTTTAAGGCAGCGATTCTGCCGCTCTCCAAGAAGCTGAGCGAAAAGGCCGGCGAGGTTTACGATGCGCTCGCAAAGAAGTTTTCCGTTGACTTTGACGATACGGGTTCCATCGGCAAGCGCTATCGCCGCCAGGATGAGATCGGCACGCCGTTCTGCATCACGTATGACTTTGACAGTGAAAATGACGGCTGCGTTACCGTTCGCGACCGTGACAGCATGGAGCAGGAGCGCGTGAAGATTGACGAGCTTGAAGCGTACATTGCAGAGAAGATTGATTTCTAAAGAAATATAAATAGACACAGCACCCGCCGTTTCGACTGCATGAACCGTGCAGAGAAGCGGCGGGTTTGTTTATTTTGCCGTTGAAACACCATGCAAAATATGCTAAACTAAATAAAAATGAATTCGAAATCGTGACACATAAGTTATCACGAAAGAGGAAATGGATTATGAGAAATACTTTTTCTAAACGTATATTTGTTGTTTTAGCGGCGGTTTTGCTCGGCGCTGCGCTGTGTGCGCCGCTTACCTTTGCGGATGAAGCCGATACGGC
>OGOP01000243.1_pt1 | contig 52330 bp, 43 predicted proteins | sample 1552591 | NCBI WGS metagenome assembly OGOP01 (sample SAMEA2580120, study PRJEB22360) | human gut metagenome | biome: human gut; feature: human-associated habitat; material: faeces | place: Denmark | collected 2008/2010 | reverse complement strand
GTGGTTACATTTTAGGTATTCGGATTAAGGGTTAAGTAACTTAAAAGTTCCAGTCGTCCGGAGCTTTTAATTCTTTGTTTATTGGTCCTTTCTCCTCCTTGACATCGGTTACCTCACTTTTAGGCACCTTGCCCTCAAACAAATATCTGTCTATTTCTTCAAATCCGTTTTCTTTTGTAAATACACCATTATTGATGGAAATATATCCGGGAGTTATAGTATATTCTGTATCAGTTTCATTTGTTATTTCAACATCGTAGCCTTTATATTTTCCAACATTCCATATATTGCAAAACCATTCAACTTCTTTTTTAGGTACTTCCTTAATGTACCTTCCCAAATCATTGAATTTGTTTTTACCAAAAGACGGATTTATTTTAAATCCATTTTTTTCTAAATCCTCTTTATCATGGGAACGCAACAAAACAGTACCTTCAAGTGAGCAAGTAGCACATCTATAAATTTTTCCATTATATTTGCAGAATTTACCTTTTCTTAGCATATTTATCAATCTCCTAACTTTTTAAAACATTTTGAAGCATAGTCAAATACTGTAATTATAAATATAACACTTATTATGTTACATTTCCACACTATATACTAATTCATTAAATATATTTGTGTAAAACAAAAGCAGAGTATACACTCCGGACTTTTAACTGTCTTCCGAAGGTATGCTCTGCTTCATTGTTAAAGTGGTTACATTTTAGGTATTCGGATTAAGGGTTAAGTAACTTAAAAGTTCCAGTCATCCGGAGCTTTTAATTCTTTACAAATAGGTTCTTTTATTTCAACCATATCGGTTACCTCACTTTTAGGCACTTTCCCCTCAAACAAATATCTGTCAACTTGTTCAAATCCATTCCCCTCTGTAAACAACTGTTCACCCTCTGAAACATATCCTGAGCTTATAATATACTCTGTATCCGTCTCACCAATTACAGCAATTTTTCTTCCTTTATACATTCCCTGATTCCTTATTCTGCAAAACCATTCAATTTCTTCATTTGGTACAACTTTGATGTACTTTCCAACATCATAAAATTTGTTTTGTCCAAAATAAGGATTTTTTTCAAAACCGTTTTTTTGAAAATCTTCTACATCAGGTGACCGCAGTAGCACTGTTGTATCACGAGTAGCACATCTATAAATTTTTCCTTTGTATTTACAATAATATCCTTTTCTTATCATATTTATCAATCTCCTAACTTTTTAAAACATTTTGAAGCATAGTCAAATACTGTAATTATAAATATAACACTTATTATGTTACATTTCCACACTATATACTAATTCATTAAATATATTTGTGTAAAACAAAAGCAGAGTATACACTCCGGACTTTTAACTGTCTTCCGAAGGTATGCTCTGCTTGATTGTTAAAGTGGTTACACTTTAAGTTTTTGGATTAAAGGATAAGTAACTTAAAAGTTCCAGTCATCCGGAGCTTTTATATCTTTATTTATTGGTTCTTTTATTTCTACCATATCGGTTACCTCATTTTTAGGCACCTTACCCTCAAACAAATATCTGTCTACTTGTTCAAATCCATTCTCCTTTGTAAACAACTGCTCACCCTCTGAAACATATCCTGAGCTTATAATATACTCTGTATCCGTTTCACCAATTACAGCAATTTTTCTTCCTTTATACATTCCCTGATTCCTTATTCTGCAAAACCATTCAACTTCTTTTTTAGGTACAATTTTGCGATACTTAGTCTGCCAGTAGTAGGGTTTTTGTCCATAGTATGGGTTATCTTCAAATCCCCTATTTCGTACATCTTCGTAGTCATTCGATCTTAATGAAACAGTCGAATCGTCATAAGCACACATAAAGACTTTATTTTTATACTTACAATGATATCCCTTTCTTAGCATATTTATCAATCTCCTATCCTTTTAAAGTACATTTGTTCCTTATCAAATATCGCATACAGTATTTCTTCGCCGCTGTCTGTTATTTTATACATTTCCGCACCTTCTTTCAAAGCAACACCGTCATCAATATTTCTTGCAACATACTCAGGAATTACGGTTTTTCCCTGCTCTAGTATACTATACGGTTTTTCAGTACCAATATCCAGCTTTGATGCTGACGATATAAAGCCTGTACCTGTATATGGGTATTCCCAACCTAGGTTGCCAAGCTCACTGCTTCTTACTGACTTTACAATTTTTTCTGTCGTATCATCTGAAGTAAATCTTATTGCATACATTGTGGCATCTTTCGTTCCCAGATCGTCAAATAGATTTTCGCCCGTGTAATCTAACCTTAGACCGTTGTATACATCAGTATATGTCTTCAGGCCCTGGGTATCTGAAAATTTTGCAACCGAACCGGTAATAGTTGTTCTTTCGCCGGACAGATACTCCATAGCTATTTTAGGGGCAACTACCCTTTGCATAACTGTAGTGTTGGTAGGGTCAGGTATAGCATTTCTCATAGCTTTTATATTATCTAATGTACCCAGTGCCTCCAACTCGTCGTAGGTCTTCATAGTAGCTGATTTAAATTCATCGGCTGTTTTAAAGCCATTGCTTTTTGCTATACTGCCATATGTATCGGTAAAACTTTTTGTAGATGCTATTTTCTTTGCGGTAAACTGAGAATTCAGAACCTGTTGTGCGGCTTTATCATTCTTTATTCCTCTTCTTCCGTATGAATCCGGTTTTATTCCCAAATCATCTGCAAGCTTATTAATATTGGTTGGATCTACGCCCTTTTTTACCGCCTTTATTGCGTCATCACCGTAATTTTTTACAGCTTTTATTCCATCTTTGCCGTGGGTATTAATTATATCTATTACATCACTGCCGTGGCGATTAATGAGCGTTATAGCGTCATCACCGTAATTCTTTACAGCTTTTATTCCATCTTTGCCGTGGGTGTTAATTATATCTATTACATCACTGCCGTGGCGATTAATGAGCGTTATAGCGTCATCACCGTAATTCTTTACAGCTTTTATTCCATCTTTGCCGTGGGTGTTAATTATATCTATTACATCACTGCCATGGCGATTAATGAGCTTTATTGCGTCATCACCGTGATTTTCGACAGCTCTAACAGCACTACTGCCGTAGGTGTTGATTATATCTATTACATCACTGCCGTGGCGGTTGATAAGCATTACGGCGTCTCCACCATAGTTTGACACAGCCTTTAGACCTTTTTGACCAAAGCGTTGGTATATATCTACAGCGTAATCACCCGACTTTACAATAGCCTTTTCTGCTGTGCTGCCATAGTCAGACACCATTTTAATCATAGTGTCCACATTACCTTTGGACTTGCCCATTGCCTTTATTAGGTCGTCAGAATAAGAGAGATATTCATCGCCTATTGACATAAATTTAGTCAACAGCTCGTCTGACAGGCCTAGTGATGATTTTTTAGCTAACCATTCGTATGCGTCGTCACTGCTTTCAATAAAGGCTTTTATTGTGTCGTTTGAGATATCGCTTTTTTTCAACTTCTTTAACATCTTGGTTAAATCTGTTGGGTCTGCGGTTTTCTTTAACAGCTTTTCAGCTAACTCTTCACCCAGTGCTTTAACCACTTTGTTTTTAGCTACAAACTTTACTGCTCGTTTAGCTACACCGCCAAGCAACGCACCGCCTACTCCAAATCCAACATTGAAGTATGCATTTGTTATTAACTGCTTTCCGGCCTCTTCGTCACCATTCATATATGCTGTCATAAGCTGAATGGACGAAATATAGTCACTAATCGCCGCAATAACCAAAGCTGTCATTATTGACGCTACTATTACGCCCAGTACAATACCTACTACTCCTCCGACTGCAAAAGCTGAAAGCATTGTCGGTATCATATTAATTACCTGTATAAGGTCTGCTATTGCAAAGCCTATGTCAACAAGATATGCAAGCGTAACTTTGCCGGAGGTTGAACCACCGCTAAGTCCGCCGGAAATCATATATGCGGCTCCGCCTGTTTTCGGGTCGGTTATTATGTATCCGTAACCCTCCCATTCATCAACTGTCAGCTTATCAGAATGTATGGTTACTATTTTACCCGAATTTACAGCATTAGTAATTTCACGCATTGTATCGCTATCTGCATTTAGCTTTGATTTTTCTTTTTCAAAGTTTGCAGATGACAGCATTAACAGTGACTGTTTTTCCTGCATTGCGGTATTTAACAATGAAATTGTTGATATACCTTTTTCACCGGTTACTTCTTCCCAAATGAGGCTTTCGTAATATGAGGATATTACTCCGGAAGTACTTACGAATGTGTACTCACTGTCTTTGTCACCGTTTCTGCTTACAGCCGACACTAAATTTAGGTCTATATCTATATACAGACTACCCTCGTTTATTCCCACGGTTGTGTTAAACATACTGCTTGTTCTAACACTATAGCCTGTCATTCCCACACTAAGTGAACGGGTCGAAGAAATATTCTCTTTTTCGGCAAGTAAAGAATTTGATATATCTATTTGAGCATAATATGTTTTTCCTGCAAAGTCAAGAATTTTTCCTAAATATTCATCCGAATAAACATTGTCTGTATTTACACTGCCAGATATACTCTTGGCCTCGTCCATAGCCTTTGTGATTTCGGCCGATGTTATATTCTGCATATCCTCTGTTATCTGGTAAACAGAGCCTGCTGTTATTGGATTAGTTACAATATTTGTTTTGCCCTCGGAATATACATTCATTTTAAAGGTTTGTGATGAACCAAGCGTTACTGCCGGGCCTGTTCCTACAACCTCACCGTCAAGCTTTAGCTGCGGTACCATCTTAACCAAATATGCAGGCACTTCAAAGATTGAACCGTACTTTGCTATTATCTCTTCATCACTTTTTGTTTCAGGGGCATATTCAATTACAAGCCTTTTGCTGTATATGTCCAGAGCTTTCAGCTTTGAGATTTTCTCACCATCAATTATAAAATCAATACTGTCACATTGGTTTTCATCTATGGCGTTGTACTCTTTTGTAATTGATTCAACAGAATATTGCAGAGAAAGAGGAAGATATGTAAGGGACTCTTCTACAATTTTTCTTGTATTTAAAACAACCCCTTCACCTGAATGTTCTTCTTCGATTTTAGTAAGCTTGTCATATAATTTATTAACATCGGCATTGGTTGTAGTTGCTGAAATTGATAAATCATCTTCTGACAATCCAAACTTTTCAAGATCGTCATATAATCCCTTAACTCTTGTATATTCCTTTACGCTGGTATCAAGCGCAACCCACATCTTATCGCCGGAGTTGTTTCCTGCACCTCTATAATCAGTATATGGTACATATGCTTCTACCCAAGTTTGCTCCATTACAAATCCAACAGTTTTGCCGCCTGTAATAAGTGCCGTTACAGGTCGTCCGGATGAGGCTAAAATTGTTCCTGCTGATTTTATATCTTCGGCAGATGTTAGCTTCATTGCCTGATTTGCGTCTATAACTGCCTTACCTGTAACATACTTTGCCGGATATTTTAAATATCTGAGCATCGCAATTAGTAAGCTTGCCTGGTCAACATCATTACCCGCATTACTTTCAAAGGTTGCTACCGCGCCTTTTCGTGAGCCTGAATAGCATTCGTAATTTACTTTGTTTTTTATGTACGAATACACATTCAGCGGTGTTTTCAGCTCATCAGCCAACGCTTTCATTTCATCGGTAAGCTGTGTTTCATCTGTAAATTCCAGAGAGCTGTCATTAGGCTGTGATGTTCCCACAGCCTCAATGCTGTTTTTGGTATATGCCTCAAAGCTATTTATTTCTTTGCTCTTTGGCTCTACGCTTTTTATTGCATTTGACTGAAAGTCATTACTTGTAGTTGATATATTATCTTGAGCAAAAGCTTTAGATATTATTTCTACATTTTCTTTGTACTCAGCGCTTTTAGGGTTGTCAGCGTTTTTTAATACAGCGTCAAAAGCCGCAACAAGTTCGTTTGATTTACTTTCTAAATTTGTTGTAAAATCATCTTGTCTTTTAACTATTGTCTGATCAGCATCGGAAATGTTTTGCCGAGTTTCATTGTTGTAGTCATTAATGCTTGTAACAAGCTCTTCTACTGATTCTTTCAGTGATGCACCTAGTTTTTTTATTTCTGTTACATTTCCACTGCCCAATGCATTATTAAAATCACTATATGCATCAACTAATTTGTTGCCATTCTCTTCCAGTAGTGTATCACTGTATGTTGGCGTATATATATTGCTGAGATTTACACTGCTGTTGGCATTGCAACCGCTTAAGCAAAAACTAATTGTTGATGACATTAAAGTAACAATCAATGTTAGCGCTGTGGATTTTTTCAATAATTTTTTAATCATTGTTAACCTCATTCTCTATTCTGTTATTCCGAATCATTACCTGTTCCGCTTTTTTGTCTATCCTTTTTTCGTCTATTCAAATTGCGAATAACACAACCTGTTACTATAAATACACTTAAAAGAATTACAATATTGGTTTTATTGAATCCTGTTTGAATTAACGATTTTCCATTAGATTCTACTGTATTCTCATTAACCGCTGGAGGCGTTGAAGCCGGAGTTGTACTTGGCGATGCAGGTGCAGTCGGTTGCGTATTTGTTTCTGCCGGTTGGGTAACAGGCTCAGTTTTTTGCTGTGTTTCTGTTGGTGCTGTTACAGGTTCTGTGCTTTCTGTAGCCTGATTGGTAGGCTCTGTAGGTTTAACAACTTTTTCAATATCGTATACTGCGGTTACTGTCAGGTCTGATGTTACACAGCTGAAATCAACATCCCACTTACTGAAAGTATATATATAGTCCGGGGTGTTCTCTTTGCTAGGGTCCTTAGGGGCAACTGCTGCTTTACCGTACTCTACTTCCTGAGTATTCAGCACTGTTCCATCATCGTCTACAAAGGTTACTTTGTATTTGTTTACCTCCGCACTATATACTGCGGTTACTGTTAGGTCTGATGTTACTCGGCTAAAGTCAGTATCCCAACCACTGAAGGTATATGTGTGCTCTTTGGTATTCTCTTTGCCAAAAGAGGTTGGGGCAATTGCCGCCTTGCCGTACTCCACTTCTTGAGTATCCAGCACCGTGCCGTCATCGTCTACAAAAGTTACTTTGTATTTATTTACCTTTGCACTATATACTGCGGTTACTGTTAGGTCTGATGTTACCAAGCTAAAGTCGGTATCCCAACCACTAAAGATATATGTGTGTTCCTCGGTATTTTCCTTGCCAAAAGAGGTTGGAGCAACTGCTGCCTTGCCGTACTCCACTTCTTGAGTATCCAGCACCGTGCCGTCGTCGTCTACAAAGGTTACCGTGTATTTGTTTACCTTTGCACTATATACCGCGGTTACTGTTAGATCCGATGTTACCCGGCTGAAGTCAGTATCCCAACCGCTAAAGCTATAAGTATATTGAGCAGTGTTTTCCTTACTTGGTGACTTAGGTGCAATTGCCGACTTACCATATGCTATTTTTTGAACACTTAGCACTGTTCCGTCGTCGTTTACAAATTTTACATCGTACTCGTTTATTTTGTTAATTTCAAAACCATTAACATCAAGCATTATATCCTTTCCGTCCTGCGTGGTCAGAACAAGTACAACAGGATAATTACCCAAAGGTAATGCTTCGGTGTTATATAACTCAGAAAAGGCTTTTGTTTCCTTTTTGGATAGATCAAACTTTTCCTCTTCTATGCAGCCCACTTGCTGGCCGTTTTCATCAAGAACCACTGCTTTTAAGGTCAGGTTTTGACCGTCATCTCCGTTATTTTTAATTGAGAAATTAAATGTCTGCTCTTTGTCTGACTTTTTTGACACAGATATTTTACCTGTGTATTTTTCACTAAGCTCGGTATAATTTCCAACTACAAATGAAGTTTGACTGGTGCTTAATGCGTTATCTCCGGACTTTACCGTAGAATTTACAATATAATTACCCGGTTCCAGCTTTTGGGCAAGAACATAATCAGAGAATTGATATTCAACCTCAGGTGACAATGAGAAAATTTTTGACAATGTAACTCCGCCACTATTTGATACATCGGATATTTGAATTTCCAATGAAAGGTTATTTAAAAATGTATTTGTGCTTGAATTTTTAATTACATCTGTAACATATACATCTTCATCTGGTTTGTAGGTATTTTTATCTACTTTAACATTGTTTGTTACATTTCCGTTAGGTAATATACTTATAGTAGATTTTGTGGCGTACAGTAATTCGTCCTCTGTTGAATACCACTTAATAGATACATCATAATCGCCGGATGCATATTTGTCGGTATTCCATTTGTATGTACCGCTCCACGGTTTTTCTTTATATACAACAGCTAAAATATCGGCTACCTTTTCAACAAGGTTTCCATCTTTATCCTGTACTTCAAGAATACCGTTAGCTCGGCATTGGTATGCCGATACTCCACAGTTTAAATTGATATTTACATCCTCGTTAGTTGAATACTGCTTTTTGTTTGTGTATATGTCTGAAGTAAAGTTAATATCTTCATCAACAAACACAATATTGTAAGCATATAGCAGCAAATCATCAAATGCCCTTCTGCCAAAACAGTTTGAACTATTGTTATAACTATGCTCCCAGGTTAAAGTGGAACCTATTACAACACCTTTTCCAATAGGATATTCAATAAGAGTAGGCTTATTTTCACCTGCTGTTAATATAACCTTAGTATTTTCAGGCAAAGTACTTACATCAAAATATCTATGGCTTGCATACTTATTGTATAGCTGCTCGTTCGTCAGCGGAATACCGTCACTAAGCTCTGCATTAACTATAGGATGTGTAGGATCGGCAATATAATTATTGTAGATATAATCAACCTCGCCTATCATAACATCACCCGGAATTATTTTTTCACTTATACCTCCTGCCCATCCGGAATCACAAACGCCATATACCAAAGTACCTCCATTAGATACAAATGAATCCAACTTTGGCTTTATTTGATACATTGTGTTATAAAAAGCAGTGTTTTGGTCATTTGATACATAAATCATTCTGTATATTGACAAATCGTTTTCTTTTGCTTGCTGTGCAGTCATTTTGTCGTACTCTATATTTAGATTGTTTAATACTGTTTCCGTAGCATTAGAACGCCAAGGAAGACTGTTTTGTATTATAAGTACATCTGCTTTAGATGTTGAGTCAATTACATCCAAAAGATTTTCATACTGACCTATTAACTCATCGTTATAAAATATCTCTGTCTTAACTGTAATCGGCTTAGATTTTTCAGGTATAATACTAAATGAAAATGCTTCGCCACTCATCTGTGTGTTATTCTCAGAAAGAACAATATTCTTTTCTTTGCTAAAATTAATATTGCCGCCGTCACTTACTGTTGTTACAAGTTTACATTTTTGGCTTGTAGTATTTTTATAAGCTATAGAAAATTTACCTGTAACTTTGGCGCTTTTATTACAGTATAATTTACTTTTATCCGTAGAAATTTTAAAATTCTTTATATCCGGCTTAATTCCGGAGCAAATTAGGCCGTTTAAATACTTAATTACCAAATTAGTATTATATATGTTATCATAAAAACTGCCGTCGCCCATTTGCAATTTCTTAATTTCACTAACAGACTCTTGTATATCTGAAATTTTATTGTACTCTAGGTTCAGTATGCTGTTTAGCATAAATGTTTCAAAAGAAGTTTCAGATGTATCATTACATTGCACTGTAGATAAGTACTCTTTTGCTTTATCCAAATGATTATTTACAACATCTGATGTTATATTATTATTATTCATAAACCTTAGTACAGAACAAGCAATCCTTAGTGTAAGATTAGGCTCTGACGAATTAAGGGAATTGTATCCCCAGCCGCCATCGTCATTTTGTTGTTTACACAAGTAATCTATTACACCATAAATTGCTTCATTGTATTTGTCGCTATTAAATAATACTAACGCTTCCAAAGCTAAACAGCTATCAAAGTTATCGCTTGAATAATTTGAGTTTAACCCAAATCCCCCGTCATTATTTTGCAATTTTACCAGTTCATTAAAATACACATCATCCTTAGTCGCCACAAACTTTCGAGATAATGTATCCGCATTTTGGGTTGATATATCCTTACTCAACCATTGTACTGAATCACTAATGTCATAGTTGTTCAGTGACAGGGCCTCAACAGCGTAACATGTGTCGTTTATCGTTGCATTATCCCCAAAACTTCCGTCATCGGCTTGTTTCTGTTTAATCCAATTAAAGGAGTTGTCCAGTATTGTTTGTATATCATCCTGAACACTTCCCTGCAAATATGACTCGTTGGCATCATCTGCCAAAACGGGTATATTGCAAATGGAACTGCCAATTACAATTACCAGCATCCAGCTGATAATTGACCGCAAATGTTTGTCTACCATTTATATCCCTCCATAAAAATTTAACAAAAAAATACAACAAGCATTTTAATTATAGCACATAATACTAAAAGCTGTCAATAAATAGATTTTGATAAACAAATTTTTTTGCAGAAATCTTTCAGAACAGTATTAAATATAAAAACATATGATATATTTACTGATATTTTTAATATTTTACATTAACAACACATTCTAACCCTCAGCAATTTAAAATTGATTTTTAAAAATTATGTGTTAAAATATAGTTAGCTTTCGCTAACCTACATAGTGCACCCCGGAGAACAAACAAAAAGGAGGGAACAAAATGGAGAAATTATACGAAACAAAAATCTCTGATAAACTTTGGATTGCATACGATATTCCTGCAAACCTTGGCTGGATAGCATATATTATCTCTTTAATTTTACTGTTTATCGGTCAGTCAAGTTGTGCAAAGTCTATAATAGGCTATTTTGAAATAATATCTGCCATACTGTTGGTGATTGGAATTGCAGAGCTTATTAGCGAACGGATTGCAAAGCTTGACAGGGTGCTTCCCAAAATAAGATTATACAGGGGCTTTGGCGCCCTAACCTTAGGCGGTGCTTTAGGCTTTATTTTGGCTTCAATTTCTTTTGCTTGGGAATTGTCAACAGGTCATTTCTGTGTTCATCAACTTGTTATGCTAAGATGCAGGAGAGCCTTTGTAATAAATACTTGTACGATTGATATCAAGCAGTTTTGCACCAACAGAAGCTGGTATTTCTTTAGCCGTCAAAAGGGGTTTGACTAAACTTACTCTTGTAGTCAGGTCCACAAATTTCTTCAGACTTTTTTGAGCCAGTCAACCTGCATGGTTAACTGACCAACCTTTTTGGCATACTCCGCTTTTTCCTTGCGTTATTCGGCAAGCTTTTCTTTGAGGTTATCCTCACGCTTGTCATCAAACACAACAGAAGCGTTGTCGAGGAATTCTTTACTTCTTGATTGATGTAATGCTTACGGTCAACCTCTATAGAAGTATGTCCCATAAGGGCAATAAGGTCCGTTTCACTTGCACCTGAGGCAGATAATCTTGTACTAAAAGTTCTATGACAGCTATGTGGGGTAAGCTCATCGGTTAATCCTTTTGAGCTATTATCAATAACGGTTGTATTATGCACAATTATGTGCTATAATTGGCATTAAAAGGTCAGTAATTATTTGATGTATGAAAAAAATTATTTATGATGGGTACTAAGTTTAATGGATGAAAAGAAAAAGAAAAGCTTAGAAGAAAAGGCACTGCAGGGTGCCGCCGTTGAGGCTGTTAACCGTTTTGGCAGTGCTGTTAAAGAACACCTTGTTGCCTTTTCGGGCAAGGATAACGAGGCCGGCACCACAGCGACACGCTCATTGAAATCTATCGCCGACAGTAAGGTTAATGAGGCTTACAAAAAACAAAATATAAAACAGCAGGCGGGCTTTTCCGCAGAAGTAAAGGCTGCCGCAAGGGAGAGTGCAGACAGAATAATTGACGGTTCGGAAAAGCTCGTCAAACGAACCGACGATGTTGCTCCGCAGACCGATTCTCAGGGACGGGCAATCGGAGGCTCCAACGATCAATTGTTTGACTTAACGGAGGTTTATTCGGACGGTACCGTAGTGGAGGGTACGGCAAGGCAGCTGAAATTTGTCGGCGGCAACGCAGAGCAGTGTGCACAAAAGCTGCTTAACAAAAAATATGATAAATACCGTGAAAACGATATTGCAATAGAGATACCAAAGGACTTTTATGAAAAAGTCAAGCTGGAATTAAGGTCAAAGGAGGAGAACATCCAAAAGCGGATAGATCACGCAAAAGAAAGCGGCGACACGGAATTATGCAGGAAGCTTGAAGACCGGAAAGCGAAAATCACTAAAACTCGTGAGAATTTGAAGCAAAGCAGCGTCACCGAAAAGGAAGCGATATTTGCCCGTAAGCATCCAAAGCTGTCAACAGCAAAGGATGTCGCCAATGTTGCCAATAAAGCCGGTTTAAGTCAGGCAGGTATCGGTGCGGCAATGTCAGCCTCACTTTCTCTCGTTAAAAACTTTGTTGCATGTGTAAAGGGCGAAATTGACCCCCAAAAAGCGGCCTTAGAGGTTGCCAAAGCCGCCGGCAAAGGAGCCGCAAGCAGCTATGCAACTGCTTTCTCCGGAGCTGTAATTAAAGGAACCATGCAGAACGCTTCTTCTGAGTATGTCCGCAGTCTTTCCAAAACCTCAATGCCGGCACAAATGGTCAGCACAATGGTCAATGTCGGCAAGGTAATATTGCAGTTTATCCGTGGTGAGATCACCGGTACGGAATGCATAGTCCAACTTGGCGAAAACGGCTTTGGCGAATTAGGTGCGGCAATGTACGCAACCGCTTTTGCCTCATTGGCAAAAGGTGCAGGCAGCCGTGCTCTGGTGGTGGTTGCGGGAGCAGCAGGAAGCACAATAGGATATATGGCGGCTGTTGCCATATATCAGGAATTAAGGACTTCTCTGGTTGAATATCAGCTTGCCGCAGAAGAACGAAAGATTATTGAAGCTAATTGTGCCGAAGCGGTCGTGATGATAAGAGAATACCGTGAACAGACAGTCGCAGCATATGAGAAATACTTCACGGAAAAACTCGAGGTTTTTCGTAACGGCATTGATGCAATGGACGCAGCAATGCTCGAGGGAGATATTAACGGGTTTCTCAGTGCTAATACGCAAATTCAAACAGCACTGAAACGCAAGCCGCAGTTCCGTACGCAGAAAGAGTTTGACGATTTGATGCTTTCCGATGAAAGCTTTAAACTGTAAGGAGGACAAAGTATGAAATATATTACTATTAAAAACGCCGTTATGGTTTTCTGTTATCTGCTTTATGCAGATGGAGAGGAAATAACAAAGAGTGAACTCGAAAAGCTTAATGAGATTGGCTTGGAGCTGGATAAAACCCATTTTCCTGATTACAAAAACGAAATGCTGGAAGCGTGTCAGAAACAGCTTCGTTCAGTTATCGACGAAGAAGACTTTTATGATGTCATTGCAGAAGGCGTCGATAAGGTGCTTTTTGCTCCTGTTGCAGACGGTGACAAGGCAGTCGCCTCACGGTTTCTTGTATGGAATCTGTTGACACTCGCATATAGTGATGAAACCTATCATCATAACGAACGCAGACTTATAAAGCATATTGTTAGAGTATGCAATATCCCGACGGACATTTTTTTAGAAATGGAACATCTGATGTGTTCGGCAATAGAAGTAGCCCATGAACACGACCTGCTCTCTCAGTCTGACCGTTCATATCGTGAAATTGCTCCGATTATAGAGGAAGTCGAACAGCGGATTGAAAAGCTGGCTGAAGCAGCCAAAAATCTGATTGAGGACGAGGTCAACGAGCCTTCTGTCGAGGAGCTAAAACTAAATCCGACCCTATCGGAAAAAATTTCAGAGGCCTCGGAGCATATCACAGCAGAAATCAAAGACACTGTCACTCCTATCTCCAAAAAGGCAGGAGCCGCAGTAACAGGCTTTTTCGGGAGCATGGGTAAGAGGTTCGGCGAAAACAAAAAAGAGGCCGCTAAAAAAGAAGAAGCCGCTAAAAAAGAAGAAGCCGCAAATAAAGAAAAGGATTTCACAGAAGAATAAGGAGGATGAACTATGCCATTACCATTGCTGTTTATCGGAATCGCCGTAGCGACCGGTGCCGTAGGCATCGGAAAAACAACTATGGCAGGCTTTGACCAGCACAAAGCATCAAAGCTGAACGAAAATTCTAACGAAAGAATGGAAGAAGCCGCCAAAAGGCTGAATACCTATCGCAGGCAGTGTGAGGCATCGCTGGAAGCTCTGGGAAATGAAAAGCTGTTTGTGCTTAACGGAAACATTGCAGATTTTCTTGATATATTTACAAAGATAAAAAATGTTGTCCTTACCGACTCTCTCGGCTTGACGGAGCTGAACAAACTGACGATTGATAAAAAAGAATTTAAAGAGCTGGACGAAATGCGCCATTTTGCTTTATCCGTTGCTGACGGAGCTGCTGCGGGTGCGGCTGGCGGAGCAATAGCAGCGTTTGGTGCATACAGTGCTGCTGCTGCCTTTGCCACCGCTTCAACGGGTACTGCTATCTCCTCGCTTAGCGGAGTGGCAGCGTCCAACGCAACCTTAGCCTTCTTCGGCGGCGGTTCACTTGCCGCCGGAGGAATGGGCGTAGCCGGAGGTACGGCTATTCTCGGCGGCTTGGTAGCCGGACCGGCCTTGATGATTATGGGTATCATCGTTGGTGCAAAGGCCGGAAAAAATCTGGAAAAAGCAGAAGCAAGCGTAGCAGAAGCAAGCGTATTTTGCGAACAGATGGATGCCGGTTCAGCACTGTGCATTGCGATTCGCAGAAGAACCGACCTGTTTTACAGTCTGCTGGCTTTACTGGACGCACGGTTTATGCCGTTAATCCAACAGATGAAGAGAATTGTTGATTTGGAGGGTTACGATTACTCACAATATTCGCTTGACTCAAAGAAAGCAATCGCTGCCGCAGCTTCATTAGCCGTCAGCATAAAAGCGGTCCTTGATACCCCTATTTTAAACGATGACGGCAATTTGACCGACGAATCAAAGAACCTTCGTGAGAAAATCGGAATTTAAAAATTTTTATTATATCCTTGGAAAAGGCGGCATCGGTACAAAGCAGGCTAAAATACGGTAAATTTTACTTTTCGCCCCTCTTTTTCTGTTGTTATGCACATATTTATTATTTACTTTGTATTTAATTCACACATTACCAATGAATTATTTATTGTTCGGCATTATTGCATTCTGCGCATATATTTAGGTGTTTCCTTTATAATCCTGTTAAAATAACCTTCAGAGCCATTTTACAAAATTCTATATACAATAGGTAATGTAACATAAGATTTCTGTATGTGATAATGTAGTCCGATAAAAACCGCCGCTATAAAAAATCCTGCAAGAGGCCTCTTTCAGCCTCTTGCAGGATTTTTTAAACCATTTGATGGTCGTATTTGTTATTGCAATTTAATGGTGGCTTTAAACTATTAATATATATAGGTTTGAAGATGAATTCAGTTTAGATAAATATTTCAAAACAAATTCTCTGCTTGCGCCTATACAGCCGGCTGTTGGTTTATTGCTGACATAGAAGAAAATAGCAGAACCGGCGTTATATACCGCGTCAGTATTATAATTAATTACAAATCCATACTCGTATTCCGTAGGATGATCTATCATATACTCTGCCGAATTCCAATCCTTATTTTGGGTACCATCCACACGCTTATTGTAATAAGCCGAATTAGGATCGTCAACCCAATATGTATCGTTCGTTATTTTAAATGTAGTCAAACCTGTATTCGGTGCATTATGCATATAAAAAGCGTCACCGCTTTCAATAAAAGCTTTTATTGTGTCGTTTGAGATACCGTTTTTAATAAATGTTTTTGAATTTAATTTGGCTAAATCAAACTATGAGACACCCTATAGTCATAGAGCGCCTCGTGTGTTTTTAATTATGATGTTATAAAATTTCTATATTATAATCTTTTTTCATAATATTATTTAGTCTTTCTACCTCTTCCCAAATTCCCTCACTTTTATTTTTACCCGTCCATTTTTTACAACTTTTCAGACTTTCTTGATTTCTGTGTAGAGAATTTGTCATGACATTGCTTATTTCATCAATCGGTAACGAAAATGTTGCATTTAACTTTTTTCTACTTGCTATACGATAGTACATATCTTTTTCATTGTAATTAATGGGCAATATACGACAAGATTGAATAATATAGCTAAAGAACAAAAATACTGAACAATATATATCACATTCATTTCCTTGCAACATATTTTTTATTGCACATTCAAATTTTCTGCCTATATTTAATTCGGGATTCGTATCAGCCAAATAAAAAGCAGCATCTAATACAGAACCAAAGTCTGTAGGAGTATCAGCTACATTACATTTAATATGATATTTGCCTTTCCCTTCTAAAAAAGCTGATAATTCATCTTTACTTATTGCCTCCAATAAAAGATTTTTATAGTAATTATTTTTTATCATAATGTTACCTCTTATTTTTTAATTAAGTTGATTTAAAGCATTATCCAAAAATGTTACTTTTATATAACTACTATTATTGGGAACATTATGGACTACTCCTTCAGGTACCCCTCCCGATGTATATCCACCAGGCAACCAATTATTATTTGCACCAACCTCTTTACCGTTGGGAATACTGATATTGCTTTTATTTGGATCCCAATGTAAAACTTTTTGGAATACAATCAAAACTTTATAGCGGTCGGGGTATGTTCTCTGAAAACTGTGTTCCGAACAAATAAATATTCATTAGTGATAACGGACAGTTATTCAAACCAAATTTCTCCCTTATCATTTTACAAAGTATAGAAATTTTCAAACAAACATTAAATGTAAGGCTGTATGCTTGACAAAGGTTGTTACTTTTATATAAGGGATACCCGTTGACATTAATAAAATATATATTGTTATTCTTCACCAGCGAAATACCCTCTAAATTGTTTTCAGCAAAAGAAATATCCATATCACCAAAGGCATTAATAATGAAATCCTTAATTTTATTCATTTCATCGGCATTGTATAATTTTTGAATTTTTTCTTGACCTTTAGTTAAAAATTCAACGTTGGATGGTGTAAAAATTTTTATAGCAAAAAAGCGTAAACAAAAAATATATAATTTTATTATCGCTGTCTTTTCATCTGTATCTTTAGCTATTATAATTTGCCTTGATCTATGAACCTCATATATTATATATTCATCATTTTGCCAATCAAACTTCACACAATCCTCCGGATAGGTATTGCGGCTGTCATAAATTATGACAGACTTTTTGTCTTCAAAATCACGAACTTTTAATCTGTAATTATCAAATACCTTTTTTAAATGATTAATCAAAAGACACACTTCCTCACTTGAATTGTTCTGTTACCTCAATTAATACGCCATTTGGATTGTCAACAGGATTATATATTAGCTCATTTATTGTATATCTTAATTTATTTCCATTTTTATCCTTCAATATGTTTCCTGCCGCAATTTAGAATGATGCAACCGCATAATTGCTTACAAGAGTGGCTGTTTTTGTATTGACATCAAATATATAGTCGGATGCACCGCTACCTGTATTTCCGTTTGCAACGGTATAAACTAAATAGCCGTTTTCAAGCTCAAATCTTTTTATACCTCCGTTCGGAGCGGAAACTGTAGAAAGCAGAGTATCCTCCCCTGTTTCAATATTGTACGAGCGTATATCGGAAGTATCTGCCAGTGAATAGCTTGAATTTGTTTTATACGGCGTGTAGTAAATTATATTATTCATTACCGCAAACATTCCCCTGCTAATGTTAAAGGTATCACTTTGACCATTACTTAGGTTAATTCTGCTTACAGCCCCTGTGTCAGCATTGTAATATATATAACCGTTATCTATACATTTAATGCTGCCTGAAATATATCCAAAATTCGTTGCCCGTGCTGTTTCCGCATCAATCTCATACAAAGAATTGTTAGCGGTACCATAAAATTTACCGTCTGCGGCTGCCGATATAATGTAGGAGTCGCTAATAGTTTTCTCCTCCCCCGTTTTTAAGTTGAGAATGACCTTTTTGAAATCGTTTGTGCTTTCGTTATAATAACAATACAGCAAATATCCCTTTGTATAATAACAGCATGAATTATAGCTGAAATAACCGGATACAAGCTGATCATCACTGCCGTCCTGCTTCATTTTTCTAAGCTCTACCGAAAAGCCGCCCGAGCCGACTACTATTGGAATATAGTATATGTAGTCGTCAATTAACATAAACTTGCCTACCTTGTCCTTTATATTATCCGGCAAAGGACTTGCAACATCATTTGCAACATACTCAAATTTATGATCTTGTGTGTAACAAAGCCTTCCGTTTACACAGCCAACGCTTTGCAGTGCACAGCCATCTGTATTTTGTACCTCATTATTACTGCTGTCGCTTGAACTGTTATCTGTAGGCTTTTCCGTTGCTTTTTCGCTTTCATTCAAAGCACTGTTTCCAAAGCTCTTTAACACATTGGTAAAGTCTGTTACAGTGGCTATTTGCTGCGAATTTTTACCACTGGTAACATCGGCGTGTACAAAGAAAATGTTATCCGTTTTTGAGGTATCAATATAGCGTTCTCCTTTGAACACACCTACGCCAAAGCCTGTAAACGACAAGCCGTATTTTTCTATTTGCTCCTTAAAGCAGTTATCATATTCCTCTTTATATTGGTGTCTCAGTCGGAGCCTCTGTTGGTGCTTCGGGTTAAAGCAGTTATCATATTCCTCTTTATATCCGTCATTAACACTTGGATCCTCCATAGAAATTTGACGCTTTACAAGAGATACATAATTTGGCTGGTCTGAGTACAGCTTATTACAGTCATAATCATTTAATAAACAGTTTTCAGACTTTCCTAGGGTATAGCCTATACTATTCACAGGTGAAAATATCATATCCGCACTAACTTCCTTGCCATCATAGGTTATAAAAAGCAAAGTATCCTCATTGCCGAAATCGGCATGCATAGCACAGTCATTAAAGCAAAGATATTTTGTACCGTTATATTCATTAATAAATAGCTGCATATCCTGCCAGCTATAGTCAACCGTTTCTGACATTCGCACATCTGTAAGCTTTTCAATATTATTATTTTTAGTAGTATAAATACGGAGATACGGAACAGAACAGTTTTTGTCCTTTTTATATTTTAATTTTGAAATGTAATCACTTTTAAGATATGGGACAATCAGCTCCGGAATATCGTCACCGTTTAGATCGGTTATCTTTGCACTTATCATACCTGTTTCGGTACACCACGCACCCGGATTTAAATATGTACCGTCATTGCTGAAATATTCCTTTTTAATATCATAATCCGTGTACAAGCCAATCTCAGGTATAATAGTATCTTTTATATACTGATTATATTTGTCCTCATAGCTTAGCTCTGTGTTTTTTTCAGCAGAGCTATCTGTGGCCTTTTCTGATGTTGATGATTCAGAGGAACTGTTCTTTGACGAGCTCTTGTTTGTTACAGAACCACTGCCTCCTGTACAGGCACTCATTGCAATAACCAAGCACAGTACCGTAAATATACCAACTGCTTTTTTCATAAATTCTCTCCCCTTCTGCTGTTATATATAAATTTCTGTAATATTTCTTCATAAATCATTAAATATATACCCTTTAATTAAATACGAGGCTGTTTATTATACACAAATCTGCCCATATATTTAGAGCATTTGAAAAAACGCCGAGTCTCCGCTTTTGCCATTCTTCTACGACCAAGCCCGACCGCAAGGCTGGGCTTGGCCGTATTAGAGGTGTGTATTAAAATTTCCTTGTAAGCGTATTTATTGTGCGAAATTATTGCGGTGTGCACATATATTCGGGTAATGTATTGATATTAGCTTGTTATAATTTACCTACAAGAACATTTTAGCAAATCATTTTATACAATTCAATATGTGACATACAGTGTGACACTAATTTTTTTGCTTTGTCAATTTACATATAAATTTGTCATTAAAAGACATTAAGTCGGTTATATTGCACCACTTCAATTTTTTAGTTCTAATTATTATAAAAACCTGTTTTTCTGTAACACAAGCCTAAAGTCAGAAAAAAACAAGTGGCAGCTTGTCCGTTGCCACTTGTTTTAATCAATTTTTTTTTGTGGTCAAGCTTTTTTGTAACACTTTGTTCGATAAATACCTACCTGTAACGAGCCTCCATTGGTGTTAAATAATTATTGTATGAATGAGGACGAACATAGTTATACCAATTTATGTATTTCATAGTTAGTTCATCCATCATCTCTACATTTGAAAATGAAGTTATGTTATAAAAGTTGCTTTTGAAAGTGTTATAAAATCTTTCCATGGGAGCATTATCATAAGGACAGCCAGCCTTACTTATACTTTGTGTTATATTATTCTCTTTGCAAAAATTTACAAATTTCCATGAAGTAAACTGTACCCCCTGGTCTGAATGCAAAATCACTTTAGGGTAGTTTTCCTTTTCAAGGGCTGTCTTCAGAGTGCTTATTGCAAAATTAGTGTTGATATAATCACTGTTTAACGAAGCGACATTTATTTGCCGTTTTTTACAGCTTCGATACGAGCACGAAGATTCTCTGTTATTTTGTTTTTCTCAAGAGCCTCCGCCTTGTCGACATATTCTTCAGCCTTTTGCACGTTGGGTTCATAACCCCAACCGTACAGATGCGCCAACGACAGGTAAGGTAAAATACCGGAATAATTTTTGTAATCCGGTTGTGCATTCAAAGCAAATTCATTGACCTCACGGTTAAAATCCGGATGGCGACGATAAATTTCACCCAGCAGATTTATTCCTTCTTCGGTTTCCTCAGCAGTATGACCTTCAAGTGACATTGTTACAAAACAAAACACAAAGTCAATTGTAGTATTGACGGATTCGTTACTTTTAAGTCCGCAAAGGTTACCAAGGCATGAATAAAGATTGCAAAGGTCATATCGATTCGTCTTACTGCCAAAATGAATCAAACTAACATCTGCGTTTTCAAGTGTCTTAATCGGTGCCGTTCCCTCCAACAAAATGTTAAGCGCCTCATCGTATGTCATATCTTGTTTTTTATTTTTTCCTTCAACCAGATCAAGCAGTCCTAAAACAATATTATCAAAAAGTCCCATAATTCATTCTCCTTTCGGTCTGTGTTTATTCTACAATTTCATATTCCGAATAATTCGGTAATTTGCCCATAGAGGATTCATAGTATTGCACCTTATAGCTGAGTCTTTCTTCGCCGCTTTCATCAAGGGCGTTGACGCGGTTGCCGTCCCCGGAGCAGCTTAAAGATACGCCGTCCTTTTTCAGGACATAATACTGCGAATTGATGCCGTATTCGCCGCCCGATACCTTTTCGGTAAGAGGTTTTAATACCGCAGCCGGATTAAACGCCTCCAATTTTTCGATATGTTTGCCGAAAAACTCCGAGCCTTCCATATACACCTTGCCTCGATTCTTATCAATGATCGCCCGTTTGCCGTTTATTTCCGTGAGATAAAACTCTCCGTCAAGTCCCGTGCCGAAATCATAACCGCTGAAATAATAGTTGAGCACTTTTTTGCCGTCTACAGTAAAATTTGAGGCAGAGGCAAAGCCTTTTGACGAGCCGAAAAGGTTAGATACAAAGCCCTCTTTCTTTGGAGAAACGTTCAATTTGTAGATTTCATATGTATTGCTTCCCGAAAGCGCGGTGCTTATGACATTCGAACCATCGCCGGATTCCGTCTGCATAATTTCAAAAGGTGCGAGCAGGTTGCTTTCATTTTTAGAATAGGAATAATACTTTATTCCCACAAACACTCCCGCCGCTAAAAGGATCAGGATTATAATAGTTCGCCAAAAGCTGCGCTTGACCTGTTTTGGAGTATAGACTGTTTGTGTACCGTTGGCATATGTCTTTACTGTATTACCGTATTCATCGGAAGACAGGGTATATCCCGGTTGTGAAGGTGCCTGAGATCTGCCTGACGTTTTGTTTTCCCTGCTTCCGCTGCGTTGAGACGCCGTTTGCCGTTGACAGTTTAAGCAAACTGCTCCGGTTACATCTCCGGGCATAGGCATCCCACATCTTGCACATCGTCCCATAAATTAATTCTCTCCTTTTGAATAAATTTTGATTTTCACCGTTTCCGCCTCCGGTCGATTATCGGGAGCGGTAGCGGTATATTGTCTTGTTGTTTCATACGGCACATTGGTAATGCTTACAAAAATCTCGCCGTCTATGTCCGCTGTATCTTTGCTGATTTTTAAGCGCTTATATCGGCAAAGCGGGTATTCGAAACGGCTTAAATCGTATTCGCCGTCCTGAAAGGCAAATTCCGCCTTTGCCTTTCGGACAAGTCCGCCGCCCTCAGCCGTCATTTCGATGCAGATAACAATTTGAAACAGGTCTGCTAAATCCGGCTCTGTTGCGACCGTTCTGCCGCAGTCAAGGCAGATTGTTTTTTCTTTTCTGCGGTCAAAGGGATTGCCGGTGTATCCGCCGGTGGTTTCCAAACGGGACGAGCCGCAATAAGGGCATTTTAAGCGATAAGGGCATTTTAACATCCGCTATCGCCTTCTTCCTTTAACTCACTGAGCAGGTCAAAGAGTGCGTCGATTTTGTATCTGTTCTTGCAGTTTTTCCTCCAGCTGAGTGTCTGCCAATCCTCTTCGCCGCTCATCAGCTTGTTTGCCATGGCGTCGCAGTAGCCGGAATTACTCGCATCCCAATATGCGTCTGAGAGGCTTTTCAGCTTCTCCTCTAATGTCATTGAATCGTTTACAAGATAGGAAAGCTCTTTTTCAAGCTCAATGATTCGCTTTTTCTTTTGTTCTGTCATATTTTTGACCTCCTTATATGGCAGTCATTCTGCCGTTTGTGTAGAGTCTGAGCTTGTAGTCGTTTGAATCGGTTTTGTCGCTCAGCACTTTAAAAGTATATTTTGCGTCGGAACCGAGCAAAGCACTGTCTGTGTCAATTCTCTCACTGCTCTCATATTTGTCGATTTTTTTGTTCATCGCCCACTCAATCTGCAATCAAGGCAAATACAATCCGACACTGTGGCGTACCCTTCCCTATCGACCGGAACCGTTTTAAAATCGGTTTCAAATACTTCATTTACGGAAGAGCTTACAACCTTGCCGCAGTATTTGCAGCAGTGCTTGACCTTGCCTTGGTATACATATTTCGAGTTACCTTTAGCAAGTTTGAGGGTTCCAATTATCAGTACGACAACAGCGGCGAGCCACACAATAGAGATTGCGGCGGGGGCTATGCTGAATACAAGCGCGGTTGAAAGCGCCGCCATCATCAGACAGCGCAGTGATGCCGTGCCGTCCTTTGTCAGACAGAATTGTGCGACCATACCCAGCTTTTTACCAAAGGCAGTCTTAACACAAAGGATTCCGCCGAGCAGCATCGACATAAGGAAGCACGCCTCAATGCCGAACATATTGTTAAAAATCGGACTTGCGCCCTCCATGGAGGTGTCCATAGACAAATTAAATCCGCCGAGCAAAGCCGGCATAGTTACAAATGCACCGCGCATAATGTCGTAGCCGCCGAAAATACAGGCAAGCACTTTGGCAAGCCCCGGCTTAGTAAAGGAATATTTCGCACTGTAAACCGAAAACAGCGGCAGGAAAACGAAGATAAAGACGACGCCGAACAGCGTACTGCCAAAGTCCTTGATTTGCATAACAATCGTACCAAACACGGAGGTTTCATCCTTTGGCACAATCCACAGAGCAATCATCAGTGCAAAATTCAGTATTATAGCGAGAACAGAAAGAATTTTTCCTATCACGCCGAAAAAGCCTTCCAGCCCGAAGCGGTCGATAAACCGCAGTGCCCCGAAGGCGGGGATCAGCACACAGAGCTTGTCGTAGGTGTCGAGGTCATCATAATCGCCGACATTCTCGCTGATGCAGAATATGTAGGATAGAATAAGCAGCACAGCCGTGACGATCCACCAAACGCTGATCCCGCTGATAAATCCCAATACAACAAAGCCGATAAACCAGACTGCACCGAGAATTCGGCTCTGACAGGCGGCATAGCCCACCACAAAGCCGGGAACCAGCATTAGGCTGAACAGTCCTCCCACGGCGTTCCACACATCGGCGTACATAAAAACGCCCATAACAGTTTCTGGCAGGAGATAGACACCGCCTGCTGCAAGCATCAGCACTGCCATAAACGCCGTGCCGAATAATAGTGTAATGACTTTTTTGAACATACCCATCCTCCTTCTTATTACGGTATATAATTGCCTGCCCTTAAAGCAGCAGCTTTTTTCGCATTTCTTTTTCGATAGAGAGAATTTATGATAAATACGGCAATGATTATCACTGTTTGGTAGATCACAGTGCCTGTTATCATTCCGTAAAACAGGCGGACAACGCCGTTATAATCCGTCAGTATCATTTCATGCAGGGCGGATAATTCGCCGTTGTACCAAAGAACCCGTGACGATTTTTCATCCGGTGCTTCGGGCATTGTATCAAGGTCATAAAAGAAATAAAGAATTCCCGTTTTCCTCGATATGCGGCCATTCAAAGCCGTCCCACACATGGGATTGCCAAGCAGCTTACTTGAACCTGCGGAAGCTTATCCTTTGGTTTTGATATTTTCAGCTTAATACCGTTTATGTCGCCACCTCACTGTATCTTATTTCACCCATACAGCCTTCCATTCATCCACGCCCGTAAACCACGGGCCGTCGTATGACGCCTGAGACTTTCTTATTTCAAAAAGGACGTTGATCCCTTCGTGCAGGGTGTAGTCATTTCCGCCAAAGGTTATGCTCATGTTGTTCTGACCGATGCTGTTTATTTTCAGAACATACTTGGGATTCCAAAAATAGGGTGAAAAATCGAATGTGTATTCTCCGACCGCGGCAGGAAATGAAATGCTGTAGCGGTGCATTTCTCTCGGGCGGTCCTCGCCGATATTTCCCTCAAGTCGTATTGTCAGCGTGTCTTTTCCAAGCCCTTTATAAGGATCCACTTTGTCAAAATACTCGTCGTATTTTATTTTATACGCTTCATACATGTCTATATACATGTCTTTGTCCTCCTTTTTTTGCCTTTTTTCATTTTATCTGTTTAAATTATACTGATGTTTTGTTTTTTTAACCCCCCTTTTTTTGCCTTTTTTCATTTTATCTGCCGCAGGTCAGCTTTCTGCCTGCACTATGGCACTGTCGTCAAAGGAATAGTCGTTTATCCACTCGACAGCCGGAGTATATCCTGCCTTTGCTGCAAAAGAGATAAGTAAAGCCGCAGTGTTTATGTCCGCCTATACCATCCGCCCGGTTTCAAAGCAGATTCCAAGGCGGTACAGGGCATAAGGCTTTCCCATTTTCGCCGCTTTGATCAGCTTCCTTAATTTCTTTGGTTTTCCCATAGCAATGCCGCCTCCTATTCTGAAATCCATTTTAAACTATTCCGTCTGTAATTTGGTCGCCGCAGCAGCGACATTTTTTGAAACTCAGCGATAGTCACACTTTTTCAAGTATCATTATACATTTTTTTGGCACTATTTGCAAGAGTTTTGCAAGATAAACTGCTTGTATATTTATTTCTAATAGGCGGTAAACAGTGCTTCTGCCTGCCACTGTTTGAAAAATAACCTTTCAGGATTTGCAGTTGTTGTGGTCAAGCTTTACTGTGCCGATTGCGGGAAAAAGCTGTGGTTTAATATTAAACACGGCAAAGAGGATATTCCGTTCTTTATGTGCGGAAATTATCACGGAAACCGCGGAACTCGTTCCTCCACGCATTATCTGAGAGCAGATGCTATTGAGTAGGTGGTAACATTAGAGCTTCGCAGGCTGTCTAAATGTCTTTGCGATGATGAGGAAAGCTTTGCAACACTGCTTGCCAACAAAACCAATGCAGATATTCTCAAAGAGAAAAAGCATCTTGAGAGCGAGCTGCAAAAATGTCATGTGCGCAGTGAGCAGGTGTCGGAGCTGTGTATCAAGTGCTATGAGGATAATGTTTCGGGTAAGTTGAGCGATGAGATGTTTATGCAATTTTCTCAAAAGTACGAAGCCGAAAGGTTAGAACCGAAAGAGAAAATCGGGGCATACCGCAAACGCTTGGCAGAGGTCGAGGAAATGCAGCTCGGAAAGGAGAAATTCATCGCCGCTGTTCGGAAATTTATGCAGAGGGATAAACTCACAGCCCTCTGTTGCAGGAACTCATCGACCGCATTGATGTGTACGAAGTAACGGGTACAGGCAAAAATCGCAAACAACAGATAAAGATTCACTACAAGTTTGTGGGATATCTGGAACTGCCGAGTCTTGCAAAACAGCACAATTACCGCGAAGAAACCCGCAAGGGTGTTGCCGTAGAGTATGTTCCGAATGCGTTACCGGCATAACAAAAAGAGCAGGTTAATCCCTGCTCATACATATAAGAAGATGCAAAATGTAGGCAAAAAGGAATCGAGTGTCCTCATCCAACTCTCAGGTTGGTTAAGAACACTCGATATGGTGCTGGTGACCGGACTCGAACCGTTTTAATACCTTATGAAATTACACTATTCTCAAACAAGTGTTATGATACTATGGCTCTTTTTAATGTTTTAGTACCTTATGAAATTACACTATTCTCAAACATAAGGTACTGTGCGTCGTCAATGGCGATCGTTTTAATACCTTATGAAATTACACTATTCTCAAACACATTTTGTAAAATTATGTAAGTTATATTAGTTTTAATACCTTATGAAATTACACTATTCTCAAACATATAGGGCAGATGTTGCAACAAAGAATTATGTTTTAATACCTTATGAAATTACACTATTCTCAAACTAAACACAACGCACTTAAATGCACTAAAGCGTTTTAATACCTTATGAAATTACACTATTCTCAAACGCTAAAGAAACAGCAAATAAATTATAAAAAGTTTTAATACCTTATGAAATTACACTATTCTCAAACAAAACTAGCACAGGCTACACATTACAGAATGTTTTAATACCGTATGAAATTACACTATTCTCAAACACACCAAACATATTGTTAACGGACAAAGTAGTTTTAATACCTTATGAAATTACACTATTCTCAAACACCCCATTCCTCGGAGGTAGTGCCGTTATAGTTTTAATACCTTATGAAATTACACTATTCTCAAACCCTGCCGTGTGTGCAGTCTGTAAGCTCCTCGTTTTAATACCTTATGAAATTACACTATTCTCAAACAGTATATTCAAGACGGTAACGAGGCACTAGGTTTTAATACCTTATGAAATTACACTATTCTCAAACCAGCTTGCTTCTTTACTGCGGCATACTCACGTTTTAATACCTTATGAAATTACACTATTCTCAAACAGAATAAGTACCATTATAAGAAACCGACAAGTTTTAATACCTTATGAAATTACACTATTCTCAAACCGCTAAGCGACAGTATATGTCCTGACGGCAGTTTTAATACCTTATGAAATTACACTATTCTCAAACCTCAAATTTGAAATAAAATGCACCCACTACAATGTGCACGGCAACTTCACAAGATTATTTTATTACATAAGTTGATTTTTGTCAATAATTTCGCACAAATCCTTATCAATTATGACAAGATTTTCTAATCCTGAAATATTTTCAGGTATATGGTTTTCAATATCTACAATGCATATGTTGTGTATTTTTACAGACGATAAAAATTGGACAATTTCTGTATCGGTTAAATACAAGTGCATATTTTGGAGCATAAAACATTTAATTCCTAAATAACGATTTAGCAATTTAAAATACCTAACTAATCTTTCCATAATGCTTTCTGTATCATCACGAGGGACAAACGCAAAAAGCTTTATAAGAGATGCTGTCTCCAAATTGTTACAAAAGTCAAAATCAAAATCATATTCCTCTGCCAGGCTTTCGCACATACTATAACAGCTCTCTTTTAGCTGACTGATTTCATTAAAAAATTTAATATTACACATTGCTTCAAACGATGCATTAACCTTTGCCATAAGTTTTTTATCAGCAAACTCAAAGGTTAATATATCATCAATAAATTTTATCTTTTTAGAAAAGTCTATCGGTTTATAATCCTCTGAAAAAACAAATAATTCACTCTCATTATTATGATAATTTGATAAAATTGTTTTTCTGAAAAGCTGCTTATTCTCAATCACTAATAATACTATAGGGCTATTTTCAAAATCAATAGGCTCCGACATATATTTATACAACATTTTCACAGTATCAACAACCTTTCATCAGAAGCTACTGTATCCGAAGAATACTCTCCTGTTATTATCTCCATTTTTGAAAATTGCTTCTCTGTAACAGACAACATTTGCACTAATCCTTCCGGCGGTTTATTCTTTCTGACACCATCAACAATAGCGTTTGCCATATTTTGATTTAGTGCAAGCTTTACATATATTGATTCCTGCAACATAATAAAGCCGCTTTTAATTAAATATCTGCGGAATTTCCCATAATTATGGCGGTTCAAAGGAGTTTCCGTAGGTAAATCGAACATAATTATTATTCTCATAAATCTATAACTCATCTACAAGCAAACCTAATAAGCGATATATCATTTTCTTCTATTGCCGCAAATATACTCTTACAATATATTTTAATGGCGTTAATAAAAGTCTGTGTTCTTCCGTCAATTCTAATTTCTTCACTGAGCATAGCATAAATCTGCAGTTTTTCCTCTTTGTCAAATTTCATCGGATTCATTTCCCTTACAGTAAGGTCAACAAACGGCCTAAAGGGCTCCATTAAATCACAACTTAAATTATACTGATTAAACATATTGTCATGAAAAAGCCCGAGCTGAGTAAGGTAGCCGCTTGCTGCAACCTCCCTATTAAAAATAGAAAGTATAATACTATATCCATAATTAAGTGCAGCATTTACCGGGCAATCGTCACTGCGTGAAAAGCCCTTTCCAAATAACGCATTAAAATAAACCTTTGCAGCATGCCCTTCACGATTTGTTTTATCGTTAAGCTCTATCTCCTCTATGTATTCCATAAGCTGACTGCTTTGTTCAAGCTTATAATAGTCTAATACTGCCGCTTGGTTTTTAATTTTTTCCACTACAATCTGAGTCCATACAAATTGTTTTACTGTTTTATTCCACGAAATCTGACGCTTTAGCTTTAAACTGCAATCGTGGCTGCCATAATAAGGAGTTAATTCAAAAGAAGGATTGTGTTTATCGTCACAAAACATTACTTTAACCTTTTTATTAATAAGCTCATTGAGGAGAGCTGCAGTGACTGATACTGCCGTACTTTCAACAACTAAAACAGAAATTTCGCTGATATGTATTTTTGCAGTGCTTTCCACATCACGCACTACCATATAGCCCATGCTATAATCAAGCTTTGCCGTTTTTGTAATTACAACAGTACGCCAACTCACCGCTGTTCTCCCCTTTTAAATTAAATATTTAATAGATCAATTTTTGTTTCAAATAAGCCTGTTACCGATTGATTTATAAGCATAATTGACGACACTTTTTTTATTTCTGATAAAGCTGAACTTGTCGATACAACTCCCGATTTTTTTGCTGCACCAATTAAACTTAAATCACCTGTAACAACATTACAATGCATTATTTTTAAAATCTCATTGATTACATAGCACTGCTTTTTAACATCCAGAGTAACAAATTTATCTCTGCCGGAGTTGATTTTATTTCCAATATCTTCAAGCTTAATTTTGAATATTGTATTTGTCATTTTAGCTGTAAGAGCATCAAACAATTCAATATTTTCTTCTGCACTCACTCCGTCATAGCTTGTAATTTTCTGCTCCTCCGGTTTGGACAATACCTTGCTGATTTTCTTTACATAAGCCTCTTTTTCAGCACCTAAAACAAGCTGAACTGCCGGCTTATATATAATAGCTCTGCCTCCACTTGATTTACTGCTTATGCTCATTCTAAATCCATCAATCTCAATGCAGGAATTATATTTTATTACCGGAATAAGTACTGCAGGATTTTTTAAACCAAGTCTGTTTGTAAGATATTCTATAGGATTTTCCTCATAGTATTTTTTCAGATAATTATCAATAGCAACAAGCTGGCAACACTCCTTACCTTTTTTGCCCTCGTATTTTATATAAGAAAAATATGAGGCAGTCGGCTTGTCATATCCGCCATATTTACCGATGTCACTTAACGGCAGGTCTTTTTTCAAAGGTGCTTGTCCATTACCCTTCTTCAATGGCTGAATTTTAAACAAGCCGCCCTTTTTCGTATAAGAATACCTAGTATACAGAATATTATTTTTCATCACAGTTTTCTTAACAATAGAAAGAGATTTTTCATTTTCAATATTCCATGCACCCGGTGTATCAAATGCAAACATTCTGTTTAAGCTATATTTCTTAGTCTGCAAGCCCTTTATAAATATAGCCTTGCTATGGGTGTAACGAACATTGTAAACATTTCCTACAACAATGTTAAGGTATGCGTCTTTTGCATGGTGCAGATCATTTACTTCTCTGCACTTTATAAACAACTTATATTCATCCCTAAACCAACTTACCAGCCCTGCCTTTACATACACAATCTCGGTTGTAGGATACAATGTTTTTAACAATGTTGCCACTGCCTTAGTTGACTGAGAGGTCTCTACAAGTTGTCTTGCAATAAAATCTGCAAGCTCGTCATCTGTAAGAGGAGTTACACGAGTTAATCTGTCATATTTCTTTTTAGAAATAAAACCATGCCGGAGCAGATACTGCCAATGACCTCTCATTTTTTCTCTTACAGTGCTGTCAAGAGGATAATCATTATCCTTGTGAGAATTGATCTGCTTTTTCACAAGCACACGGTTATCTATGCTGTCATCCTTAACCTTTGAGCGTGGGAAAATATGGTCAATATCGTAAAGGTTTTTATTGAACAAATCTCGTAACTCTATTCTTTCGCCCGAGTACATACATCTGCCCATTTGTGTATAATACAAGAATAATTTATCTTGCCTAAACTCATCATCGTCAGTTTTTTCAAGCTCATCCCAAAGCTCCGTGCTATCTTCCTTACACTTTTTATACAGTTCTTCAAGCTGCTTTTTTCTTGATTTTGTACGGCCGTTATCCCCCTTTGTTCCATCATGCCTTGTCATTTCTACAAAAACTTTTTTAGGGGCATGTCCCTTAATTTTAACAATCTCTTTCATAATCTTTAATGACTGAAACACCGTACGCTTAACCTTAGGTGATACATACATATCTTCAACCATTTTTTCGATTGAAGCCTTATGCGTCGATTTTGAAACAGCTTGTTCAATACTTTGTGTAAAGTTATACTTAGCACCCAGCAATTCCATTAAATTGTCGTTCGTGTTCCAAAGAGTATTAATAATATTATCCTTACACTCGCCTGTTGCGGTATCAACATCAAATATTTCGGTCAGAAACTCACGGGAGAGTCTGCCCCAATCCTTATACTTTAGCTTACAGATTTTTTTAATTTCATCTTCCGAAAGCATTTCTGAATATTTGTCCTTAATCCGCCTTTTAAGCAATTTTTTATCATCGCCAAATATAGTGATAGCTTTAATAATTTCTTCCTTATCCGGTTCAGACAAATTATAGCCGGCAAGCTCTATTGCAGGACGCATATTAGCCTTAAAATCACCGTCAATACCTGTGATTTCAGGTTCAGTACCTGTTTGAGCTTTAATATATTCCCTTAGCGCCTTTTGTGTGACCTTCCTTCTATGCATAAATAAGTCGTTAAATACCGCCTGTTTAAAGCTTACATCCGGCTTTTTGCCGTCAAGCTTAAGATTATTAAGCTCATTTAAGACCATATATCTGCTGTACAAAATTGAGTTTTTTGGTATAACGTCCCTGTCCGGAAGATAGGTGCATTTTGCTGTTAGCTTATTAATAAATTCCTCTGCCGATTTATCCACATCAACAATTTTATTAAAATTCCACGGATAAATTTTCCCATCCTTGCGTACAAGCCATGAATTATCACTATGAACATTTAAAGGACCGACATAATAAGGAATACGGAACTCAAATATCTGCAAAATCTTATCAGCCACAGTAATCCCGTCCTTGTCTTGATTATTTAAAAAATCAAGATATCCCGATGCATTTTTAAGAATAGCCCTTACCTCACTTTCGTTTACCTGCATTGGAATTACACCGTTATCTTTAACTACAATTTTAGGCATAAATGAACCGTTTTCAATTTTCTCAAACATATCCTCGTAGCCTGATTTATCAAGCTTATCAAACTTTGATTTTAAATATTTACAAAAGTCTGTTTGATTTGCTGCGTGCAGAATAACCCCGTTTCTGCCATTCTCTTTAAATTTACCACAGTAGGCTGTATAATTGTTAAGCTTGTCACTTGTTTCTCTGAAAATCTCGTTATAATCTGACCTACATCTTTCCTTTACAAAAGCTTTCAACTGCTGTAAATCGTGCCTATGCTCATCGTATGTTTTAACCTTCGCAAATGATATATAGGTCTCGCCCTTTAGAATATCAGCAAGTATTGCCCAATCATACAAAGCCTTAATCTTTTCAATAAGCTCAAACCTTTCTAACAATAGTTCTCGGTAGGTTTCCTCATTATCCTCATATCCTTTTTCAAAACTGATAGATGATTTTTCTTCTTTGTTATAATTTTCATCGCCATATAAATCCGCAAGCTTAACAGACTGCCCGCACATAAGCAAAACAATAGCGTTCAACCTAGGCTGCCCCTTCTTACTAATGCCTAAAAGCTTACATATTTCGGAGGACTTGGTTGTTTTTCTTTTTGATTTATCCTTCAATATATCTGCGATCTGCAAAGGACTTATGCACTCAAGAGCCAACTCGTATTCTCCTAAAATATAGTTTTGAAGATTTTTAAAAAGCACTTCAAACGAAGATTCTTTTTCAAAATCCGAGCCGACATTTTCAAACAAAAAATGTCCTCTGTTTTTAATTAAATGATGTAAGGCGAGATACACGAGCCTTACATCGTGCGGCTCATCGCTTTGAACTAGCTCTTTGCGTAAATGATAGATAGTTGGATAAAGCTTGTGATAATCAACATCTGTAAAACTTTCATCAGCAAAAACAGCATACGGTACATTTGTTGATTTATCCTCCAGATACAACTTGCTCTCGTTAAGTCGTTGGAAAAAGGCTATATCCTTTTTTGAAATTTCCTCGTTAAAAAGCATTTGCAGCCATAAAATACGCTGCCTCTTTCTTTGTGCTCTTCGTCTTGCCGTGCGAAAGCCTCTTCTTTCCGCTGCAGTAGCACTTTCGTCAAACAGCCTAACGCCCCACATTGCTTTTCCTTTGAATTTACATAGATTGTAATCCTCGTCAGCAACTGCCCAGCCAACCGAATCTGTTCCCATATCCAGTCCAATATAAAAATCTTTCATAAAATTACCTCCCTAGTATTGACAAATTGTTTTTTGGGGTATATAATGTAGGTAATCTCAATACCTTATGAGATTACACTATGAGTTCAAATAAAAATTTATTCAAGTCGTTGCTCTTGCAACTATCACAGTGTGTGATTTAAGGATCTGGTTTCTCAGGTCCTTTTTTATTTTCTCTTTTACATATAATTATCGAAATCCGTCTACTTTTATATTATAGCACCTGAATATGTCAATTTCAATATATTTTGCATAAAAATATTCTGTATATTGTAATTATTGCTAGACACACACTGTTTTATTATATCATAAAAGCTGTCCAATAATCGGGACAGCAGCCTAACTATGCACCCTAAGAAGATCAAACCCTGCAAGGCACCAATATTATATTCTTAAGCCGGATTTTATTTTTATAGGCCTACAAAATAAATTATAAATAAAATAAAAAAGCAGAGCATATTTTTCCGAAATCCGTTAAAATGGAATTGTAAAAGGAAACGGAACGGAGGAACAAATATGCTCTGCAATCTTTTTGCAGAAAAGCTTATAGGTCTGCAACACATAGAGGATAAATTATTTAATATATCGCCGGTATAAAACAACCGGCTAAACAAAACCCGATTTTACACACTGCTGTGCAAAATCGGGTTTATCCGTTATGTTAACAAATTCATTTTTAAACACGGCTTTTTCTTTTAAACGCAAAAGCTATAGCTGCTATAGCCGCAACAAATGCCGACACAGCTACAAATATTAACACTGACTGTTGTCCGGTAAGGATTAAAGCTCCGTCGGGGTATGATGCACTGTTCTCAGCCGAACTGCTCTCAGTTGGACTGCTTACCTTACTGTCAGCAGCGGGCTGTGTGTCAATATGTGCAACTACCTCGGTATCACCCGGACACCTGTTGTTAACAGCATCCGCAGAATATACAGCAGTAAAAAGGCACACAGCCAAAATAAGAATAAAAAATACCTTTAAAAAACTATGTCTTTTCATAAATAAACAGCTTTATAAATTATACTGTGATTATTGAGCTGTGGAATACCATATGTCCACTGTAATCGCCTGCTATTTCGTCCAAAGACTTGCCGTATATTTGGTTTTGATTCAGTCGAAGAGTACCGTCAATTTTTTGTCCCGTTGAGTTAAAGGCTGTAAGCAGATAGCCGTTTTCTCCCATATCACCTGTGTTTACAGCCGCCCCCTCGCTTGGCAGTCCATCGAATACATCATATGTAAGCTTTGTATTTGGAGCTGTTGTCTGCGTGATATAGAACTGGTCGTTTTCCAGGTCTGCATTTTCGTCCTTAACTCGTACCGAAACCCAGTTATTCTCCGGCAGATTGTTAATTTCTGTTGCTGTTACAGTATAGCTTACATCCTTAAAATGGTCGCTGGTTGTGTCGGACGGCTGAGTCAGAACGCCAAAATCAACCTTATCGGGAATAGTGATAATATAGCTTACCTCTCCCGGACCTGCTCCCTCAATTCTTGCAGTTACCTCTGCAGAGCCGTCAGGAGATGTGTTTGTAAGGGTAGCTGCCGAAGCAGACACCACAGCTGCGGCAGACAGTGAAAGAGCCAGTGCCAATGCTAAAATACTTTTTGTTTTCATAAAAAAATTCCTTTCAAATATATTTTATTTTATAATGTGTAGTAATAAACGCCTGCTAAAAGCGGTAGAGCCTATACCTGTGTATGCCTGCTGCAAACTAAATGCATATTTTACATACACAGGCTATAGGTGCACAGAAGGTGCAGCCTCCCGATACCGTAAGCAATTTTAATTATCAGCAGAATCTAGTATTTTCCTACTTAACAATAAGCGTAAATTCCGATTCAGCTGAATTTAAAGGCTTGTGGTCATCATCAAGAGTGACACACTCGTACAAAACCATTGCTTTATATTCGCCCTTTTCAAGGGTTTTTGACAGCGGAATATCTGTAAGACCACTGCCCGGCTCAAGCAGTTGGGATTTATAAAGCTCTGTTCCGTCTGATAATTTTACAGTAGCATAAAAACCGCATTCATTTGCTTTAGGATTACCTACGCTTAAATGCAGCACGGTATCTCCTGCTTTCATTTCAGCAGTACTGTAGCCCGGAATTTGCGTTCCTGTGCTTTTTGCTGTGCCGGGCTCTGTAGCACCTGTGTCCCAGTCCTTCAAAATCTTTCCTGCCACGCCTTGAGATGTTTCTGCAGGCTGACTGTAAAAGTTATAATAAACACAAATTCCGGCTGCAGCAAAAACAGCTATAGCGGCAACCACTACGATAATTATAATTTTTTTACTTTTTCTTTCCTTATTCATTTGACCTTTTCCCCTTTATAAGGAAGCAAGCTGCAAGAGCACACACAGCTATAAGCATAGCTGCCGCCGGAAGTGCGTTGCCTGTCTGCACAGCCGAGCCGTTGCTTGCTGCAGTATTTTCACTGATTGCTGCAGCATTTCCGCTGTTTGTAACTGCATTTATATTTTTCTCTGCGGTTTTGCTTTGATTATTTTGGTTACTGTTGTCCCTTGGATAATTGCTTTCAGCCTCTGTAAAGGCAAAGCTTACCGGTTCGTTCACTGTAAATACCGCACAGCCGTCCTTATATATGTAGTCACAGGCAGAAACATTGCCCTCAGAATCAATAACAACCAAACGCTTATTACCGTCCGAAACAGGGACTCTTATTGTTGAGCTGCCCTGCATCCATAATTCGGTAACTATTTCATTACCGCTGCTGTCTGTAAGCAGTGGGCTGTATGCAGAAACTATTTTCTCTCCGTTTGCATATTCGGTAAATCTATTGATTTCTTCACTTTCACAAGGCTTGTATTCTACTGCAAGCTCCGGATGCATTTGTGCCGTAACGGAAATACCGCTGTTTGTTTTTACGGTTTTCAGTATATAGAAGCTGCATTCAATGGTAGGATAGCCATTGTTGCGTGATTCATTTCCCACCCAATTAATATTGTGCTCCTTTGATACGCTGTTTAGCAGGTCAACAAATTCATCACTGTGCATATCTGTTTTGCTCTTGCTTAGGTTAGTGCTGTTTAGCTGTGATTTTGATGACCTTCCTATAGGAATTAAACCGTTTGCAGTGGTATAGAAAACATTTTCAACAGCTACATCGGACACACTGCCATAGCCGTTAAGACCTGCAACAGAGCCTTTGCAGTTTTCCGATGCAGCGTTTACCTTGCCGGCGTTGTAGGATGATTTTATTTCTCCTGCATTTTTACCCACAAGTCCGCCGCTTACATTAGAATGAGAGTCGCCTATACTGCCGGTGTTTGCACAGCCGTAAATCAAACCGGTATTCTCGCCCGCTATTCCTCCGCCTGCTTGTGTGCCTGTAACTATGCCTGCGTTTCTGCAGCCTATAATATTTCCGGTATTTAATGCGGCTATTCCTCCGCTTAAGCCTCCCTTAATGTCAGAATTAAACTGTGTGGAATTTATTTTTTCTGCCACACCGTCTCCGTTAATGTCTACAAATATTGAGCCGGAGGTTAAATTCATACCGCTTATGCAGTGGTCAATGGTACCGTTGTTTACTGCGGCAACAGCACCTGCTGTTTCTGCGGCTTTATTATAGTCACAGTCAATTAAAATTAAATCCTTTACTGTGCCCTGCTGTCCGATTTCCTCAAACAGTCCGCCATATTCCGATGAAGCAATATTCAAGCCTGAAATAATATAGCCGTTGCCGTCAAAGGTTCCGTTAAACGGTTTCTTCTCTGCAGCAGAGCCTATGCCCTGCGTCCACTCAGAATTCTGTGGAGCTACAATATTTTTCGTCAAAATATAGCTTTGAGAACCATACAGCTCATAATCCTCTCTTACAAGCTGTGACAGCCTTACTAAATCATCATAGCTTTTAATAATCAGGTTGCCGTCTTTGTCAGAGCTAAATGCGTCAGGCTCAAGGTTTGCCACCTTTTCTGTATTAACCTCAATAGTGCCCTTTGCATTTATGTCATCGTTTGTAGTATATTTTAGGTTCAATGTGCTAAACTCGGTTGCATCACCCGGAACATTAGGATAATACTGGAACACATTTTCATTAATCACATAGCGAATATACGACTTGCCCTTTTTTACCGGTGTTATGTATATTAATCCGGTTTTAGAGTCCTTGTATGCTTTAACAATGCCGTCTGTAACGGGCTCCTCGGTAATTTTAGTGATTACCTCCTGCCCTGTGTTCGGATCGTCGCTTACCAATGCCCAGTAGCCCTGTGTTGCATCCCAGTTTGTCCATGGACTGTTGTGCACATCATAGGCCGAAATGGTATTGTAGTAGTCCTGAAGCCGAATACTTTCTCTGCTGACAATGTCTAGATGCTGTACCAATGTTTGAGAGGTACTGGCAACATCTGTCTTAAATACCTTTATTTTATCTATAGGATAAAGAGCATAAAATTTATCAAAGGTATAAGAAACAGCTGAAACATCAGAATTAAAATTACCGCCTAGGAAAGACATTGGCTGGCTGCTTGTAATAAAGTTGCTTGTTTTAGCTCCGGTAGACGGAAACTCCCTGCTGTTAATGTCTTTATTAAGGATACTGCTCCATTCCTGTGTTGAGTACTTGTTAAACTCGTTTTGTCCTGTACAGCTAACCTTAAAGTTATCTGTTTTTTCACCGTTAGTTTTGTATATATTATTTAATGTGTCAACTGCTGAAACACCGTTTCCACCAAACTGTGCATAGTAATTTGATTTATATGCAAATGTTGTTTCAAAAAGATTTGTTGCACCCAGCTCACAGCCGCTGCCTACAAAAGCTACATCATAGGTTAATGCAACCGGGCAGTCGTACTTTTGCTCTCGGCTTTCCTTTGACGATGTACAGTTTAGTGCCGCAATACTATAAGGCGGAACCGAATATGACAAACCGTCTGTGTTGGTTTCTGTTTGCGTAATAGCCTCTGTAACTGTGTCTGTTGAGGAAAAATTAAAGGCTTGAGACGCACTTAATTTTATACCCATATTTACACTCAGAGGCGACTCCTTATTTGCAAAGCCGGCACTAAAGCTTAATTCCTCTGAAATAGTATATGTCTGGCCGAAGGTGTCGGAATGTGAATTGGTTGTGGAGGACGCCATGGAGTTTGCAAAGCTTTTGCTTGATGATACAGTAGAGGCGGTGTCATTCTTATCAATTTTTACACTGGATTTTTCTTCATTGACATTCCTGTATACATCACTGTAGTTCAGCGTATCGTTTCCCTGATTACTGCCGTCCTCTATAATTGGAACTAATTTAAAGTTATAGAACACCAATCCAATTACGGATACCGATTTGTCGTGACCTGTTTTTGCCTTATCGTCTGCAACTCTGCACAGCGAATAAACAACATCAGACGATGATGTAACATTATTAAAGAAATCCTGCTTAACAAGATATTCACCTAATTCGTTTACATCGTTGCAGTCGTGATTGTTTGCGTCCCAGTCTACCAAACCGGTGTGAAGCTGCAGCATAGCGTCACGAACCTTTGAGATGCTCGAGGTTTGCTTTAGACCTGTTGACTGAATAAACAATCCTCGATCGTACTTAGAATTTTCTGTACCCGCCCCGCTTGTCAGTGCAGAAACAAGGTCAGTATACTGTCCGTCGCCGAAAATAGTTTTAAAGGATGAATCTATTCTGTTCTGATAGCCGCTGCCTTCACCCTTCATACTCATCATAGAGTAAAGCAGCTGTGCCCAGCTTTCCACTGTGCTTACATTGCTGCCGGCTTCTTTTTCTGACAAAGCACGAATAAGAAAATCATTTTTTGAAACATCAGCGTCAAAATTATAATAATTTATGCCGTTTATAGCTTTAACACTCTGCTCCAGCTCATCATTGCCAAGCTTTTGATATTCCGAGCCTAAATCCGGCACACTTTGGTATGCCAAGTATATATACGGCAGCTTGTTGCCACCCTTAGCCTCGCCAACATTTTGCGGCATATTTGTACTTGCATTGACTACTGTTTTGTAGTCCTTACCCTGCATAACAGAATTTTTTGTACCTACAGCGTCAAGGGCTGTAAGGTATTCTGTGGTATTGTGAGGGTCCTTTGCCTTTGTGTAGTACAAGCACAAGCTTTTACTTTTACCGCTGCTGTCAAACACAACATACCTGCCTTGCTCCTCCAAACGCAGGTATTCTCTGCCACCGTAGGTTATTTTATTTGGTGAAGAGCTGTTCGAAAATACAATTCCTGTAATTGCCTGCTCAATATCAGTTGAGGTTTTATACCCAATGTATATACCCCTCTTTCCGGTTGCATCAAAATTATGGTCTATTATGGTGTAGCCGTTAAGGAAGCTTTTTGCACTGCTTGCACTGTCTGAATTTACCGCCTTAAGCTCAGAAACATAGCTTATGGCAGATGGCGTATTTGAATATTCCTGTGCGTAAGCTGTAGGAATACCTAACACAAATACAGACATAAGAGTGCAAATGGATAAAACCGAAGCTAATAACTTCTTTGATAATTTTCTTACCATTAAAACATCTCCTTTACTTAGATTAATTTGATTTTAAAGCCTTCGGTGAACGAGTATGCAAACAAATAGTTTAACATTTTGCGTATCCGTACATACTTTTTATACCAAATTTTGGCTCAAAAAGCAATTAACTTTACTCAAACGGTAGCTTTACAGCCCGAACTGTATTTACAAGCCTCTGCCCTCTGCTATACTAAATTGCGTTAAATTTGGAAAATATACAATAAAAAGGTTGCCTGTAAGGGCAACCTTTTCTAAAGTCGGTGGTTAATAATACACTGCAATAAATTATCAAATTTTGCTAATATTATAGAATTCAGCCTGTTATTATATTTTTATTCTGCGTAAGTAATTACCTTTTTATAATTAGGAGGCAATAACGGCACAGATAACTGAATTATTTTTTTATTCCGACAGTCTTTATATATGCGGCAATCATATCCACTACACCGTCTATACCTAAGCGGCTTTTGTTTAAGCATAGGTCATAGTTGCCTGCATAGCCCCACTGCTCGCCTGAGTAGTAGTTGTGATAACCGCTTCGGCGTTGGTCGGTTTGCTCAACAACAGCCTGTGCCTTTCTTTCAGTAATGCCGTGCTTTTGGGCTATACGCTGTACTCTTTTGTCCTTATCTCCGCACAGAAAAATACGCACTGCGTCCTTTCGGCCTTTAAAGGCATAATCAGAGGCTCGTCCTATTACCACACAGCTTTGCTCTCCCAACAGCTTTGCCAATGCCTCCTTGGGTGTTTTATAAAGACGCATCTGGAAATCCTCTGCCATAGAATTCATCATAACATCAACCGGCAGCTCTCCAAAGAAAAACGGGTATTTATCGTATATATCCTTTTTCTTTGCAAGCCTTATCAGCTCTGCCTTGGCATAGCACGGAATTGAATACTTTTCAGAAAGCCTTTTCCCTACCTCATCTCCGTCACAACCGCATTCTCTTGCTATTGTAATAACCATTTACAGCATCTCCTCTATTATATTATAATGTCTGTCAATTGCGTTAATAACCATTTCTGTATCTTTATTTAATATACTTTCAAAAATATCACTGTGGCATTGAAACAGTCCCTGCTTACTTTCCTTATCTGCTTTTTTCAAAGCAATATCTATCCATTCCCTGTACACCTCGGTTACAGCCTCCATAACGGTAATAAACAGAGTGTTTTCTGTTGCCAAAATAAGTGAATCGTGGAATGCCTTATCAATTTCAACAAGCCCCTTGCCCTTGGCAATTTTCATTTCTTTAAGCAGTTCTCTGAAATTCTCCTCCTGCTGCAGAGTGAAGCCCTTATTTATAAGCACAGAGCATACCGATTTTTCCATAATACGCCTAAATTCACATACATCCTGCTTTGTTATTGTACCTAACGCAAGCATTATGGTAATTATTTGCTTTATTGAGCCGCCGGAATTTTTGGAAACATAATTTCCCGAGCCATGCACTCTGGTTACAATACCCATTCCGTGGAGTATGCTTAGTGCCTCCCTTGTAGAATTTCTTCCAATACCAAGCTTCTCGGCAATAGCCCGTTCGGCAGGCAGTCTATCTCCTACCCTCAGGCTTCCGTCACAAATAAGACTGTAGATATAATTAATAGCCTTTTCATATTCTAACGATGTACTTTCATTTATCATTTTATACCTCATATAAAATACGCAAATACAGAGGCAAGCACAACCGTAAGTATTCCCGAAACCGCAATAGCAAGACTGCTCATTGCACCCTCAACCTCGCCTATTTCTATAGCCTTAGCCGTACCTATGGCGTGAGACGCCGAGCCGAAGGCAAGCCCCTTTGAAATCGGCTCTGTTATGCGGAATATTTTACACACCAGTGCGCCTGCCATATTTCCCAAAACACCTGTAACAACTATAACTGCAACGGTAATTGTTACATAACCTCCAAGCTCCTCTGAAACACCCATACCAATAGCCGTTGTTATTGACTTTGGCAGCAGCGTTACATAATCCTTATGTGAAAGCCCCATAACTAAAGAGAGCACATAAACCGTACCTAAGCTTGTAACAACACCTGCTATAAGTCCCAACAGCACAGCCTTAAAGTTTTTCTTAAGTAAGCCCCACTGCTCATACAGCGGTATCGCCAAGCATACAGTAGCCGGTGTAAGCAGCCAGCTTAAATACTTTGCACCTTGATTGTAAACCTTATAGTCAACCTTACCTATTAAAAGAACAATTATCGAAACGACAATAGCTATAAGCAGGGGGTTAAATATGCCCAGTTTAAATTTCTTTTTCAGCAGCATTCCTATAAGGTAAGAAATTAAGCTTAATGCCACGCCGGCAAACATAGAGCTTTGAAAAAATTCATTCATCTAATTTACCTCTCTTTCGGCTTCTCCTGATAATCCACTGAGAAATTCTGCCTGTAGCAACCATAACGGTAATAATTGTAACCACAGTAATTATACATATTGGCAGAAAAACAGGCTGTAAAATTCCCCAACTGGTCATAAGCCCCACTCCTGCCGGAATGAACATAAGAGGCATAATTTCTATAAGAAATTTTCCGGCGTCTTTTACCGCTTCAAGCTTTATTAATCCTGTCATTAATCCGACAAACAGTATAACCATTCCGTATATACTTGCCGGTATAGGCAAAGGAATTAAATACCTAAGTAATTCTCCCACAAAGGATATGGCAAGAATAATCAGAAACTGCTTAATGTACTTCATTTTTATTTCCCCTCAACGAATAATTGGTAGCACCAATAGTGGTACTACCAATTATTATAATCCCTTATAATTAATTGTCAAGGAGGCTGTGTCCTTTTGAAAGTAAAAAGCATTATACAAAAGCATCACATATTTGTACATTTTTCATCTTTCATTTTGTTGAAGGAGATATGGTTTACAGCACAATTTTAAATTATAAGTAATTTATAAGTGATTTTTACGAAATTTCTTTCAAATTAGATTCATATAGTAATTGACAAAACTTTAGTAACTGTTATACTTTATATTGAAAATTTATGTGTTTATTTACACAGCAAATGGGGGTGCATAAATTGAATGAAAAGACTATTATTTCCTTGAAGGATGTTGAAGTTTCCTTTGACGGTGAAATAATACTGGATAAGATTAATTTAGATATTAAAGACAGAGAGTTTATAACCCTGTTAGGGCCAAGCGGCTGCGGCAAAACCACCACGCTAAGAATTATAGGCGGATTTTTGGAGCCTAACAGCGGCGACCTTTTCTTTGACGGAAAACGCATTAATGATGTTCCGCCTAACAAAAGAAATGTAAATACAGTTTTTCAAAAGTACGCTTTGTTTCCGCATTTGAATGTTTATGATAACATTGCCTTCGGACTAAAGCTGAAAAGAAAATCAAAAGAAGAAATAGATGCAGCAGTTAAAAAAATGCTTGCGGTGGTTGACCTAAAGGGCTACGAAAAAAGACCTGTTTCAAAGCTTTCGGGCGGTCAGCAGCAAAGAGTTGCCATAGCCAGAGCCTTGGTATGCGACCCTAAGGTGCTGTTGTTGGACGAGCCGCTGGGAGCGTTAGATTTAAAGCTGCGTAAGGATATGCAGATAGAGCTTAAGCAGCTACAGCACCAGCTAAAAACCACCTTTGTATTTGTTACACACGACCAAGAGGAAGCCCTTACAATGTCTGACCGGGTTGTTGTAATGAACAACGGCAAAATGGAGCAGATAGGCTCCCCTACAGACATTTACAACGAGCCTGCCAACGCCTTTGTAGCCGACTTTATAGGCGAGGCAAATATCCTGAACGGCATTATGAAGGAGGATTACTGCGTTATTATTCAAAATACGGAAATTGACTGTATTGACAAGGGCTTTAAGCCGTATCAGCCGGTAGATGTCGTTATCCGTCCGGAGGATATAGAGGTCTGTAAGCCAAACGACGGGCAGCTTAACGGAACCGTTACGGATGTAGTATTCAAGGGTGTTCATTACGAAATGGAGGTAGACTGTAACGGCTGCCTGTGGATTATACAGAGTACAAAGTGCGTGCCTGTAGGCACTAAAATAGGTATGAAGGTCACGCCTGACAACATACATATTATGAATAAGCTGTTCCCAACCGAAAATAATATTTTCAAAGCTACGGTTATAAGCAGCAGCAAGGAAGAAAACTCAATGGAAATTGAAATTGAGGGCAGCACCGTTACAGTAGCAGACAACTGCTACCCTGAGGGCAGCACTCTGGAAATTTCTCTGCCTCCGTCCGGCATATATATTGCAGGCGACGGCAACGGTGCTTTGGAGGCCTACATTGTTTCTGTAATTTATAAGGGCGAGTATAATGAAATTATTATAGAAACAGACAGCCGTAAGTGGCTGATGACAAGCATGCAGGACGAGCAGGTGGCAACCTATGCCCCTATATGCTTTGACTTTAAAAACGCTCACTTTACCCTGTGCAGCAACGCAGGAGGTGACGAGCAATGAAGTCAAAGGCTCCCTCCATACCCTACTTAATATGGATGCTTGTTTTTACAATCATTCCTCTTGCAATGGTTGTTTACTATGCGTTCACTGACAAAAGCGGCAATTTTACATTGCAGTCCTTTGCAGACAGCCTGTTTTATACCGATGTTTTTGTTCGCTCACTTTGGATAGCCCTGCTGTCTACGGCAATTTGTCTGCTTATTGCCTACCCTCTAAGCTATATAATGTCACGAGCAAGGGCAAGCACCCGAAATGTTATTACGATGCTTATTATGCTGCCTATGTGGATGAACTTTATTTTAAGAATATATGCATGGGTTTTACTGCTGCAAAACGACGGCTTGGTAGATTTGGCTGTGCATTTGCTGGGGCTAGATGTACCTTTGCTTGGCAACGCCGGAGCGGTTGTGCTGGGTATGGTGTATAACTTTTTGCCGTTTATGGTTTTGCCTATACATTCGGTTATGCTTAAAATAGACAATCGGCTTGTAGAGGCGGCTCAAGACCTTGGTGCCGGCAAGGCAAAGGTATTCAGCAAGGTTATTTTCCCACTTAGTATACCGGGAATTATCAGCGGCATTACAATGGTTTTTGTTCCTACAGCCAGTACCTTTTTGGTAGCCCAGTATTTAGGCGGCACAGGTGACAAAATGATTGGTGATGTTATAGAAAACATTTTCCAAAGGGACAAAAATGTAGGCTCTGCCATTTCCCTTGCTCTTATGATAATTATTCTTATATTTATAATTATAATGAATAAGTTCGGTGACGAGGAGGCGGCTGTTGCATGAAAAAGAAAAGGAAACTCGGCTCCAAAATATATGTGGCATTGGTTATGGTTTTTCTTTACCTGCCTATCGCCGTACTTATACTGTACTCCTTTAACGACGGAAAAACCTCTGTATGGAAAGGCTTTACTCTAAAATGGTACTATGAGCTTTTTAACAACAGCGCTATTATGACCTCCCTGTACAATACATTAATTATTGCGGTGCTTGCGGCGTTGGTATCAACAGTGCTTGGCACGCTTGCCGCTATAGGCATTTACAATATGAAAAAGCCTGTAAGAAGCCTTGTAACCAATGTTTCAAATATACCTATAATTAACCCGGAAATTGTTACAGGCGTATCTTTTATGCTTTTGTTTGCTTTCTTGGGTACACTGTTTAACTTTGAAATGGGCTTTGCAACTGTACTTATAGCTCACATAAGCTTTTGTACACCTTATGTAATACTTAATGTAATGCCAAAGCTAAGGCAGATGGATTACAGCATTTATGAAGCGGCACTTGACCTTGGCTGCAACCCAAGGCAGGCATTCTTTAAAACCGTTATGCCTGAAATTATGCCGGGAGTTATATCCGGTATGCTTATGTCTTTTACTTATTCGCTGGACGACTTTGTAATAACCTACTTTACAAGAGGCCCTAAGTTTCAAACCCTGCCGATAGAAATATATACAATGCTTAGAAGGAGAATTTCTCCTACTATAAACGCTCTTTCAACTTTGCTTTTTATAATAACAATAGCTATACTAATAATAGTAAATGTATGGGAACGCAGAGCTGAAAAGGAGCATACATCTTAATATTAAAAGGAGATTTTATTATGAAAAAATTATTATGTGCGGCATTATGCGGTGCCGTTATTGCGTCAACCACCGTTGCTTTTGCCGGCTGCGGCTCTTCAACACCAAAGGAAGAAATTAATGTGTTTAACTGGGGCGAATATATTTCAACCGGTGAAGACGGCTCATTGGACACTATTGGCGAATTTGAGAAACGCTATAATATCAAAGTAAACTACACCAACTATGAGTCAAACGAGGAAATGTATAACTTGCTTAAAGAGAGTAACTCAAGCTACGATGTTATTATTCCGTCAGACTATATGATAAGCAAGCTTATAGAAGAAAATATGCTTGAAAAAATTGACTTTGACAATGTACCTAACTCAAAAAACATTATGAAGAGATACCAGACAACAGACTTTGACCCAAAGGGTGAATACTCTGTGCCTTACTCTTGGGGTGTTGTAGCACTTTGCTACAACAAAACTATGGTAAAAGAAAAGCCTACAGGCTTTAAGTCTTTGTGGGACAAGAACTACAGCGGAAACATTCTAATGTTCAACAACTCCAGAGACGCTATGGCTATTGCTATGAAGCTAAAGGGCATTACACCAACCGCAGTAACTAAAAAGGATATAGACACTGCCGCAAAGTATTTGTCAGAGCAGAAACCACTGCTTAAAAAATATGTAATGGATCAGGTGTTTACTGAAATGGAGGGCGACCAAGCGGCTCTTGCGCCTTACTATGCCGGTGACATAGCGGTTATGATGACTAACAACGATAACCTTGACTATGTACTGCCGGAGGAGGGCTCCAACCTGTTTATAGATTCCATGTGTATTCCAAAAACCACAAAGCACAAGGAGCTGGCCGAGAAGTTTATTAACTATATGCTTGAGGCAGAGGTAGCTAAGGCAAACGCAGAATACCTGGGCTATTCCACACCAAACCAGGCGGCGTATGACCTGCTTGACGATGACATTAAAAACAACAAGCTTATTTACCCGTCTGACGATTATTTAAACAAGTGCTACACCTTTTCAAATCTGCCGCAGGATGTTTATGACTATATGCAAAATGAATTTTTAAAGGTTCAGTCATAATTAAAAATTAATATTCGGCTAAGCCCTGATACGCATTTACAGCTTAGCCCCGGCTATGTGAAATCTCACCGTAATTGCTTCTGAAAATTACGGTGGGATTTTTGCCGATAGCAACAGTATTTCCCCGTCTGCAAACAGGCATATACCTTTTGTAAAAGGTCAGAGAGACAGTCTGCTTTTGTCAAATTATTTGACAAAGCAATATATCCCGATTAACGACTGTTTAGGCTGTAAGCGGCATAATTATTGTATATATTCCCTTAAATTATTTTTTGCAAATGGCACAACCTATATTTAGCAAGGCTGATATTGCGGAAAAATTTTTCGCAATCATTTAAAGCAGTCAGCACTGTGTTGCTGACCTTATGTAAAAGTAAAGCAGCAAAGACTAAGCGGATTTATTAGTTTTTTTAGACTGATTTTTGGGGTTTTGTTGATAATACACTGAAAATTTTACAATTTTTTCATTTTTATTAATTGACATAACCGAAGGTGTATAGTATAATGCAATCGGTTAGTTTAGATTAACTCTATAATCCGTTACACAGCCGCACCTAAAGGCGTTGGCTGTTTGCAAAATTAAGGAGGTATTTTTTATGTCAATGATTAACAAAGAGGTAAGCGATTTTACTGTACAGGCTTACCAAAACAACGAATTTAAAACAGTAAGCAAAAAGGATATTTTAGGCAAGTGGAGTATTTTCTTCTTCTACCCTGCGGATTTTACATTTATTTGCCCTACAGAGCTTGAAGATTTGCAGAACGAATACAGCGAATTTCAAAAAGCCAACTGCGAGATATACGCCGTTTCTACAGACAGCCACTTTGTACACAAGGCTTGGCACGACTCTTCAAAACGCATAGGAAAAATAACCTACCCTATGCTTGCAGACCCTACGCACGCACTTTCCCGTGATTTTCAAGTTCTTATAGAGGCTGACGGAATGGCAGAAAGAGGCAGCTTTATAGTAAACCCACAGGGCAAAATAGTGGTTTACGAGGTAAACGCCGGCAATGTAGGCAGAAACGCCAAGGAGCTTTTAAGGCGTCTGCAGGCAAGCCAATTTGTAGCAGAGCATGGCGACGAGGTTTGCCCTGCCAAGTGGCAGCCGGGTGCAGAAACCCTAAAGCCTAGCCTTGACCTTGTAGGTATGCTGTAATGAATATAGACAGAGAAAAGCTTTACGATGTAATTGTAGTCGGCGGCGGGCCCGCCGGTTTAACCGCAGCACTTTACTTGGCAAGAGCCTGCTACCGTGTGCTTGTAGTGGAAAAGGAGCATTTTGGAGGTCAGATAACAATTACATCTGAAGTAGTTAATTACCCGGGAGTAAAGCACACCGACGGCAAAGCCCTTACGGAAAATATGCGTGCACAGGCAGAAAGCTTCGGTGCCGAGTTTTTGCTTGCAGAGGTAACACAGCTAAGCTTAGAGGGTGACCTTAAAACAGTGACAACATCTGCAGGCAGCTACACCTGCTTCGGAGTGCTTATAGCCACCGGAGCACACCCACGAGCAGTAGGCTTTAAGGGTGAGGACATTTGGAAGGGCCACGGCGTAGCCTACTGTGCAACCTGTGACGGTGAATTTTTTACCGGCAAAGAGCTTTTTGTTGTAGGCGGCGGTTTTGCGGCGGCAGAAGAAAGCGTATTTTTAACTAAATATGCACGCCACATAAACATTCTTGTGCGGGCAGATGACTTTACCTGTGCAAAAGCAACTGCCGATTTGGCAAAAAATCATCCTAAAATTACAGTCTTAACCAACACGGTTATTGATTCTGTTGACGGCGACAACGCCATAACCACCGTAGAATACCACAACACAAAAACAGGCGAAAAAACAAAGTGTATTGCAAACAACGGCGACAACTTTGGCGTGTTTGTTTTTGCCGGCTACGCTCCGGCAACAGAGCTTGTAGATAAAAAGCTTGAATGTAACCGGCAGGGCTATATAATAACGGACAGCAACCAAAAGACAAGCCTTGAGGGCGTATATGCCGCCGGCGATGTATGCGTAAAAAGCTTAAGACAAGTTGTTACTGCCGTAGGCGACGGTGCAACAGCGGCTACAGAGCTTGAAAAATATGCTCGGTTAATGTCGGAAAAAACAGGTCTAAAGCCACCCTACACATCACCGTCCAAAGCACCTGCACCTTCAAGACCTACAGACAGCACAGCCTCAGCCAAGGCAGACGGCGGGCTTTTCTCCGCCGATATTTCAGCTCAGCTTGACAGCGTCTTTGCAAAAATGGAAAACCCTGTAATATTAAAGCTGTACCTTAACGACAGCCCTGTATCAGCACAACTGCAAGAGTATATGGACGCCATAGCAGAACGGACAAATAAAATTTCAGTAATTAAGGAAACTAGCTCCGAAAGCACACCATATGTAAGCATATTAAGGCAAAACGGCAGCGACACAGGCATAGCCTTTCACGGTGTACCCGGCGGCCACGAGTTTACATCGTTTGTCATAGGCATTTACAATGCCTCCGGCACAGGGCAACGGCTTGAAGAGCCTGTTTTGCAGAGAATAAAACAAATCTCCGAACAAAAGGATTTGAAAATTCTGGTTTCATTATCCTGCACTATGTGCCCTCAGCTGGTAATGGCGGCACAAAAAATCGCCGCAGAAAATTCTTTAGTTACCGCACACGCCTATGACATAAGCTATTTCCCGCAATTAAAGGAAAAATACAACGTTATGAGCGTACCATGCCTTGTAGTAAATAATAGCAAGGCCTTCTTCGGCAAAAAGAATTTACAGCAGCTTTTGGATATAATCTAACGCAAACAGACAAATCTAATTTAAAGCACTATTACCGCCCTCTGAATTAAGCAGAGGGCGGTATCCTTATGCCCGAATACAGTTAAAGGTTCTGTCGCCGCTATTTTATTCCATATAAGTCGTTTTCATATGACAGGCAATCTATTAAATTTTCTTTCAAAATTACCATCTCCTTTTTTGCAAATAAAAAAGGCAGCTCAATAGCTGTCTAAAAATACAAAAAGCAAATCTTTTTATTTGTTCAATTATAAATTCACTGCTTGTGTTCGCTTATTATTCTGTTCCGGTTTAATATGTTGAGCAAGCTGCTCTTTAAGCTTAATATTTTCTTGTCCACTTTATTGACTATGGCGCAGTCAAGATAATGTCTTTATCCGCTTATTGCCTCAACATAATTATAATTTTAATCAAAATAACTTTCAATAGTGTTTTTAGAAAAAGAAATTAGGTGTCGCAAATTGCTAACACCTCAAAATTCCTTTGCTTGCACTGAAATCATTAACTCCAACGGCTTGCTATTTTTCTCTATTCTTATCTTTTCTTATACAATACAAGTTCCGGACTTTTACAGTCTTCTTCATAAGTGCAGATAAGAATAAAATCCATATCTGCAACAACGCCGAAGCATCTATCGCCGCCGTATTCACATTCAAGCTGATTGCCCAAATACGTCTTTGCGTCATTCAAAAACTTAACCGCTTGCCCATTCGGAAGCCGGTACTCAAGATTCACATACTTTCCCACAAGAGCATTCAGTTTCTCCACCTTTGGCATTCCGTCAACATTCAATTCGTTAATCTCATTGATTAGCTTTTTCTTGAATTCTTCAAATTGCCCGTTATCGCTGAGTTCATCGTATTTTTTCCAGTAATCCAAAGTAGGAAGCAGCTCTTTCATATAAGAACGGGCTTGTTCCTCCGTGAAATTCTCGCTTACCATATTCTTAACACAAACTTCAATCAAATCATCCATATCATTGTAAGTATATGTTCCGTCGGCATAACACCACTTACAATAGTCCTCATTGAAAGAACCATCGTGATTGTGTCCGATAATATCATCATCTTCAAGCGGCATTCCGCAGCATTGACAAATAAGCTTTCTCGGTGAGCCTAAAAGTGTATTTATAGAAACATCAAATACTTCTGACAGCAATTTCAATGTTTCCGTATTCGGAACTGTTTCTCCGTTTTCCCAACGAGAAACTGCCTGACGACTTACAAAAACTTTTTCTGCAAGCTCATTCTGCGACATTCCCTTTTTAGTACGAAGTTCAAGTATAACCTGTTTTGTATCCATTACGCAGTACCTCCCTTACACCTTTATTATAGTCTCACGCATTATCTAAAACAAGCAACTCGCAGTTGCTGTCCTTATTACTCGGCTTTTTCGTTCACAGTTAGATTTCCTGTTCTTTGTTTTCTTTTTGCTGCATATCCTCATCGGCTTTTGTAATCATCTGTCTGTACTGTTCTTTTACACTTTCCGGTGCAAGTATCTGTACCCTGCCATTAAAGCCAAACGCCCAACCAAAAAAGGTCGGACGGTATCATCTTGCGGTCACAGGAAGTGCCGTTGCACTTCAGAAAGGCGAGGATGTCCGCCATTGTGGCATAATGCTTGGCGTCCGTGTTTTGCCAAAGGTATTTCAATATGTATAACAGTCTGCTCTTGGATTCTACCATAGCTTCACTCCTGTTGTTTTTCGTGGAAGCCCTTATTTCTTTGAGCTTCTTTTCAGCTCGTATGTACCGCCTACCGTGCTTTCACCGCCAATCAGGGTAAGGGTATCGCCGCTGGTGGTAAATTCATAGGTGGAATCCCGCACCGACTCGTTGGCGTAATCAATCATAAGCTTGTTGCCGTCGATGGTATAGGTGAAATCATAGGATATGGAGGGCAGCTCCATTGCGCCGCTTCCGCTGCCGTCAAAGAAATAAATGGTCGTTCCGTCGAAATCCCATGTGCCTGCAAGTGCGTCTGTGCCGCCGGAGCAGTCCTTTGCAAGCAGTACAAGGGAAATGATGATTACCGCCAGTGCGGTAATCATACCGCAAAGCACCATACAGTGCGTCGTTTGTTTTTCCTTTCTTTTTCTGATTCTCTTTACCGTTCGATCTGACTCGTTCGGGAATCGTCCCGGCGGTTGCTGCCTGACGGTGCGGTTCGATTGATAATTCTGTCTCATGTGGTTCTTCTCCGATCCAATCGAAAGGGCGATGACGGCAATATCCGTCACCGCCCTTTGCTCAAAGGTTTGCTGCTGATTTATTCAGCGTTTTCTTTCTTCTTTTTGCTGTAAACTGTGATGCCGATCACTGTGCCGCCGCTGATAAACAGCAGTGCAATCCAGAGGATTATATTGCTGTTGTCACCGGTCTGCGGAGAATTCGGAACAATCGGCTTGCCCGGCTCAGTCGGTATTCCGGTTGCCGGGATAGCTTCGGTTGTTATCGTATAACCGCAGACGGTGCATTCCTTATGCTTTGAGCCGTCGGTTTCAGCTGTTGCCGGGGTGTCGATAATCCATTCACCGGCGGTATG